>Ga0207937_1000730_pt1 | contig 11227 bp, 8 predicted proteins | sample LakMenEpi04Sep11_FD_150668 | JGI IMG/M metagenome (GOLD analysis project Ga0207937, IMG submission 150668) | Freshwater microbial communities from Lake Mendota, WI - 04SEP2011 deep hole epilimnion (SPAdes) | ecosystem: Environmental > Aquatic > Freshwater > Lentic | place: Lake Mendota, Madison...
TGAAAGGCTTTGATGAAAGTCCCCAAAAGGAAGTCGGAGTGAAACGACGACAATCCCTTTTTCATTCCCCTCTCAACATCAAATTCTCATACATCAGAGACAAATTAAAAGCATAGGAATAATAATCAAATCGTACAACATTAGAACGATTCACGATTCTTTTAAATGGATTATTTAGAACCGAAGCAATATTCGCAATAAAATAAGGGTAATTATTCACTTTCAAAGAAGCTTCATTCACATCGATTGGAAATTCAATCTTCCCTCCTAGCCTTAATATACTTGTATTCAATAAAAGTTGCTCTAAAGGAAATTTAGTTTGTTTTGATAATGCTAAAGCTTGTTCTAATAAAACAGGTTTCAATGCCAACAAAGCAGGATAATCACTATAATAAGCCAATCTAGCAACATGGTATAAAATGGTCGAACTATTTGCATAATGCTGAGAAACATAGGTTGGATCTGTAAGGTGTTTATTTGATTTCACTAAATCTACAATTAAATCAAGGCTAGCAGTATCAGTCGCATTCAAAGGAATCTTTGCCTTCGTATGCATTAATAATACATTGGTGAGTACAGACAAGTCCACATCCTTTGGCATTTTAGTACCAAGCCAAGTGCTATAAACTGGCCTATCTTGATAAGCTTTATAAAAACTTCGATTAGGCTTGACTAATCCAACTCGGTATGCCCCAAATGTTGATTGCATTGCTTTAGCAATAGAATCATTCGTTCCTAAAGCCAACAAAGTAATGGCACCATCATCAATATCATCTGCTAAGGCTGCTCTTTTGTTGAATCGATTTAACCAGCCACCATTTGGAAAAATTTGTGGCGGATTCCTTGGCCAAAAATTATAAGTCAAATGATTATTCTGATTTTTAAACCTATTTATATAAATAAGGGCATTTGATTTCGCTCTTTCTATAATAGACAACTCATCGGGATGCATTTGCGAAGAAAACTGTCCAATATTGAATAAAACTAGCGAAGTGAAAAAAACATTATCCTCTTGTTTCAATTTTGAACTAAAATAATATTTCCTGTAAGAAGGAAAAGATCCATCCAAAACTTCGATAGGATTGTTAATTTGTAAATTAGAAATTAATTTTAAAATAGCTATTCTTTGATTCAGAATAGAATCGCTTACTACTGAAGCAGCAAAAAGATTGAATGAAAAAACAAATAATACTAAACTAAGCATCCCTTTTTTCATAATGAACCAATTATATTATCGCTAAAAGGTGTAATTTAGTGATTATGGAGGTTAAAATAGAAGACAGTTGGAAAAAACCATTGGCGCCTCTTTTTGAGCGCCCCTATTTTAAACAAATCACTGCGCACCTCAAAACAGAAAAAGCACTTAATAGAACAATTTACCCAAAGGGCAGTCTCATTTTTAATGCATTTAATAAAACCCCTTACGAAAATGTGAAAGTGGTTATTCTTGGACAAGACCCCTATCATCAGCCTGGACAAGCCATGGGCCTTAGTTTTTCTGTCCCTCCTGAATGTAAAATTCCACCATCTCTAATGAATATTTATAAGGAATTGAATAAAGACATTGGCATGCCCATTCCAAGTTCTGGTGATTTAACACATTGGGCAACGCAAGGTGTTTTATTACTCAACAGTGCACTCACAGTTAGAGCAGATGAACCAGGTAGCCATAGTAAAATTGGTTGGACGCAATTCACCGATGACTTAATACAATTATTATCGAAAGAAAAGTCAGACTTAGTGTTTATTTTGTGGGGCAATTATGCAAGTCAAAAACAAATTTTAATTGACGGAACAAAACATAAAATTTTAAAAGCTGCACATCCCTCACCATTGAGTGCTTATAATGGTTTTTTTGGATGCAAGCATTTTAGCGCAACTAACCAATATTTAAATCAAGTAAAAAAAGATCCTATAGATTGGAGTATATAAGATGACAGATAAAATTAAATTATACACGGGAAGGATAATGGCTTTTTGGACTCTATTCGTTTTTGCTTCAACGATGTTGCTGTTTATATGGTTTTACCTAGCTTGTTTCTTTTTACCAGAACCGAATAAAACAAAGTGGCATAGATCAGTATCCAGAATTTGGATGCGCATTTTTTTAACTTTATCAGGTTTAAGATTTTCAGTCACAGGTAAACATCATTTTAAGAATATAGGGCCAGCGATTGTTATTTGTAATCATAATAGCTTAATTGATGTACCAATTAGTACCCCATTTCTCCCAAGAGCTAATAAGACAATCGCTAAAAAAAGTTTTATCTATGTCCCCCTTTTTGGTTGGATCTATCAATTTGGATCTGTCATTGTTGATAGAAAAAATGACCAAAGTCGAAAAACAAGTTTTGAAGATATGAAACGTGTTTTAGATAGCGGATTAGATATGCTCATTTATCCCGAAGGCACTCGAAATAAAACATCTGAACCATTAAAATCATTTTATGATGGTGCATTTAAATTAGCCGTCGATACACAGAAGCCAATCATACCTGTTGTTTTATTAAACACTAAAAATATTTTGCCTGCTTACCCAATTATGTTTTTTAAGCCAGGTCGCATTCAAATGGATATTTTAGCACCTATTTCTAGCCAAGGTCATACTGTACAATCTTTAAAACAATTGGCTTTTGATACCATGGCAGCGCATTACAAGCTGCATAATCCAGCCTAAAAAGTTGAATTAGAAAAAGTTCTGCTTCGATTGATTTTAAGATCTCTTAATATGCCAGACTTTGGATTGACTGTGATATTAAATGACCTATATATTCCAATAGGCATTACGTTAATTGACAATTGCCAACAATGCATTTCTCTTGTGATAAATAAACTCAATTGTTGTAATGAAACTTTAGATAAATCTACAAAACTATTACCCCCTACTTTCCATTTTGGAGATACACTAAAGTCTCCGGTTAAATTTAAGGTAGAAAATGTTTGTAATTGGAAACCTGAATAATCGGGGCGAATAGTTTTAGAAAACTGAAAAGAGTAAGACAGGTTTAAAGACCATGGCGTATTGAAATCTGTGAATTCAGCAGGGTTTGACCTTACATACATTAACTGTCTTTGTTGTTCATCAGGTGTCATAAAAGGGTCTATCGGAATTGCCTTTTTAGTATCCTTGTTTTTATCTTTTGATTTACTTGCAAAAGAAGTTGCAAAAGAAACACCACCATTAGTGATACTTCCAAATTTTAAACGAGTTGGGTCAATTGCTAATTTATTTACCCTAAATCCTTTATTATCTGTTTGGTATGGATCTAAATTAAAGGATGTGGTGATATTTAATTTTTCAAATAAGGTTGTTCTCGCATAAAAACTAAAACCACCTAATGCAAAACTATCTGCTAAAAAATTATAATTTGAGTTAAACCCAAAACCTTCAATCAACTTAATTTTCTTAAATGCATCTGCGCTTGTGTCTTGCTTGTCTTTTACTTTCATCTCTAAAAAGTTGTCAACGCCAAAACCCAATCCTCCAAATTGACCTTCACTAAATGCCCCTCCCAATCCATTGCCATCATATTTTGAAAAACGAAATGTTCTACCACTAGGATCTACTTGCGTAGTATAATGATAGGTTTTTGCCATATCTGGTTTGTAATTAAGTGAAACGGATGGTCTAATTTCATGACGAATTGCTTTTACATTTCCTCTTTTAAATTTATAGGTACCAAAAATTCTACTAGCAGTACCTATTCCAAAACTCATTTGAGTTGCTCTATAAAATCCACGATTAATGGACGTATCCACTTTTTGCAATTGACTATTCCAAGATTTAATGTTTTGTTGTCCAAACCATTTTTCTTCTAATGAAATGCTTGGCGCTATTGTAATTGGCCCCAATGAAGGTAGAGACAAAGTGATTGGTATACTATGATTTGCGCCCCATTGCATGGTATCTAATATCCTTTGAATACTGAAAGAAGAATCATAAAAAGACAATTGATTTTGCATACTACCATTATACCCTATTCCAATTTTTTCATACCATTTTCCTGCACCAACTTGGTCTTTTGACTGAAATGGATATACAGTGATAGCATTGAAGTTGATATTTGGTAAACTCATATTTACCAATCCAAGGTTATTGTTTTGGTTATGTGTTAAGTTGACAGATAAATTATATTTATTGTTCCAAGACTTACTATAAGAAACCGATGAGCTTATTTGGTTCTGAAAATTTTGTGTAGCATTGTTCAATAAATTTCGATTGTACTTTGTACTACCAAAATTGACATTGGCTGTAAAACTAGTACCAGGTCTTGCTTTGGGATCCATTGAATGTGACCAGTTTAACATATAGGTCCTGCCCCCGGTAAATTCATCTGCAATCAAATTATTTCTATTAAGTGCCCTTGTGTTTTGTAAACTTAAATTGAAGTTGCCAATGTATTTATAACGCTGGATGTATTTACTATTCATATTGATATTCCATCCTCCATAGGAATAAATATTAGCTCTTACTGTGGCGTCCATATGCTGGTTGATGACCTTATAATAACCTATCCCCTCAAATCCAAGTCCAAAGTCTTCGCTCGAAGTAAAAGCTGGCGCCATTAAGCCAGATTGACCTCCAGATTTATTCAATGGGAAAATGCCAAATGGAATTCCAATTGGCATGGGCACCCCCTCAAATTCGGGAAAAGCAGGTCCTGATACCCCAATTTTGTTGGTGACAATTTTGAGCTTATTGGTTCTAAATGCAAAATGGGGTTCATCTAAATTACAAGTGGTAAATCTTGCTTTCCATGCAAATGCATCCGTAGGATTGACTTTTTTCATAGCATCCGATTGAACAAAAATCTCCCCTTGTTGGAAATTGCTATTTTTTGTTAATCCCCTGCCAGATTGAAGATTATAGAAAATGGAGTCATTTATAGAGTTTAAATCACCCTCTTTAAACTTGGGTTTACTTTTTAATTTTCCAGAACTATCCTTAGCACCGTATGCTGTGACATTCTGCGTTTCTTGGTCAAATATGATCTTCCCAGCCTCTAATTGTGCTGTTTTATAGCTTGTTTTAGCATTTCCATACAATAGGAAAATCTTTTCCTTTAAGAGCATTACCCCAGAATCAGAAGCTTTGTAACTAATGACCGCGTCTATGCTATCTTTTGAAAATTGGATCTTTTTCTTGGTCAAAGTATCCGTTTGAGCGTATAAATTTGAATGAATAGCAGAAATTAATATCGTTAAAATGAGGAATTTAACAATAGAAAGGGGCTTTTTTGCGTTATTTTTATATCCTGCTAGGTTCACTCCAGCAAAAATAAAGTAAAACAATGTTAAGGAACTGATTATGAAGCAAAATAGAATGATTTTAGCATTTAGTTTTAGTCTAATTGCCCTTTTTAGCAGCCTTGGACTTAGTCTGAAGGCACAATCTCCAACAAAATCATTAAATCGTATTGTGATTGACCCAGGTCATGGAGGTTCAGATCCTGGTTCCAAAGGCAAATACTCCACAGAAGCAGCTGTCTCTTTAGCAATAGCATTAAAATTAGAAGATTTTATTAAGCAGTCTATGCCAGATGTAGAAGTGGTGATGACTAGGACAACGGATATCTATCATTCAGTAGTGGAAAAAGCCAAAATCGCAAATGCAGCAAAGGGCGATTTATTTGTTTGTATACATACCAATTCTGCAAGAGGAAAAGCGGTAAGAGAAGTGGTTGGTTACACTAAGAAAACATACACAGTAAAGAAAAAAGGTAAAAAAAGAAAAGTAACCAGAGACGTGCCTATCTATAAAACAACATATATCCCAAGTACAGCAATAGGTACAGAAACGTATATTTACAATATTGGCAAATCTGATCTAAGAAAAGAAGTTGCTGGTGAAATGGTAGATGAAGTGGTGGAGCAATTAGACTCCGTTTCTTTGAAACAAATTAAAGAATATGAATCAGAAATTGATCCAACTAAAAAAATGATGGCAAGCATCTTGGCACAACAATATTTTCAAAGAGCTGCAAGTTTGGCTTTGACCATTGAGGAAGAATTTAAGGCCGCTGGAAGAGTTAGCAGAGAGGCTAAACAAAGACCAACTGGTATATGGGTATTACAAGCCGTTGCCATGCCAGCAGTATTAATCGAGACAGGTTTCATATCCAATCCCGAAGAAGAAGAGTATCTAAATAGTGAAATAGGTCAAAATGAACTTTGCGAAGCCATTACCAAAGCGCTTCTACGTTACAAGAATTCTTTAGAGAATCAACAGAAAGCAAACGGGAATTAGGGTATTTTTTAGCTAATTTTGTACCCAACTCAAGCAAACGAATACCATGCGTGTATCAAATGAAACTAAAGTAGGTGCTTTAACTGTAATTGCAGTTACCTTAATTATATTTGGATTTAATTTTCTAAAGGGAAAGACCTTTTTTAAATCAGGCACATTTATATACGCTAAATATACAGATACTAAAGGTTTAATTGTTTCTAATCCTGTATTTGTAAATGGATTTCAGGTAGGAACTGTTTTTGAGATTGAAAATTTAAACGATAATTTATCAGAATTAGTTGTTTGTATTAAATTAAATCAGTTGTATAAAATCCCATCTAACTCTATCGCAACAATTCAAGAAAATCCATTAGGCACAAATGCAATTAATATTATTCAAGGAAATAGTACATTATTAATAAAATCTGGAGATACTATAAAAACAGCCCCTGCAACTAGTTTACTAGGCGACCTCATGAATGAATTGTCTCCAGTTGGAGAACAGGTAAAAAACACCATTAGTTCTTTAGAACTTGTTTTAAATAATGTCAACAAAACTTTAAACGATGAGAATAGACAAAATTTTAAAGTAATTCTTGAAAATCTTTCAGCAACTACAATTAATTTAAATAAAACACTTGCTTCCATTGAAGGCATGGTCAATCAGCAAAACGGATCTATAGCTAAAACAGCAGATAATATAAATGCTTTTACGGCTAACTTAAATCAGAACAATCAAAAAATTAATAATATTTTATCCAATTTAGACAGCACTACAAATGCAATCAATGATGCTGATTTAAACAAGACAATCAAGACCATTCAAGCTACTTTAATCGCATTAAATACAACCATAGACAAATTAAATAATGGCAATGGAACTGGTGCTAAATTATTAAGCGACCCAGCAATATATAATCAGCTTCAAAGTACCATTAAAAGTGTCAATACTTTAGTGGATGATATCAAAGTACATCCTAAACGCTATATCAATGTTTCTGTATTCGGGAAAAAGGATAAAAGAACTCCATTGACTAAACCATTATCGGATACACTGGATCATGAATAAATTTGTGCCTTATATCCTATTGTGCTTTGGCATCGTTTTGTCTTCACAAGCCAATAGTCAGGACACAAGTACTACAACTAAGACCACAGGTAAATTAATTGAATTCCTTTCTGCAGAATCATACAATATCAAAAAAATTGATAGTCAGGATTTTTTAGTCCTTGTTGGCCATGTAAAAATTAAACAGGGTAATACATTTTTATATGGAGATAGCATAATTGTGAATACCTCAAAAAATAGTTTAGAAGGATTTGGCAAAGTACATATCAATGATGCGGACTCTGTACATACCTATGCGGACTATTTAATCTACGATGGCAATACAAAGAAAGCCAAATTAAGAAAGCATGTAAAATTAACAGATGGTCGTGGTACATTAACCACAGATTCATTGGATTATGATGTTTCAATTAAAATAGGCGTATATAAAAAAGGCGGAAAATTAGTTCGAAACAAAACGGTTTTAAAGAGTATAGAAGGCGTTTATTATGGTATTACCAGGGATGTACTTTTTAGAAATAAAGTCTCTTTGATTGATCCTGATAATAGCATCTTCACAGATACTTTAGAATACAATACCTACTCCCAATTGGCTAATTTTATTAGTCCATCTAAAATCATCAGTGGCTCAAGAATAATTAAGACTAAAAATGGAAATTATAATATTGGTACAAAAAAAGGCTATTTGTATGAACGCTCTTCTATTGATGATAGTAGTTATTTTTTCATTGCAGACGAAATGGCGATTGATGACTCACTTGGTTTAGGTGAATTTAGAGGGAATGCACTGTATAAGTCTAAGGATAGTTTAAGTTTTGATTTATTGGCAAATAATATCAAAGCAAATCGTAAAAAAGATATCTTATTGGCTACAGAATTGCCAATCCTTATGATCAAACAATCAAAGGATACAATGTATATTAGTGCCGATACTTTGTACAGTGGCAGATTAACTGATCTAAAAAGGAAAATGCCAAAAGTGCGTGCTAAGGAAGAAGCTTTGAAAGATTCAAGTTTGAATAAATATTTTGAAGCTTTTCATCATGTGAAAATCTATTCTGATTCTCTACAGGGTGTTGCAGATAGTTTATTTTATGGACTTGCAGACTCCACTATACGGTTACACAAAAACCCAATACTTTGGGCCAATCAAAATCAAATTACTGGTGATACCATTTATATGCTTTTGAATAATAAAAAGGCAGAACAACTCAATATTTTAAACAATGCGATGGCCATAAGTGCAGTAGATAGTACTGATTATTTTAATCAACTTAAAGGCAATTCGATTGTGGTAGACTTTGTAGATGGCAAAATGCACCAAATGCAAACTAAGGGCAGTGCTGAAAATATCTATTTTGCAACCGATAGTGAAGAAAAATTTATTGGTGTAAATCATTCCAATGCGCAAATCATTACAATTGATTTCAAAAATGACGAACCTGTGAAAATTGTTTATACCAATCAATTGACTGGCAAAATGACCCCTTTATTTGAACTGCCTAAGTCGGAGTTAAAACTGAATAATTTTAAATGGCTGATTGATTTTAAGCCATTGTCAAAATTTGATATTCTATCTCCCAAGGGGAAATAATAATTTTAGATTCATTCTATTGATTTATTGAAAAATTAAGAAGGATCATTTTTCTCATACATTAGAAAGGCTTTTATAAAGCCATCAATTTCTCCATCCATCACAGGCCCAACATTACCTACCTCAAAATCGGTACGGTGGTCTTTGATCATTTTATATGGATGAAATACATAAGAACGAATTTGACTACCCCATTCTATTTTTTTCTTATTGGCATTAGATGCATTTAAAGCTTCCTGCTTTTTACGCATTTCTTCCTCATACAATCTACTCTTTAGCATCTTCAATGCAATCTCTCTATTTTCTCCCTGTGTTCTTGATTGTTGGCATTCCACAATGATCCCAGAAGCATGTTTTAATCGTACTGCTGTTTCTACTTTATTGACGTTCTGTCCACCCTTACCACCACTGCGGTAAAACTCCCATTCAATGTCTGCAGGATTCACAATAATTTCGATGGTGTCATCAATTAAAGGATATACATAAACCGATGCGAAGCTTGTATGACGTCTTGCATTACTATCAAAGGGTGAAATTCTAACTAAACGGTGTACACCAGATTCTGCTTTTAAAAATCCAAAAGCAAAAGGTCCATCAAACTGAATGGTAGCAGATTTAATACCAGCCCCATCTCCTTCTTGATAATCTAAGGAAGTAACTGTCCATCCTTGCTTTTCACCATACATGGTGTACATCCTTAAAAGCATTTCTGCCCAATCCTGACTTTCGGTGCCACCAGCACCTGGATTGATTTGTAAGATGGCAGGTAATTCGTCTTCGGGTTGATTGAGTGTGCTTTTAAATTCAGCATCTTCAATGGCAATCATCGCTTGATCGTATGCAATTTTTGTTTCTTCTTCTGTAGCATCACCCCCTTTCCAGAATTCAAAAAGTACCACAAAGTCTTCGACACATGATTCAACATGCTGGTACATACCAGTCCAATATTCATTTAATTTAATCTCCTTCATCGTCGCGGTAGCACGCTTGTTATCATCCCAAAAACCTGGAGATAAAGAAAGTTGTTTATCTAAATGTATTTTTTGTAAACGGTTTTCAACGTCAAAGAAACCTCCTCAGGACACTCACTTGGTCCTTCATACGCTTAATCTGCTCAATCGTCATATGAATTCATTTTATGTTCAATTAAAAAAGTAACTACAAACCTCATAAGCCGGATTCTGTTTCTAAACTATCATTTATCTAGCCTTAACATTACTGCTAAAGTCTTGCTGCCTACCCTGGGACTCGAACGAGTCGTTCTCAAACGTCCCTTTACATGGCATTACAGCACCCAAGGTTTACCCTATAAAACAATTACTTGTCTTATGCGTGAGCTCTTACCTCACGTTTTCACCTTTTCCTCTTGCGAGGTAGTTATTTTCTGTGGCACTTTCTCTATCTCATTGCTGAGATGCCGGCTATTGACCGGTGGGTTACCCTCTGCTGTCCGGACTTTCCTTGGCAATTGCTTACCACGATAGTTCGGGATTGTAGTCGGGTCAAAGGTAGTAAAATAAAGTGGATGTGCTTAATACTCAAAAAAGACTTCCGTAGCACCATACCCATAGAAATCGGAGTATTGATTGATAAAGCTTTTGACACCCTTCTTTACTTTTAATAAATCGTGTACTTCATTCTTAAGCTTTCCCGATCCAACGCCGTGGATAATAATCATAGATGGCAAATGATTCAGTTGTGCTAACTCAAACCATTTTTCAAAAGCTTCTAACTGAAAATGAATGATTTCGGCATTCGTTAAATGACTATGTCGATCCATTAGTTTTTCAATATGCAAATCTATCACAGATCTTGCAGCAGGAATATGTTCTTTAATTTTTGATGCATCATACACTTTGTATCCTGCATTTCTTAAAATATCAATTGCAATATGGTTGTCTTCTACTTTATCTGGATAGGTGTTAAACAATAAATAATCTAAGCTTACCTTATTATCATCCTTTAAGGTTTCTATTTTTTGGAAAATCTGTTTAGGCTTTATTTTTACAATAGATTCAAAATGTTCTGCTTTTTTCTTATGCTGTTCGGTTAAAGAAAAATCAAATGAAAATTGAGGACTATCATTCACCGTTGCAAATGGAATATCATGAATATAAAAATCGGTAAAAGGTGCAATGGTTGAAGCTATTGAAAAATCAACTTCGCCTTGAGCAGACTGCTCGTACACGAAATTATATTCAATTCTAGTTTTATTGGATAAGAATATTTTTAGTGTTTCAACAACTTCGTCATTGAAATCATCTAAACTAAACTTAGGAATTAAGGTTAACCAAACACCAGCATCTTCTTTACTTGAATTTTTTTGTATCTTCTC
>Ga0207937_1000731_pt1 | contig 11225 bp, 5 predicted proteins | sample LakMenEpi04Sep11_FD_150668 | JGI IMG/M metagenome (GOLD analysis project Ga0207937, IMG submission 150668) | Freshwater microbial communities from Lake Mendota, WI - 04SEP2011 deep hole epilimnion (SPAdes) | ecosystem: Environmental > Aquatic > Freshwater > Lentic | place: Lake Mendota, Madison...
CCCCGGAATCTAAGTCCCGGAATCCAAGTCCCGGAATCCAAGTCCCGGAATCCAAGTCCCGGAATCCAAGTCCCGGAATCCAAGTCCCGGAATCCAAGCCCCGGAATCCAAGCCCCGGAATCCAAGCCCCGGAATCTAAGGCCCCGGAATCTAAGGCCCCGGAAACAAGGTGTGCGGAACAGAACCAGGCAATTCCAGGAGTTCGCACGAATGTGACTGCCAGTCACAGTTGCAACGTCATTTAAATTCCAACAAACATCGAGTTCGGATTTAACCATGTTGCGTCGGTGGAATCAAGAACGGTACATAACTACATCGTTTTTTTATTTGCCCCGTCGACCAATTGGATCTCACCTGAGATACTACGGTTCTGACTGGAAAATTGTCCTCCTACAGAGAATTTCGTTGCTCCATGAGCGCATCCGACTTAATCGATATCGCAAACGCAGACGCTGAATTGGCCTCGTTAGGGGAATCCTCGGGCAAAGTTCCACATGTTCTTCCTCCGAAAAGTGCTACACCGCTGCAAGTGTATTGGCTTTATGTAGTGCCACTCGTGGTTTTGCACGCACTCGCTTTATTGGCTTTCGTGCCATGGTTCTTCAGTTGGTCGGGATTGGTTTTGGCAATCCTCGGGCACTTCACATTTGGAATGCTAGGTATCACCATCGGATACCACCGATTGCTCACGCACCGTGGATTCAACTGCCCAAAATGGTTGGAACATACCTTCGCGATATTGGGTCTTTGCAATCTTCAAGATAGCCCCGCGCGTTGGGTTGCGATACATCGCATGCATCATCAACACAGTGATCAACAACCAGACCCACACACGCCCCTCGTCAATTTGCTGTGGGGGCATGTTGGCTGGGTACTCCATCGCAACCGAGACCATGATTCCGTGACGAGCTTTGAGAGATATGTGCGCGACTTGCTGAAAGACCCGTTCTATCTGAAACTCGAAAAGCGAGGATTGTGGGTCAAGATATTTTGGTTGCATGCCGCTTGCTTCACCTTGGCTGGTGGCCTAGTTGGCTTCCTGTATGGCGGCTTAGGAACCTCGATACAACTAGCCTCGAGTTGGCTCGTTTGGGGCGTTTTTGTGCGCACCGTTTTCGTCCTCCACGGAACATGGAGCGTCAATTCTCTAGGTCACATGTTCGGCTATAAGAATTACAAGACTCGAGACGACAGCCGCAACAATTGGCTAGTGGCACTCATCTCCCACGGCGAAGGTTGGCACAATAACCATCACGCACAGCCGCGAGCTGCTCACCACGGCCATCGTTGGTTCGAGTTTGACATGTCCTGGTGGGTTATTCTTCTCCTGGAGAAGATCGGTCTAGCGACAGACGTGGTCCGCGCAAAACCAGTGCCGCGCCAGTAAGCCCGCTTCAATCGACTCCTAGAAGTGGCTGGCTCTTTGTGCTACGTTAGAACGAAGACATTAGACTATACTAGTATTACTTTCCTCCATCCGAGATACGGTGCTGCACTGGAGTTATCGTTCTGCAACAAATCGAGGATGGCGGATGCATTCTCGACTATTTTTCCTTTTGGTGACGTATGGCTCGAACTTTCCTTTCGCGGCGCGCGAGTCTCCAAAAATCACTGATGTTCGTGGCCATTGTCGGATGTTTATTCCAAGGAATGGTTTGGGGACAAAGGCAAATCAAACGACACAAACGAGTCACACCTCCGGAGTTTAAAGCAGGCCAGTTTGACGGTGTCTTTTTTGAAGACGCTTTAGCACAGCTTCAAGGAGATCGCCCTACTGTGGCTAATGCCACCAACGTGATGACCACTCCGCGTCCGCAGGGAGAATCATCCGCTGCCATAGCCGCCGACGCATCCGCGCAACCCGGTGCGGGAGACTCGATTTGGAAATCAACGATCTCAGGCGAGTCGATCGAAGATCTTATCAAAGAGTCGAAATCGAAACTGGATAAAGTCGTTACGACTCCCGCGAAGTTTGCCGGTGGAGGATTCGGTGAAGCACGCAAGGAATTCACTTTGATTGCAACGCTCATGGCAATCGTCGTTCGATACCCAGAGGATATCCGCTGGAAAAACTCAGCTGAGTATGCCCAACGCGTATTCGCCAGAACTGCCTCCAATTGCAAAGTCGGGACATTGCCTGTCTTCAATGAAGCCAAAGAAAGGCTTCAAGCGCTTCAGGACCTCTTGAAAGGAACTAAAATCAGTGGTATCGCTGATGAAGTGAATTGGGAAGATATTGCTGACCGAGGACCGACGATGCAGATCCTTGAATGGGCGCTGCGTGAGAATCTTGCACCGAACGTGAATAATGAAAAGCAGTTCAAACAATCTCAAGCAGATATCATTCGTTACGCGGAACTGATCGCCGCTTACGGAATCGTTCTTCACCAAAATGGCATGACCGATGCAGACGATGAAGCCTACGTCGAACTATCGAAATCAATGGTTGCTGCTGCCCTCGATGTGCGCAGAACCGCTAGGAGCGATGACGCAGAGGGGGCCAGAGTTGCAGTCGGAAAAGTGGATCAATCCTGCAACAAGTGCCACGAATCCTATCGCTAGAGACTCGAAAGTCGGAACGAAAGACTGATATGGGAATTCGCTTTACCTGCCATCATTGTAGCTACGCAATGCATGTGAAAGACTTTCAGGGTGGCAAACGTGGCAAATGTCCTCATTGCAACAAGTCTTTTCGTATTCCAATTGAAAGCACGGAATACTCCATCCCTATTTTGGATGGCAAATCCGAGTCCATAGCAGACGCGCCAGCTCGAAGTACCGTAGCAACGAAGCCTCTAGCAACGGAGACACGCAAACCAGCCCAATCCAGTCCGTCCAACAAAACGCAACGGTCAGTCACATCGACTGCCAAGCAACAGAGCGACAATCGATCGTCACTTCAAACCAGAACCGAGATTACAAATCCGCAGACTCTGCCCAATGCGTTTGTCTCTGCTCCGAATGCGGCTTGGTATGTTCGTCCCCCCAGTGGAGGTCAATACGGACCTGCAGACCAACAACTGCTTCAGCTCTGGATTCTAGAGAATAGAGTTACTAGCGATTCACTGTTGTGGCGTGAAGGGCAACCTCAATGGGTTCCGTCAGCAACGTTACTACCAGAACTTTATTCTGTTGCATCTGCACCCCAATCCGAAGCCCCCTCCAACGAAAAGATCGGTAACGATTCATCGAATCCAAAACCCGACATATCGTTCACCGTTGCTCGCCCGTCAGCCACAGCATCTTCCTCAATTACGGCCAGCGTAGCAGCACAGCGCAAGATCCGAAAGCGACGTCAACAATGGATTGCGATCAGCATTCTTGCCATCGTTTCCCTTGGACTTTGCATCGGCTTAATTGTTGTTTTGTTTCTCAAGTAGTTTTCCAGCGTAAATATCACTTTTCACCCCAATCCAAAGCGCCATGCCCTGTCGATACCATTTGAATCAATGTATCCCTTGCGGAGACATCCTCTGGGGTTGGATCACGCTGTAGAAAATCTGAAACGCACGCTTGACAGATAAGGTCAGGAGAAACGAAGTGAGCGTTCACCTCAGTGCATGTTTACTCTGGCCAAAACATCAGTCACTGCGTTTTTAACCCGGCGTTGTAACGAGATGATGCTCCAAGTGTTTGGAATGCCCATTATTGGCGGTCAAACCGCTGATCGAAAACCGCAGAAATGGAAACGCCAAGCACCTCGCACAGAAAACATTTTCTTATTTTTTCGGTCACCGAAGGGCTGATAGGCTGGGTAAGTCCCGGGGACTTCACGTAACACACCGCATATAGGATGCCAACACCGCGGGCGCGAGACGGTGTTGGGCACCTTGTAACTTGACAATTTCTGGCGAGCAACTCCACGAGAGTAAAGCCGGTGTAAGCTCGACTCGTGGCGCACTTTCTCCTCAAAATAGTCATCCGTTTCTTCTTGAAGATCAAGCGAACGAACACACTACTTTATTGGCTTGTTCCCGCAGTTCAAGGAACGCAACCGGAACGATATGCTGACTTCAGATAGCTAAGCGATGCTAGCGGAGTCACCAGAGTAGAAAGGGAACTCGACGCTGTGCCGACCCGTGAAGATGTTTTTCATGTGATTGGATGGATGCTTTGCCACCCATACAAACAGTCTTAGGCGAGTTTCGATCGTCGAAACTGTCCGCGGGATAGGCCATTCATGCGTTTTCGCATCATTTGTAAAAAGCTCAATTTTCTGCTAAGCTTATCGTAGCACAAACTAATACTGCCATTCAGCATAAGATGGGTTCATGGTGTTTCGGATTCTGTATTTGCTGGATCCGCTTCCTGATGACCTACAACCGAGCTATGCGTTACGCATCTTCGGTGATGCTCGCTGCCTACGAATTGTTAGCATGCTAGAATTTCTTTTGTTCCTCTGCGGCCTCGCGAATTTCTAGTTTCCTCCCCACTCTCTTGTTGCAACCAATCCTATGAAGAATCGCAAGATATCCCACCGAGCGACTTTCGAACCCAACATGCAGAACACCCGGCTACTCTCTTTTGGGCGAATCCTTTATTGCGCGTTCCTCAGTTTGATTGCGACAATGGCACCTTCCCTTGGGCAGGATCCGATACGCGTTCTCATGCTTGGAGACAACGGGCATCACAAACCGTCCGATCTTTATCGAGCCATACGAGAACCACTTCGACAAGTCGGGATCGAACTCGAGTACAGCGATGATATCAAAAAACTCTTGCAGCCCGAGGTATTGGCAAAGGCAGATGCTTTGCTCGTCTACGCGAACATCGACAGTATCGATCCCGAACAAGAGTCGGCGTTGCTGAACTACGTTGAGAATGGCGGTGGCTTCGTACCCGTGCATTGTGCTTCGTTTTGCTTCCAAAATTCACCAAAGTTGATCGCCCTGACCGGTGCACAATTCAAATCGCACGGCGGGGAGCGATTTGCCACAGAGATCGTTGAGCCTGAACATGAAATCATGAAAGGCTTTAAGGGATTCGAAAGTTGGGACGAAACCTACTCGCATCATAAACACAACACCGTCGATCGCATCGTCCTCGAAACGCGTCGCGAAGGCAAACTTCCCGAGGGTGTGGATGCGGAACCGTGGACGTGGGTTCGCACGCAAGGGAAAGGCCGAGTCTTCTACACAGCTTGGGGTCACAACATGGATACGTGGGGGCAAAAAGGATTCCACAATCTGCTAGAGCGAGGCATTCGATGGGCCGCGAAAAAACCGCTCAGTTCCGTTGCTATGTTCTCGGATTCCAAACGATTCCCCGCGCCGAAAATGACGGCTATTGCAAAAGATCTTCCACCATTCACCTTCGTCGATGTTGGTGGACAGATTCCAAATTACACCCCGGGTGAGCGTTGGGGCGTGCAAGGCAAGCCGATGAGCGAGATGCAGAACCCATTATTGGCAGTGGACTCAGTCAAGCATTTCTCAACGCCCGTCGACTTTTCGATGAAGCTTTGGGCGAGTGAAGATGACTCCTTGGGCGGCAAGCCAAAGTCTTCTTTCGCAGGTTTGGCAGGCAAGCCTTTGGCTATGAATTGGGATCACCGCGGCCGACTGTGGCTTTGCGAAACGATCGACTATCCGAACGAACTTCAACCTGTCGGGCAAGGGCGGGATCGCATTCGGATTTGCGAGGATACAGACGCCGATGGGGTTGCAGACAAGTTTACAGTCTTCGCAAGCGGTTTGAGCATTCCGACTGCGGTGGTTTGCTATCGAGGTGGCGCCATCATCCAGGACGGAACAACGACTGTCTATTTGAAGGATACGGACGGTGACGATGTCGCGGATTTCCGACAAGAGCTAATCACTGGCTGGGCGATGGGTGACACGCACGGCGGTGTGAGCAATTTCCAATACGGATTGGATAACTGGATTTGGGGCATGCAGGGATATAACGATTCTCGCCCCGTGATTAACGGTCAACCGCAACAAGGGTTCCGCCAAGGTTTTTGGCGATTCGCTGTTCAGTCTGGCCCGTCGGACAAAACAGCACCCGTCTTTGCAATGAAAGACGGAAAGAACACTCAAGAAGTATCTTCTAAATTCGATTCGCATTCAATTCGCGTTTCGAAGTTGGAATTCATACGATCCACCAACAACAACACATGGGGGATTGGCATCAGCGAAGAGGGGCTAATCTTTGGTTCGACAGCGAACAACAACCCCAGCAACTTTATGCCGATTTCGAATCGCTATTATGAGCAAGTGAATGGATGGTCACCTGACGTTTTGCCACCCATCGCAGACAATCCTTACTTTACCGCAATCACCAAAAAGGTTCGTCAAGTGGACCAATTCGGTGCGTACACAGCCGCTGCTGGCCACGCACTTTACACCGCCCGGAACTATCCGAAAGAGTGGTGGAACCGGTTGGCGTTTGTTTGCGAACCGACGGGTCACATTGTTGGATCGTATGTTCTCGATCGAATGGGTGGAGGCTACCGAAGCACGAGTCCGTTCAACTTGGTCGCGAGTATGGACGAATGGACCGCTCCGACGATGGCCGAAGTCGGCCCCGATGGAAACGTTTGGATGATCGATTGGTATAACTTCATCGTCCAGCACAACCCAACGCCCCAAGGCTTCAAGACGGGTAAAGGAAACGCTTATGAAAGCGAACTGCGCGACAAGAAGCATGCACGCATTTACCGAGTCGTTTATGAAGGCAATGCTGGTGCCAGCCCACAAACGTTGGAAGATGCAAAGCGTCTCATCGGCAAGGGGTTGGATCCGAACGATGAATCGCAGTTAGTTGCCGCCCTCAAGCATCCGAACTTTTTGTGGCGTCGAACGGCTCAGCGTTTGTTGATCGAGAAGGGCAAATTGACACCTGCCTCGATCGACAGTTTGAAGGCTTTGATCGCCGACAAATTGGTAGACGAAGCTGGTTTGAACACAGGTGCCATTCATGCATTGTGGGTACTAGCGGGTTTGAATATCGGCTCCGATTCCCTCCCAGGCCTCCAGCATCCGAGCCCAGGAGTTCGACGAAACGCAATCCAAGCTGCCGCCGGCTCATTGGTTTCGATGAAGGCTATCGCGCAGAGCGGATTGCTACTCGATAGCGATGCCCAAGTGCGATTGGCTGCGTTGCTCAAAGTCGCAGACAGCACCGGTGCTGATGAAGCGACTGAAATAGCGATGGCCGATCCAACTGCGATTGCAACCGCTGACGGTGTGGCATCGGATCGATGGTTGCTCGACGCTTGGACCTCGGCTGCGAGCAAGCATTGGAAAAACGTTTTGCCTCGGTTGATGAAATGCAAAACAGCCCAATCGCCGGAAGCACTCAAGCGGATCGCCATCGTTGCGGAACATGCATCGCGAAGCCGATTAACCCCTTCGGACTTCGAAATTCTTGGTACGGAACCTGGGCAACAAGGGATTGCAGACGCGATTGTCCAAGGGCTTGCTAAGGGTTGGCCAAAGGATTTCACGATCAAAGCTCCCGAAGCTTTGGGAGAAAAGATCACTCAAGTTTGGCTCAAAGGTACTACCTCCGTGGACACCAAGAGTCAGGTGTTGATTTTGGCCAACAATGCGGGACTCCCGTCCATGGCAGAAGCACTGAATAAGATCGTTGCAGAGCTGGCAACGGTGTTCGCAGATGGCAATGCCTCGGTCGAAGCGCGTATCGCCGCGGCCAAGCAAGCGATCTTGCTGCAACCTAGCAATGCAGAACTAGTCGACCAACTTCTGGGGCAACTCGGTGCACAAAGCAGTCCGGAACTGTACAGCGGTGTGTTGCAAGGAATTGGTAGTGCTCGCGTTGAAGGATTAGGTAGCAAACTGATTGAGCGAAGCAATCGGTTGCCTCCTGAGTTCCGTCGGAATGCGATTCGAATGCTGATCTCCCGACCGCAAACGACGAACGAGTTGCTCGATCTGATCGAGTCGGGCAAAGTCTCTTGGAACGATGTGCAGTTAGATCAGAAACAAGCGTTGCGCGAGCATCCTACCGAAGCGATTCGCAATCGCGCTTTGGAATTGCTGAAGTCGAAGGGATTAGCCTTGAATGCAGACCGACAAAAGGTTGTCGATTCTTGGATGGATTTGACACATATGGATGGTGATATGACCAATGGCAAAGTGATGTATCAAAAGCATTGCGCACTTTGCCATGTGCACGGCACCATGGGAGTTCAGATCGGTCCGAACCTCACGGGAATGGCCGTCCATCCAAAAGAGGAATTGCTTGTTCACATTTTGGACCCGAGCCGCAGCGTAGAAGGGAACTTCCGAACCTATAGCATCCGAAAGACAGACGATACGATCGTGACAGGAATGCTTGCGAGCGAAAGCAAGACTTCGTTGGAGATCATCAACTCGCTAGCCAAAAAGGAAGTCGTGTTGCGAGAAGACATCGACGAGTTGATTGCTTCGCAAAAGAGCTTGATGCCCGAGGGCTTTGAGAACCAAATGAACCGGGATGAGATGCGCGATTTGCTAGAGTTCTTAACTAGCAAAGGCAAGTATGTACCGCTCATGATCAACTCCGTTGCCACGTCGATCACGACCAAGGGCATGTTCTTCGAAGACAGCGGAACCGCGGAGCGATTGGTGTTTCGAGAATGGGGCGTGAAGACTTTTAATGAGATTCCGTTCATGTTAATCGACCCATCGAACAGTCAAGTTCCGAATGCGATCATGTTATACGGACCGAACGGCATAAAAGCCCCGAAGATGCCAAAGCAAGTGGAGTTGCCATGTAGGGCTTCAGCTGTTGCGATCCATTTTCTAAGTGGAATCGGCGGATGGTCATTCCCAGCATCTCGAAAGGGAACGGTATCCATGATCGTTCGATTGACGTATGCCAATGGCAAGACCGAGGATCACGAACTCATCAATGGCGAACATTTTGCAGACTACATCTCGCGCATCGACGTTCCCAAAAGTGAATTCGCGTTCAACATGAGTGGTCGTCAGTTGCGTTACCTTTCCGTCAAACCTCAATCTCGCGACCCCTTGGCCAGGATTGAGCTAGTGAAAGGGAGTGATTCCTCGGCACCGATCGTAATGGCGATGACGATTCAGACCACGGAATAGTGCTCTGATGGCAAGTGTTGGAGCGATCCGGCCCAAGGTCGTTGATCGCTCCGCCGATCATCCGTTCAGCAACCCAAGCGTGTTCCGTTGATTAGATGCACTCGATTCGTAATTGATCGAATCGCTTTCGAAACTCCTTGTTCGTGTTTGTACCTGCTCAGCCTAACGCAAATCTAGACTGGATTCACGTAGTGCATCGTTTATCAAGGATTCGATGCTCTTGCCTGAAAATTTTTCGAGAGGATGCCCCCGCCATCGAATGCGACCGTCGGGACCAATGAGGATGGCCTCTGGCACGTCGGTGATGCCGAATTCTCGAATCGCAGCAGCTTCAAAATCCTTCGGCCCATTCGTGCTGACCCAGTAGTGATCAAGGTTCTTCCAGCGGTGAATAAGGACTGGTATTTTAGCTTCCTTACGGCTGCGTGCTATACAGATAGGTAGAATGACCACTCGGTCCTTCCACGCAGGACTCTGCTTTGCTGCAATAGCATAGAGATTGTTCATGGACTCTCGACCACCGGCGCTCCGAGTTGCCCAGAATTCTAGAAAAACAACCTTACCGCGAAAATGACTCAAATTGATTTCGTGCTCGGTTGCCAGATTTGTCAGCACTACGTCCGGTGCCAGATCTCCTGCAGCAGGAATCAGAGAGAATTCAAACACCTCGGTCGTATCCCGCGTCTTAAAGCCAAACGATCCCAGCCGCTTGCCGTCACAGGAAACCGCATACGCGAGTCTTCTGGGCCAAGTCAAAGGCGCCTTGTCTGTGATGCTGGACAGCACGATGTCGCCCGAGGCGGGTACAGGTCCGTCGAATACTAGCTGCGAGCCATAATGTCCGTCGAAGTAATGCACTTGAATGTTGCGTCCTGCCGCCGGCCTTCCATCTGCTGTTATGATTTGAAGTATTGCCGTTCGGGTGCCACGATAAGCATCAGGCTGATATGGAACTGAACGAAAATCGATTCGCTCATGTTGGCCAGCTGCGAGCGCTACTTCTCTGCCATCGAAGAATATCCCTTGGTTAATCTCGGAGCTTGACAGCTGCTTGCTCTTGTCGATCGGTTGGGTACGGACACCGACATGGTAGATGCCGGGAACCAGATCGGTCACTGTCAGCTTCGGTGCAAGCGTGTCTCCGGCAGATGTGACAATCATTGAGATAAACATTGAATAGTCGTTTCCCTCTAGTCTCGGCATGATACTGAGTGTCGCGCTCTTGAAGGGGCCATTAGTGAGCGCATGTTCGCCAGGCTCGAAAGTTACCTCCATTGTTGCAGGTTTCGGTATGTCGATCTCAATGCGGTCGTTTTTCAAGTCTGCCGCTGTGAACGAACCGGCTTCGAAGAATTGCAAAAAACCGGGTGAGTGGATCGCTGCGTGAAATCGCGGTGTTCCGTCTGCGAGACGGAATTCAAATCGACCGTCGCCGATATCGCGCAGATTGAGAATATTGAAGTCCGCGACACCACCAGCCGGTCGATTGGCTGACAGACGCATAAACCGAACACTTTTTTGCATGTGGTCAAAGTAGGTTTCTGGCAATATCCCTTTGGGCCAGGTCATATCCGTAGGGAGACGGAAATGCAGTTGAACCGGAGCTCCGCGGCGCAGCGTGATCGTTGCCTCACCCTTTCTCAACTTGTCTAGTTGTTGCTCTCCGTCGAAACGAGCGAAGGTTGACGCGAATCCATCTGCTCGAACCAAGACTTCGGGCAATCCTGCGCGATACGATAAACTTCGATCAAGAAAAACATCCCCATCTCGACCATCTTTCCATTTGCTCCAACCTCCGTCTGCTGTATGAATCGTTGCTTGCATTTTCGAAACGGGCCTACCGTCTTCATCGATAACGCGAATGCGAATGTCCTCCATCATTTCAGTTGACGTTGGACCTCTGGCTATCGTCTCAATTTCAACTTTTGGTAGTTCGCCCTGTTCAGGAACAGTAAACTCATCCCGCCCGAAGAAGTCAGAGGACTGACGCGACAGCGTTGGCGTCGACGAGCGAATTGCGTAGAGCTCTGCATCGTATTTGCCCGGTGGTATTGGATCGGTCGTAAAGTGACCATCGGATTCAATTGGAATTACTCCAAACGCGACCGTCCTCCTGATTCGGCGGCCCTTCATGTCCCATACTTCTTCGGGACCTAAAGAACGTATTGT
>Ga0207937_1000739_pt1 | contig 11158 bp, 15 predicted proteins | sample LakMenEpi04Sep11_FD_150668 | JGI IMG/M metagenome (GOLD analysis project Ga0207937, IMG submission 150668) | Freshwater microbial communities from Lake Mendota, WI - 04SEP2011 deep hole epilimnion (SPAdes) | ecosystem: Environmental > Aquatic > Freshwater > Lentic | place: Lake Mendota, Madison...
CCAAGAGTGACACCTCGGTGATGCTGCTCACCCTGGCGCTCGCCCTGCTCACCCGCAACCTGGCGATCGCTGTTTTGGTGGGGGTGGCCCTGGCCGGAATCCTGTTCAGCCGCAAGGTGGCCAAGGTGATCGCAGTGACCGCCAGCTGGAAGGCAGAAGACTGGCTGCACTACACGGTGCAGGGCCAGCTGTTCTTCGTGAGCACGGTGTACTTCCTGGCTGGATTCAAACAGCATGAGCACCCGGCGCGGGTGACGATCGACATGGCTGATGCCCACATCTGGGATCAGACCGGCATGCGGGCCCTGGATCAGGTGGTGCGCAAGCTGCGGCAAAACGGCTCAGCGGTGGAGTTGCTCAATCTCAACGCCGAGAGCCTGGATCTGTTCCGCCGCATCAGCGAGAGCACCGATGCCCTGTGGTCCGATCCAATGGGCTAGAGCTGGTTCAACCATACAAATCCTGATCCACTCGGTAACACTCGAAACTCCACAGGCAATCCTCCAGACACTAATTAATGCAGACTGCCAAGACGCATTAGCGTAACTGATAATATCGCTGAATACTCCCAGCATTGGACCCATGCATCGGCTTCGCCACTGGGCAGCAAAGCGACTCAAGCGAGAGATTGATCTCGCCAAGAGAGCCCTGAAGAAAGTCATCCGAATAGCTTCAGGAAATCAAATCATAAATACAACCTATCAGACACAGAGCCACGAGATAAGTGAACTCAAGCAACAGCTCAAATACCTGAATGACAAACTTAAGCTAATCGAGCACATTGCCTGCAAGAATACTTACGAGGACTCCGCGTCACCAGAAGAAACACTCTCCACTGTATCGGTGATCATGCCCACATTCAACCGGGCATTCTGTCTCAGTGAGGCCATCCAAAGCGTCATCAGTCAAGAGAACGTGAACTGGGAGCTGATCATCATTGACGACGGCAGCAACGACAACACGCAAGAGATCCTTGAAAGCTACCAAAACGACCCCCGAATACGCGTCATTCAACATAAGTCGAATTTGGGAGCGAGCATTGCACGGAATCGCGGCCTCGAGCTCGCACATGGCGACCTCATTGCCTACCTCGACAGTGATAACTTGTATTTTCCTGGTTTCTTGAAATCGGCCAAAAAAGCACTTGAATCCAATCCAGAAGTAGATCTTGTATATGGGATTCTGGCTTCTGAAGCAAACTATCACGGTGGAGCCAAAGATGCAAGAGCTTTCTTTTTTCAACGCCACGAAAGAGCTGATCTTCTCGATAGAAATTACATTGACCTCAATACAGTCATGCACCGTCGATTCCTCATATCCCGCTTTGGTGGATTCGACATCGACCTCGATCGGCTTTTAGACTGGGATCTAATGCTTCGATACACCCAAGAGAAACCACCACTGGCACTTCCGATACTTGCCAGCCTATACAGAACAATTGCCCCTGAAAGGATCTCCACCAAGCAACCGCACAACCCTTCTCACGTCCTAATTCAAAAGCGCTGGCGTCACCGCACTATTCCAGACCGAACGCTTCGAGTTCTCTATGCTGTGTGGCACTATCCACAACTCAGCGAAACGTATATTGAAGCTGAAATCCAAACGATGCTGCGGTGGGGAGTGGATATCCAAGTTTGGCGAGAGGACTCATCACCTTCTGCTTCCCCCTACCCAACATCAGTACCTCTTCATTACGGAGATATTACTACTGTTATCAATTCCTTCCAGCCCGACGTCATTCATTGCCATTGGTCCAGCTTTTGTTTGCGCAATGCTGAAATACTATCAAAGAATTCGATACCAGTCACGTTACGACTGCATGGTTTTGACGTGAACAAAGGAGTCATCAATAAATTGCAACAGCTACCGTGGATTTCTCGGATTTACGGCTTTCCCAAGCAGATCGATCTACTCGGCAAATCCGACGATCATTTCTGCAAGATGCACGTCGGTTTTGACAGCAGCCGGTTTGGACCTGTCCACACAAAGAATAGGCGCTTGGTCATTCGCACGAGTGCCGCTCTGCCAAGCAAGGACATCCCCATGTTTCTTGAACTAGCGAATCGACTCCCTGAGTTTCAATTCATCTTTGCTGGCGTAACATGCCTACACAAAGAGGAGATAGTCGATGACATCAAGAAATGCCATCGCAAACTCAGATCACGAGCGGAGCTTCTGTTCGATGTACCGCACGAAACGATTGCAGAGCTTGTGGCTGAGGCTGGCATTTATTTGCATACGGCCCACCTACAGGGAGACATCCATGCCACTCCTTTGGGAATGCCCATATCCATAGCGGAAGCAATGGCGACAGGATCCTATGTGTTGGCCCGTCGATGCCCTGAATTCAGTTACATGCTCGGAGATGCCGGCGATTTATATGCAGATATTGACGAAGCTGAATATTTAATTCGCAAGTCAGTTGGCTGGACGAATGAAGAATGGCTGGCTGTGAGCAACAAGGCCCTTGAGCGCGCCTTCGGCAGTTTTGCCGATGAGATTGTGTTGAAGCCGATGTATGACGACTGGTGTCGACTGCAGAAGGTTGGCCTCGGAAAATGAGCAGTAACGGCATGCGCAGTCCTCAGGGACTGCAGGCATGAGCAGGAAAGAGCTCTGCTGTCCTCTATATCAGGCACCCTAAAGGCAGCTCAAATGCCCAGACAAGCCAGCCCCTGGGTTAAACCCACCGCAAAAAGAGGTGTACCTGTTCCACACAGCGCAAGACGGGGTGGCACGGATCCGAATGACAGCGATCCCTAGCGATCCGTGCGGACTCCTAGACAAACCCTCAGTTCAGGGGCTGAATATCATCGAACCGCTTGGCTATCTCCCGGGCTCGGCCCAGCAGGAATGCAGCCAGCTGCTGGATCGCGGGCTGGTCGGCCAGATCGCGGCGCACCACCAGGGCATCCCCGCAGATCATCTGCAGATCCCAGTCGAGCCTGGTGGTGCAGGGCATCAGGGCTTCCGTGAGGGTGTTGCCATACAACAAGGTCACGCCGTCGTGGGAACGGCCTTCCCAATCATCGGGGTCATAGCGATGGAACTCCACGGATTCTCGCCAGAGCCCCTGCTGACGCAGGTGGGCCTCTGTGTGTGGGAACCAGCCAGCAGGCAGGGCCAGGCTGGGGAAGCGTTCCAGATCGGCCTGGCTGAGTCGCCGCTCGCGCGCGAGGGGATGCTGCGGGGAAGCCAGCAACTGCAGAGGCGCCTGCAGCAAGTCGAACACCCACCAATCGGGATCATCGGCGGCGGGCAGATCCGGCTGATAGCTGCACACCCAGGCATCCAGCACCCGCTCCCGCAGCAACCCCAGGGGCCGTTGCAGGCCCGGCAAGGCGAAGTGGCCTGTGATCCAGCCATCGGGAACGGTGCCGAGGAACCAGGGTCCGGAAGCGTAGTTGGCATCAATCCGCAGCGGAGCAAAGCCCTTCAGGCGCGCCATCTGATGCACCTCCCGCTCGGCCCAAAGCAGCTCGGCATCACCCCGCAACTGGGCAACCCCGCAGCAAGACACCACTTTCAATCCAAACAACCCCAGCACAGTGCGCTGCTGGCGGGATACGGTGCTCTGATTCACGCCCAACACCCCGGCAGCGGCGGCCCCACTGCCCATCCAGAGGGACAGATCGAGGGCAGCCAACTGATCGAGGCCAATCATGAGAAGAGGCTTGGGTTAACGCGGTGCTGAATGACGCTCAGCGGGGAGGGAACTGGGCACTGTTGCTGGATTGGACAATCCAGCCCAAAAATACAATTTTTTTATAGAGAATAGCTCTAACCGCGCAAGACCTCAAGCGCAATTGAAACAATTTTACGCCGTGGCTGCATGGAACTCTGCCGGGAGGGCAAGTTCTCTGATCGGCTCCGGAAAGACACACAGAGTCAGACTTCTGCCCATCATTTAACAACCAATGGTTCAAGCCTCGATTGCAGCCGCCTTTTGATCTGTTTGCAGCTCCCCCCCCTCGCCCCCCGTAAGGATGAGGTGGATGAACTCAACAGCAATGAGCAACTCCATCTGTTGCGGCAAGCCGTGCTGCTCAGCCATGCCAATGTGGTGCTGGCCGACAGTGACCTGCTTCAGGTTCTCGACTGCAGCCCCGCGGCCCACGAACGGCTCGGCACTAGCAGGGAGGAGGATCTAGCTCTCGCCCCCCTTGGCCTGCAGGGGGAACCAGAGCACGATGCCGCCTGGCTGAAGCGGCAGGTGGCCTTGCTCCACCGTCAAGGGCAGCACAGCGTCCAGACACGCGACCGCAGCAGCGACGGTGCGTGCGCTGATCTGATGGTGCAGCTTCAGCTGGTGGCCTGCGGAAGCCGGCAGTTGGCGTTGGTCACCCTTCATGAGAGCAGTGACCGGCGAGCGCAGCCGGGACAGGCCGAGCGCCTCAACAAACTGCTGCTGGATGCGTAACAGCTCTCCCAGTTGGACAACTGGGAATTGGATCACCGCAGCGGCTTGCCATCAACCGTTCAGCCGTTGAAATCGGGATGCCGAATCTGCCGCTGCTGCAGGCCCTGCTGAGCAACCTGGAGCGCCATCAGCTCAGCAGCAAAGACCTGGAACTGGAGATCACGGAAACCACCCTGTTGCGCAATCCAGAGGTCAGCCAAGCCGAAATCCACGCCCCCAGCAAAGCGGGATTCCAGATTGCCTTCGATGACTCCGGCACTGGCTTCGCCTCCCAGGTGTGCCTGCACACGTTGCCGCTGCACAAGATCAAGATCCACATCAGCTTTGTGCAGCGCATGGAGCGCGAGCCAGTGGCCCTGGCCAATGTGCGCAGCACAATTCTGTTGGCCCATGAACTGAATTTACAGGGCCTGGCAGAAGGGGTGGAAACCGAAGCGCAGTGGCGGATGCTGCGGGAGCTGGGCTGCGATCTATTCCAGAGCTATCTGTTTGGTGATCCGATGCCAGCCGATGCCTTTGCCGATCATCTCAACCATCCCCGACTCGTTTGCGAACAGCCTTAGAGGCGATCCCCTGAAGCGTTCCTTCTGAACCAGAGCTCCACAGGCCTCAAGCCGCTTTGGGCACGATCCTCAGAAGCTCTGCAACCCGCGATCGAGCAATTCCAGCAGGAGCTCTTCCTGGCAGCGCCCACTGGCGGCGGCTGCCTCACCCAGCCATTGAGCCACCTGATCCGGGAGCTGCAGCTCAACTTTCTTTGGCAACTTATCCGAATCCAATGAATAATTTTGTTGCGGATTATTCAACAGTTTCACCCTCCGCCACCGCCCTTGATTGAATGGCGAGATCATAGGCGCCTTGATCCTTCAGATATTGCTTAATTGCTAAATCAATGATAGCTACCATCTTTTGATTTCGCTGTAGTGCCAACAACTTTAAAGCCATGTGCTCGCGGTCGGCGACCGTCAACGTCACGCGGGGCATCGCACCATCGCTCACCAGAACTTCGATGATACAGAAGCTTGCAATAGTTGCTATTGACTGGCATAGCACTAAAGCACATCAGCATCAAATGCACCCCAGAGCACAGCAGAAATGCAGAACCCTCAACGTGAGGCAGAGAGCCTCGGCTGAAGGATCAGCACTATTCACAAGGCCTCAACCATTAGGGACGGTTCTGCTGTCTGAACAAAAACACTTTCGTCGCACAAACTCACCAGTCACAGGTTTTGTCCAGCCACGACCCTGCCACCTTCAGCCCAGGCGGACGTCCAGGCAGCCCATGGGAGCTGAGCAGCCTTCCCAAGGCCAGTGGGAGGACGCTCCAGGATTGACACGCCCTGGCGCAGCACTGGGCCCACCTGCGCGAGCAACACGGGAATGGACGACCAGGCAATCAGCAGAGCAGGCCAGCATTCGGGCTTGTTATTGCCTGCATGCGCTGCCTGTTTGCTGGCAGCGCGCCTGAACAATGGGTCGCCTGAGATTCGAACTCAGGACCAATCGGTTAAAAGCCAATCTTGACCGCTGAACAATACTTTTGCTCACGGGATTGAGTCTCAGGAGGTACAGGGAAGGTACAAATGACAACCTCCGACATCATAAGACACCCCTTTGGGTTCCTCCTTGCGACACCGGACCGGAATATGTTTTGCAACCCTGCTTCTGAGGCCGCCCCGCCAGGGCCATGCCAGATGCCTATCCGAGCACCCAAGCGGAGCAGAATCCAGTTGCTGCAGGGGTTCAGCCGCAAGACCTGAGAACAAGCAGAGCCAGCAATGCGACCCCTAAGCATCAATCAGACCGAGCAAGAGTCAGAAGATCTATTTAGCTATCTGACGGCACTGAACTTGATAGGCGGCCCACTTCATGCCTCTTTGATTCTTCTGAGGCTGCTGATGTGCGGCATTGATAGCGCTGCCTCAGCCTGCCGTGCGCCCATGAGAAACCTCACCCGGCCGACCAGCCCTTAGCCATAACCGTGGGCGCAAATTACCGCCATTTCGAGAAAGAGAAATGGCATTGAGCCCAGGCAGCCACTCGAGCAACGCCAGACCCCCCAGGCCGCCCTGCAAGCCCTGAGCAACTGGCTTGGGGCCTTCCAGCCAGGGCGGGACGCCCAGGCTGAAAAGAGCTGGCAACCCGGCACGACGGCGGCCCTGCAGGAGGAGAGACCTGCCGCAGAGCCCCACGGCAATACAGCTCGTTGCGAAGGCGCTAGCTACCGTCGACCGTTCGCGAAGTCAACAGGCATAATGTTAGGGTTCCCAAATGGCAACCCAGTGCAGAGCCTCCAGCACAAGCTAGACGCTGCGCGGGTGCAATTTGGCAAATTTTTGCGCAATTGGCGTCGTAGCAACGACTGGTCGGTGACCACCGCCCAGGACTGGGCCAAGGCCTGCCCTGCCCTGATCCCCTGGCCATTGCGGGTGGCTGGAGGCCAGTGGGGGAACCTGGAGAACGGCAAGGTCCAGCAGCCCCAGCCCAGCACCTTCATTCAGCTGGGGGTGCTCAACGAGTGCCTGGCCCTCGAGGACCGTGGCCCGATCAAGGACAAGACCCTGCGCGACCGGGTGCAGCGGGCCCAGCCAGTGCGGCACCCCGACGGCCGTGTCTGGGGCGCAGAGGACTGGTTCGCCTGCTACATCGGCAAGCTCGAGGGTCCGGCTGAGCTCTGGCCCCGCCAGGACGACATCGACGCGGAGACCGAGACCAAGCGTCTGCGCACGCTGTTCGACCAGACAGCAGAGAGCGCCGGCATGCGGCCGGTATCGGCGGCGATGCAGGTGCTGCGCAAGGCCGGTGATCTGCCGATGGAGCAGGTCGTGGCCATCGAGAACGCGCTTTTTGCCGGCGAGCGACTGCAAGCGGCCATCCTGCCCATCGCCCGCCAGGCACTGGAAGCCTGGGTGAAAGAGGCAGCCCCAGAACTGCTCTCCTCGGAAGGCGAGGCCTCCTCCTGATCCAGCAGCAGCACGCGGAACCAGACCGCGGCCGTGGCCATCACTACAGACCAGCAATTATGCGTAGCCGGAATACCCGGCTTTAGCGTTCCCGAAACCGTTACAGCAGGGGTAGCTTTGGCGTCGACCTGCAAGACCTTGTGGATCGCGCCGAACGCGGCACACCTGATGCCGATTCCAGGCCTCCTGATGGCCTGGAGATCCGATACCCCCATCGCTCCGATCTGGAGCACTACACCCTGATCCAGGCTTCTTTCTCTGCAGCCCTTGCCACGTGGCAGCAGCGCTGGCCGGCGATCAACGCTGAATCCCTGGCTGCCCTGGCCGGCCACGGCATCGCCATCAGCTATCGCCAAAGCGCCTGCGGCGGCTACGTGGCCACCCTGCTGCACCGCGAAGGCGGTGGCATCGATTCGGGCCTGTGCCCGTCGCTGCTGGAGGCAAGACAGCTCGTCCTTGGCCATGGCCGGGAGGAGGGGCCATGAGCGACCTCTCCCTGGCGGACTACCACCGCCATCCCGCCTGGTCTCCCACCGCCTTGAAGGCAGCCGTCACGGGCACGATGCGGGCCTGGTGGCAGCGCTTCGGGCCGGGGGCGCCGCCGTTCGTGCCCTCGCCGGACATGGTCAAGGGGGATCTGGTCGATGCCCTGCTCACCCCGCCGTTCCGCATCGAGGAGCGCTTTGCGGCGTTCAAGACGATCGCCCGCAACACCAAGGCCGGTGCCGCCAACTGCGCGGAGGCCGAGGCAGCCGGGCTGACGCCGGTGAGCCACGAGATGGTGGAGCAGGCCAAACGCATCCGCGATGCGTTGCATGCCGATCCGGTGGTGGGGGAGGTGCTGGCGGCCCTGGATCCAGCAGCCAGCCAGCAGCCCCACTTCTGGGATGACGAAGCCGGCCGGCCTTGCCGCTGCCTGCCGGATGTGGTGACCAGCGACGGCCGCCTGTTCGACCTCAAGAAGACGCGCAGCGCCGTGCCGCGCCGCTTCTACTGGCAGGCGAAGGATCTGGCCTACGACCTGCAGATCGCCCATCTGGCCCTGGGACACCAGCACCGCTGCGGCTCCGAGCCGGCCGAAACCGGGGTGATCGCCTTCGAGTGGCCGAGCGATCCGGCCGCGGCGATCGACTGCAGCCTGCTGATCTTCGACGGACAGGACCTGCAGACCGGGCTGGCGCGGCGGGAGGAAGCCTTCCAGCGGATCGCCGACTGCCAGGCCAGTGGCATCTGGCCGAGCCACGGCCGCCACGCCTTCCGCCCTGCGCCCTCCAGTTTCAGCCTTCCCGAACGCGAAGAACTTGATCAGGATTCCATTGACCTCTTCTGATGAGCGACCCCACCCTCACAACCGGCGCGCTTGCGCCCTCCACTTCCACCTCCTCAGCACTGACGGTGCACGGGGATGCCCTGCAGGTGTTCAGCGGCATCGCCGCCTTTGATGCCGCCCAGCGGATGGCCAAAGCCCTGTGCTCCTCCACCCTCGTGCCCAAGGAGTACCAAGGGCAGCAGGGGCTGGCGAACAGCCTGATCGCCCTGGAGATCGCCGGCCGCATGCGCCTCTCGCCCCTGGTGGTGATGCAGAACATGACGCCGATCCACGGGCGGCCCACCTGGAGCAGCAAGTTCCTGATCGCCACGGTGAATGCCAGCGGCCGCTTCTCGCCGCTGCGCTTCGTGTTCGACGACAAGGAGCAGCCCACCCGCTGCCACGCCGTGGCGACCGACAAGGCCACCGGCGAGGTGCTGGAGGGGGAGACGATCACGCTCGAGCTGGCCCGCAAGGAGGGCTGGTGGAGCCGCAAGGACCGCCAGGGCAACGAGACCAGCAAGTGGCAGACGATGACCGGCCAGATGCTGCGCTATCGCGCTGCAGCCTGGTGGGCGAACGTCTACTGCCCGGAGATTGCCCTGGGGCTGATGACCCAGGAGGAGGCGCTGGACATCGAGCCGGTGTCGGTGCGGGAGGCGCCTGCGGCCACCCTCCCGGCCAGCTCGCCGGCTCAATCAGCGCCAGAAGCGACAGACGCCAAACAGGGCCCGGCCATCCCCGAACTTCTGCGCCATCGGGAAGGCAGTGATCCTCTGGTGGGTCCCCTGAACCCTGAGGTTGATGCGCCGCTGATCCGCAGCGAACCTGCAGCGGAAGACTCAGTTCTCCCTGCCGCAGTGGTGGAGGCCGAGATCGTCGATCCAGCCAAAGCCCTGCCCGAGCCTGACGCTGCGGCTTCCGCCAGCCCGCGCCGCTCCCGCAGCCAGGCAAAGTCCAGCGCAAGTGCGGCAGCAACCGTCGAGGCCGCGAGCACACCGGCTGAGAGCGCGTCGCCACCGGTCAGCTCCCAGGAGCCAGTGGAGGCATCCCCGGCACCAGCGGCAACCCCAGACGTCGACCCGGTGGAGGCCGGGCTGCAGCAGATCCCGCGCATCGCCACCCTGCTGGAGCTCGATGCCGCCTACGGGCGGGTGAATCAGCTGCTCGGCTCGGGGCGCATCACCGACAGCGCCGCCGAACGGTTGTGGAGTGCCGTCGCCCGGCGCCGCAAGGAGCTGGAGGGAGAGACCCCATGAGCACCACCCTCTATCTGATCCAGGCCCAACACCTGCTGGAGCTGGCGCTGGATCAGGCCCGCCAGGAGCGCGACAGGGGCGTCTTTGAAATGGCCCGCGGGGAGCGCAGCCTCAAGCAGCTGCAGCGGCTGGTGGAGCGGGCCGCCCTGATCCGGGGCCTGTGGGAGCAGACCCGCAGCCTGATCGGCGCCAAAGACAACCCCCCGCCACCGACCGAGTTCCGGCCAGGGGAGCACTGGCTGAGCAAAGAAGGCCTCTATCGGGTCGAGCACTGCCCGCTGATCCCCAGCTGCGTGCAGCTGATCCCACTGGGCAGCAGCGGCCAGGAGCCGCTCTACCGCCACCCGAGCAACACCAACCGTTTTCAGAGGCTCTGGCCATGAGCGCACTGCCGGCACGACCGCGGCCCCTGCGCCAGCGAATCGGTAACCACAAAAAGACGATCACCATGAACAACGACACCTACGAGCGGGTGAACGCCTTCGCGCGGCGCCACAACATCACCTGGAGTGGGGCCCTGCATGAGCTGGTGCGCACCCATCCCCTGATCGGCTTGTCGTCACTGCTGGACGCCCAGAAGCGCATCGATGCCATCAAGGGCGCCGCGCAGGAGGTGCAGGCATGAGCATCAACGTGGTCGTGCTGGTCGGCAACGCCGGCCGGGATCCGGAGCTGCGGTTTTTTGAGAGCGGCAGCTGCGTGTGTGAGTTCACGCTCGCCATCAACCGGCCACCACGGGATGGCCAGGAGCAGAACCCGCTGTGGGTGAACTGCAAGGCCTGGGGCAAGACCGCCCAGGTGGCCGGGGACTACGTCCGCAAGGGCAGCAAGGTGGCAGTGGTCGGCCGGCTGGAGATCGAGCAGTGGACCGACAGAACCAGCGGTGAGGTGCGGAGCAAGACCCTGGTGGTGATCGACCGCCTGGAGCTCTGCGGCAGCCGCGGCGGCAGCGATGGCACTGGCACTCCCGCTCCCTCTGGCGGGTCGGCCACCCGAGGACATGGCTCAGCACCGCCAAGTGCAGCCGCGCCAGATGCAGCAGCACCACGCGCGGGCGGCTGGGGGAACGACTGGAGCGCGCCGCCCGCCGGCGCCACACCGATCAGCGACGAGGAGGTGCCGTTCTGATGGAACGCTCCTCCAAACGGCTGGACCTGCCGGCCTTTCCCCGCAGCCGCCCCCGCCATCCACAGCAGCTGACCCTGAG
>Ga0207937_1000743_pt1 | contig 11139 bp, 2 predicted proteins | sample LakMenEpi04Sep11_FD_150668 | JGI IMG/M metagenome (GOLD analysis project Ga0207937, IMG submission 150668) | Freshwater microbial communities from Lake Mendota, WI - 04SEP2011 deep hole epilimnion (SPAdes) | ecosystem: Environmental > Aquatic > Freshwater > Lentic | place: Lake Mendota, Madison...
TCTCCATAGCTTTCTTACTACCCTTTTCGGCGTAGCCCTTGGCTACACTCTTTTGCAATTTCTTGAACTTACTTTCCACGATACTTACTTGTTTTGGTTGCTATCTTTTCGGGCTGCTTGCTAAACTGCTTGCCCTTGGCAGTATCACTACGCTTCTTGGCAGAAGTGGCAGCATACTCCTTCGGCGATAACGCCTCACGCGCTGCCTTTGGTAAATACCGCTCACCAGTAGCCTTCGGCCCCTGCGTAGAAGGCTTGCCACTCTTAGTACCCCACTCCTCCTTCGTCCACTTACTTAAACTCTTCTGGGCACCACTCTTGCCGCCACTATACCCCCCACCCTTCTTCTCATACTCCTGAGATAAAAGCTGTGCCTTCCGCGCTGACCACTGGCCAGGCTTGCCACCCTTGCTAGAAGCCATTACCCTATCCTTAATGCTTTCCCTTAACTTGGGCTTGGTGTAGTTACTCATTTTCAAGAAGGTGTTTGAGAAGGATTAAATTGTTGATTGCAGACTCGGAAGAGACCTCATTAGAACTTACATTTGTCCTCCTAAAGTAAGCCGTTTTATACTGAAATGCAGAAGGGGTTTTCAGGATATTGTCAACCCTCATTTTCTCTATCGGGTTAACACCAATCTGAGTTACAATTTCATCATAATCATCACCAGCAACAAACTTCAAGGCAATTAGATAAGACTCCCCATCTTTAGCATTGTCATACTCTTTTTCAATGTCTAGAATCAAATCTTCATTAAATCCAACATAAGAGTTTTTGGCAAGGTTGTATTCCTTCAATGCTAGATGGCGAAAAATAAAGTTTGGCTTGAACTCTTCTACCAACTGAATAGACATTCTTGATTGCTCATCCTTAATAAATTCTTGAATATCATCAAGGTTTTCGGGCAACTTCTTAATTCCGGCCTTTTTCACCTCTTTGGTCAACTCAGCATCAGAAATGTAATTGAAAATCTTTTGGTCAAAGAAACGATCCAGCAAAAACCCCTTCTTCTTACCGCTCTCAGATATTTCACGAAGCTCTTTAGAAACAACACCATTGATTGTGTTGGTATTCCTTTGTTGCCAAGAACCTATCTGTTTTTCCAAAAACTTCAACTCTTCCTTTTTCTTTGAGTTGCTATTCTGGACCGAAGATTGTGGCGTCCTATAAACACGCATTGCTAGGCTGTTTAAGGCAGACAACTTGTCATCATACAGTGCATCAACCTCTTTCTGATTCTTCTCACCATACAGCCCTGAAACATTGGCATAGCCAGAAGTTATGCCCAAGTAGTATGGGTTGTTTGAAGATATTGCCTTTTCAATAGCAGTCTGCCATTGTGCAGGGCCAGCCTCATTAAACCCAAGAACCCCTTTATCCTCACCCTCTTCATTCATTAGGTCATACGCGGCACCAAACAAATCACGATAAATCTTCTTTGTTTCACCCATGTTAAACCTTTCGGGCAACAACACCTTTTCCTTGCCGCGATATACCTTAGCGCCCTTTCTGAAAAAATCCTTGTTGGCAGTTAAAGCAAAAACAGCTTGGGTTGTTGGAGAAGCTGCACCAATTTCCGGAACATAACCACCTTTAATCGCCTCTGCCATTTGCGAGGTAACCTCACCATAACCTCTTGAAGAAACAGTACCCTCAACAAAAATGTTTATGGACTTCAACATCGCAGGGAGCTTAATAGACACATACGGCCTAACAACTTCCCCTTTTTCATTCTTCTTAGTCCAAGGCATCATCATTACAAAGTAGTTGGCCCTAATGTATTCCGAAACACCATTGTAGCCAATAATGCCCTCTTTCTCATCATCTTCCCCAGACTTGGCATTATACAAAGCAACAGCCAAAGCCATTCCACCAAACTCAGCAAGTCTTGTAGCAGCAACAATAGGATTCTTGGCAATGAAATCAATCTCAGCCCTAGCACCCTGAACCATTGCATTTAAGAAAGGCATAAAGGTTTGGTCTAAACCTTTTGTGGTATTAGAGCCTTCCCTAAAATCAATCAAATCAGCAGCACTAGCGGCAGCAGATTCCTTTATAAAAGTTAAGTCGGCGCCAGTAGGATCAATGCCATTTTGCTTCTTGTACTCCTTGATGTTCTTTTCTAAAGCAGCCTCGTAAATTATAACCCTTGTGATAAGCTCAGAACCAGACTGAACACTATTAAACACAGAAATTATTTTACTTGCATTGTCAACAGCAACAGATTTGGCCTTCCCTAATTGGGATTGAGCCATTCTCTTAGTGTACATCTTTGACCCAATTTCAGACATAAAAGTCATTCCACCCCCATGAGCGAAATAATCTCTTACTAGTCTGTCAAACTTGGAGTCTCTTTTAGCCATACCAAACAACGAACCTCCATAATTTACCGCCTTGGAATAAACATTTTCGGCGGTTATGCCTAATGCTTTTGCCAATATCACACCCAAGTTAGCGGAAAAAGACTTATACAAATCTCTGGTTACCATTGAAGCGTGAACAACGTCAAGGGCAAAGTTACCCAAAGCAAATGCCGGGTTGAAAAATACCGCAGAAGCCTTTATTAACCCAGTTAAATTTAACTTGGACATAACTGAAATAAGCTGCTTGTTTTGAACCGGACCCCTTCCACTTGCCGTTTGAAACACAGCAGCTAAATCAGACCTTACAGCCATTGATTTCTCAACACCATCAACAAAATAGGTAACCTTCTCAAAACCACTCCTTGGCGTTTGGTTATTCCTAATAGGCTCAAACAAAGTCTGTTCTTTTAAGAACTTCTGCTTTTCATCATCAGTTAAAGGTCTCCCATTTTTCTTCTCAAACTTCTTCTCAAACTTTTCTAAAGCCCTATCCAAAAAAGCCTGCTGATTATTTTCAGTCCACTTGGCAACTTTGTCTATGAATTTGTTTTTGGCAACAGCATCAAAGGTGGCAGCAGCATTTAACTGCAACAATGCTTGAGTGTCCATTTCCAAAGACTTGTCAGTTGAACCCTCTTGGATTGCCTTTATCTTAGCTGAAATGGAAGGATAATCAACAGCGTCAATAGTGCTGGAAGATAAGTCTAAAAAGATACGCCTTACATAATCACGCTTTATCATTGAGTCATAGGCAGCTTGGGATATTAAGCCTGCATCTAAACGCATTTTTAATAGTTCATCATTAGCCTTTCTGTACGCTTCGGCGCGCTCCCTAATTTCAATAGATTTAGCATCTAAACCACTGTTAGCATCAATAACACCCTGGGCAAAATCAACCGTAAGCTCTACCTTCTTTCCGTTCAACATTGCAGAGCCATGCTTTATCTCACCCAAATTACCCAGCTTGGACAACTCTTCATTTATCTCAGCCTTTCTGTCGTCAGTGGTAGCCGGATCGGCCAACTCTTCATTTAGTTTTATAGAATAAGCAACATCTTGATTTCTCTTTTCCTCAACATCAAGAATACGCTTTGCAATAATATACTCGTTAAGCCTTTCCAGCTGCCCCCAAGACAACCCGCCAAAAATCTTTTTCTGAACATCAGAATACCAGTTGGCAGCCTTTGTGGAAGCACCCATGCGAGACTTCCTTGAAGCATAAACTTCCCTCTCTAAAGAAAGCCTATCCTTAGCCAACCTAAACACTCTGTCAAAAGATAATGTTGGTGTTACAAATGCCCTTAAAAAGCCATCATAAAGCCTAGATATTGAATTGCTTCGGCGAGCTACCTCAACAGCCTTATTTGAATTGCTTACATCTTGGAACGCCCTGTTACCAAGAATGGCATTCTCTTGGTAGTTCTTTATGTCTGCTTCCGTTTGATATAGCTGATTGCGATTTGCCGCAGAGCGAAGGGCGTCTTGATACATTGCCTTTACTAAAGCTTCTGCCTGGGCAGGATTCAAACCATAATTCGTTTCGGCGCTGTCCATGAACTGGTCAACCAAAGACTGATTTGAAGCAACAAACTCTTCAAAGTTCATGTTGATTCTGCCAGACATTGCAGCAATAGCAGCAACAAAGTCATTCTTCAACTCCATTATCTCCCCAGCAAAGGCATCATCAATCTCATACATTGAAGCAGATTGGTTGAAAAACAACTCGTCCTGAGCCGTTACCCTAATCTCCACACCAAACATACGCTTACTATTCTCCTTCATATCCTTCACAAAATCCTTGAAGGTGTATGCGCCGGCAAGAACCTTGTTGCGAACATAACTCGCTAAGGCAACAACCACAGCCCTATCTATCTCCGCCAACCGCTTCGCCCTGCCAAATGGGGAAATGCCTAAGCCTCCATTCCTTCCCTTTAATAGCCTTTTTATTTCTTCGGCTGCTTCATCTGCCTTTTGTTTAGCCTCCTTGGCTTTCTCTTTGAACGTAAGGGGTTGGGTGGGAGTTTCGGCGCTGGGTTGCGTTTCGGCGGCTTCCACCACCCCGGAAACCTCTGGGGTAACACCCTCGGTAGATACATCTTCGGGGGTAACTGCTTCGGCAGCTTTGGGCGTTTCGGCAGTTTCCCCGAAAATAGTATCGTACAACTTACGCATCTCAGGATTCAACTCAATGTCAATATCACTACCAACAATCCCATTGTATATCTCTACCAACCACTCCCTAAACTTGGCAAACACCTTGTTTAACTCCGCAATAGGAGAACTACCCTCAGCTAAATAACGCTCAAAACCACGAGCAAAATACTCACTCGTTTCAGTAGTCCAACCATTCGTTCCCGCATTCCTTATCACCGCATTACGCTCAGAAGGTGTTAAATAATGCTCGAAAATATGAGCCATCTCGTGCAAAGGCGTAGATACATTCGGGTCGGTTAAGGCGTAAACTACATAACTGCCATCGGCAGCAACCATAGCACCCCTCGCTTGACCTCCCTGCTCACGCTGGAACAAAGCCAGACCACGCTCTACCTCCGACCTTAACTCAGGCGTTATGTCTATGGAGTTTTGGGTGGAAGGTGTTTTTTCATACCATTCAATAGTATATGAGCCATCTCTATTTATGGTTGATGTTATTCCTGTTTTACCCTTATCTGCAAGTTGTTTTTCAAATTGTAATGATTGTTTTAAATCATCAAAATCTTTTGTTGATTTCCCTCTTTCGTTGGTATCAATATCCACCGTTCCCACATCTTGCTTAAACAAACTCTTGGCTACATTACCCACTATGCCTAAACTACCTTCTGTTGGTGAACCGTAAAAACCTTTCATGCCCTTTCCACCTACTTTTAGGTTTTCTCCTGTTAATGATTTTTGCCCTTCTATATCTTCTCCTACTCCATCAATAATTCTTTGGGCAACATCTTTGCCAAGCGTTTCTTCTAACTTACTTTCGGGAAGTCGTTTTTCTTCTGATACATTCTCACCCTCTTTATAGGCCACAATTCTATATGTGCCATCTTCGTTTTTCTTGTATCTAACCTCATCGGCAACTTTTTCAAGAGAATACCTTTGATTCTGCTGCTCACCTGTCGTCCACGCAATCTTATCAGCACCTTGCTTTACCGCCTCTTTTAACGCTACTTTTAAGCCTAACTTTACCCAAGCGTTTGTATCCGTTACGAAGGGGGCGGTGGGGATTCCTGCAAAAGAATTATTAGTAACTATATCTATTGCATCTTTTTCGTTTACAGCGTAAACATTGCCCCTTATAAGTCTATCACCTTCATAAACATCATATCTATTAGTGCCTATTCCTTGAGATTTTGCAATAAGATTAGTTGGCCTTGGTTTTGCAAACCCCTTCTTCTTCCCTTCCTGCCCCCAATCGCTTTGCACCTCTTCCAAAAACAATACCTTATTACCTTGTGCATCGGTTCGGGTGTTCATTCGGAGGTGAACTAATATGTTTGGTTCGTCAAAGTGGGAAGATTTGAAGTCTGCTACATTTTTAGATGCTAATTTATCAGCGCGCTCTTTGTATTCATTAAATAATTTTTGCTGTTGGTCTTTTGGTAAATTATCAAACTGTTGCTCCGTAAAACCTTTAGAAAGATAAAAATCCCATTTTGATAAAGGTTTGTTTACCCTACTTGGCAACGTAACCAACACCTCTTTGTAGTTTTCCTTTTCGCCTTCTAATTGGTAGTCAGAGAATTTGGTGTCATTAATAGCCGAAGAATTTATTTCTGACTTTTCAATTAAGTATTCTACGTCTAAGTTGTTTTCATTTAAGAAATCAACAACATCTTCCCATTTTTGCTCTTTATTTTCTTCTGCGTAATACCAAGCATCTAATAGCCCATTATCGCTAATCCCTTTTCTACTTAATTCATCATTGATATTATTATACGTTTCGTCTTCTAATACCTGCTCTTCAACCTCTTGTTCAACTCCCTTCACCACCTCCACAACGCTAATCCTATTGTCCTTCATCCATTGTTGGATTTCAGCCTTAGATACCGCCTCCTGAGGATTCTTGCTTTCTAACCACTCCTTAACGCCAGTCCACACAGCCTCATCACCCTTACCAATAACCGCTAACCATTTGTTCGCACTCTGCTTCTCTATCTTCGTTTCAGCCAAACGCTTCTCAATAGGAGAGTAAAAACCATTCACTACATCTACATCTACATTCCTTAAATTTACACTTTGTCCGTTTACAACACCTTGGAAAAGCGCATTCTCCATTTTAAGAACATCGCCCTGAGTAGCCTTCTCAAACTTCAACCGCCCATACATCTCCGCCTTGGTTATGCCGGAACGCTTTGCCATAGCACCAACCATTCTATCCATAGCAATAGCACTCGCTAACGCTTTTATCTTGTTCTGGCCGAATAACTCCCTGTTTACTTTGTACAAGTCACGAAGGTTCTTAGGACGTATTTGGGTAATAGTAGATACCTCATCTATCTTGGTTTCGATTTGAGCATCACTTGGCTCCTTCCCTTCGGCGGGCTTGGGCGCTTCGGCGGCTTCGGGCGCTTGGGTAGATTGCTTTAATTCAATATCCCTATCAAAAACAATTAACTCCCTTTCATTATTACGCATACCACCATCTATCAACCTAACAACCCCATCATATCCTTTTGACCGATAAAATTCAGTCATTATTTCCTCAAATGTTTTTCCCCCCTCTTTTATCTTTTCGTTTGCATAAACGCCCAACTCCCTACTTAAATCTTCTGTTTTCGGAAAGCCATTTAATCCATTTGGATTGTATATTTTTTTCCCAGACAAATCTACCTCTACTTGTTGCGCATCTTCTATACTATGTACCTCAGAAACAAAAGGAGCATCTAACGCTATAAACTTTCCGACAGGCAATCCGCTTGACTGCAACCTACTTGCTTGTGCGTTTTTACTAGGCGTATAAAATCCTTTTACAACTCCCCCTTCTACCTCAGGCGCAACCTCAGGCGCAACCGCACCACCAATAACCGCATCCTCCACCGCCATAACAATAGCGTCCTCAGCCTCAGTACGCTCATCCTTGCCTATCGCTTCGTGGTAGATACGCGCACCCTCCTCGGCACTCTCTATGCCCTCAGGTAACACCTCTAGCGATTCTAACGCAATACGTGTGGAGTCCTCGGTGGATAACGCTTCCGCTACCTCAGGAGTAACTACCTCCGCAGGTTGCCCTTCGGCGGTTTCGGGCGTTTGGGCAGATTTGCCTAACAACTCTTCTACCGCACTAACTAACTTAGAATTTTTTCCGTCCTCCTTTGCCTTATGATAGGCTTCGGAGATGTTTTTTGTATTGGTTATTGATGAAAAGCCAAAAGACGCCGCAGAGTTTTCTTGGTTTAATATATTTACGTTGGGATAAAAAACTTTCATTTCTCCTATATCCCTTCTCCTTCCTATTTTTTTCGTTTTATCTTTATTTATACTGCCAAATTCCCCACTTACAATTCTAACTGGTATATTTTTTATTCCTAATTGCTTTGCAGCAGCTAGTCTTGTGTTACCTTCAACAACTAAAGCATTTCCTTTTCCATCAACTTGTAATGTTATTGGATTTTTAATTCCATTTTTACGAATATCATCAATAAGTTTTTCAAGTGTGTCATCTGCGCTACCCCATTTTTTTTCTGTTGCCCTATCAAATTCTTTATATTTTTCTATTTCTTCAATAGGCACATATTCAAAATACCTGTCTGATTCTGCCTTAAATTCTTTTATTTCATCCAACGCCTTAGCCGTACTCTCTACATCTCTTAACGCAGGAACCTCAGGCGCTTCAACCTCAGGCGCAACCGCCTCACCCTCAACTTCCGGAGCAACCTCAACCGCCGAAACACTCTCAGGCAACACACCGCTATCCTTATATGCCTTATACTCAGCATCACTTAACTTAACCTCCCTATCCCCTACCTTTGCGAAATAATCAAAACCACCAGTAGGTACTAACTTAGTCCTGTCCCTATTTAACTTCTGCCTACGCTTGGCAACGATTTCAACCTTCGGCGCTCCACCCGTTTCGGGAGAAATGACCTCCTCAGCAGCAACAACCGAGTCAGCAGCCACAACCTCCCTGCCGGAAACTATCCCCTCAATCTTTGCGTCCAAAGCAGCAATCTTTTCATCAACACCCTTTACAAATATTGGGTCTAAATTCTTCTTTTCTTCCTCTAACTTTTTCTTTTCCTCAATAGCAGAAACAACCTCTTCATTATTCCTTAGATTCTCAGGTATAGATTTCTTTACCTCTTGAACCTTACCATACTCATCAACTATTTCATTTGCTTCCTTAGAAGTAACCAACCCTGCACCAACAGAAATATCAACCATATCCCTTACCGCTTCAACAGGAGTGTCTATCTTTACCGCCTCAGGCTTAATACTCTTACCCTCTTTCTTATTCTCAATCATCTGGCCAACAGCAATCTCCGGAACCGCCATTGTAGTTTCGCCTATCATCTCAGCAAGTATCGCATTAGGGTTAAACTTCTGACCAGATACAACCTGAGCAGCAGCCTCACCAGTACCCGCTAAACCAGCCTGAGTAGTCATCTCAACACCCTGCTTGGCAACCCTCTTCGCAATAGACTTGGCAGGGAACTTAGCAATCTTACCAGCCACACCCGCAGAAAACAAATCAAACAAAGCAATAGGAACGGAACGCTTTAACGCAAAATCCCTAGCCTTCTTCAACGTTTCTTCATTTGAAAAAGCACTCTCTAACGAATACTGATTTGTAATATCTACACCAGCCTCCTCAAAAGATTCTAAAATAGAAGAAGCCATTTCAAGGTTAAACCCTGCAACGCCTAAACCACTCACAACCCCAGTACCAAATCCGGCAGCAGTACCAATACCCGGAACAACACTGCCCATAGCAGCACCAGTACCACCACCCAACAACGCACGTGAATAACCATGCCTCGCTAACGCAGCACCAGATTCTAAAATAATCTGACCCCCAATTTCTAATGGGTCTTGCAAAAATATCTTAACAGCCTCGCCAAATGGAGCTTCATTAAACCTTTCGTATGACTTTGAAGACTTTAACCCACGCTGCTCTTTGTTTAACCTTGCAATTTCAATAATATCCTCACGAGTAGGAATTTCCCCCAACTTCATTCTTTCCGCAATCTGCCCTTGCATTAAACCCCTTTGGATTGACATAAGAAAAGCAGCTTGCTCCTCAGGAGATACAGTTACAAAATCTTGTATAACATCAACCAAATCTACCTTTTCGCCGGTTTCCTCTTCGGCCTTTTTTATCTCTTCGTCTTGGCGAGCCTTTAACCTATCAAACGTTTCCTGCCCAACAATAACCCTCTTAGGTTCAGCACCACCTCCAGTAAAAAAATCAACAACCTTCTCCCACCAACCTTTCCTGTTCTTTTCATCTTCAACAGTAAAAACATCAAGCAAACTATCCTTAGTTATTATCGCAGGCTCTACATCTTGCTTAGGCTCAACAACTGAGCCAACCTCCCCAACCAACGCAGCAGCCTCAGCAACCGGCGCACCCTTAGGCTCAACACCGGGAGGCGTTCCCCCAGCAGGTGGCCCTACCTCAAATTCGCTCGATACGGATTCGGTAGGGGAAAATTCTGCCCCACCAATTTCTGATGGGGCTTCGGGCTTTCCCACGCCAAAAGTTTCAGCGTTGAACTCATCGTAACTCTTAGTGCCATCACTTACATAGTTCTCAAACAACCCCTTCTTATACTCCTCGTTGCCCTTGATAGAATCAAAATAAGCATCAAAGGTTAAGTCCTCACGAGCGCCTGCTATGTTCTCGTCAAATATCGCTTTTACTATTTCTTTACTCATGCTGTGGGTATGTCTAACAAATTAAATGTGGATTGAGGCGCTTCGGCGCCAGTTTTCTTTCCGGCGGCCCCTATCGGCCCGGCACCCTCAAGGGTTTCAGTCTTATCCCTAATCTTTTCTATCTTTCTTATTAAGTCTTTTTGTCCAGGAATGCCCCTTATCACAGCGTTCAAATTATCCTTAGTGGCAGGCACGTAAATTGTAGCACCACTAACACCCTCTCTCCCAGTAAAATTTAACGCAGGGGCGCTTTCGGCAACAATAAACAACTTAGGCTCTTTTTCTGCTTCAGCAAAGTTGTCCAACATATCATTAGGGATAATGTCCCCTTTTCTTATTGTAAACAATCCAATAGTAACTGGCTGCGCCTTTTTTGAAACAGTAGCAGTTGCTAACCTACTAACCTTTGCGTCAACATTGCTAGACTTAATCCTTTGGCCAAAAGATGTTTGAGAAGAACCCTCCCCAATAGCAAAAGCCTCATTTGGAGGAATGGTAAGGCTAACAGTTTCCGAACCAACATTCAAAGTGGCAGAGTCAAACTCCTTATTACCATTGTCCTCAGCGTATTTTCGGGCAGTTTTTTTATCTACAAAACTAAGTTCTCCTCCTTTCGGGCCTTTTACAAATAGAGTTTTATCGAATACAGATTGCAACTTATATCGCCCATCGTCTTGTGCAACAGGCTTCCAGCCAAGAGCAGCACTTGCCCCAACTTTTGTCCCCTTTGAAACCTCTGCACTTTGAGCCAAAGAACCACCGCTTCCGGAATAAAAATTAATTCCTCCACCAGAAGTAAACGAATCAACATTTGGAGCTAAGAAATCATTATAGATTCTTTTTCTGCCATCTGGAGTTCTAACATCATAACCCAAGGCGTCCCAGTTTGCCGCAAAAACCCTGTTGCCA
>Ga0207937_1000744_pt1 | contig 11108 bp, 10 predicted proteins | sample LakMenEpi04Sep11_FD_150668 | JGI IMG/M metagenome (GOLD analysis project Ga0207937, IMG submission 150668) | Freshwater microbial communities from Lake Mendota, WI - 04SEP2011 deep hole epilimnion (SPAdes) | ecosystem: Environmental > Aquatic > Freshwater > Lentic | place: Lake Mendota, Madison...
GCCGCCCCACCAGCAGCAGCTCGTCGCTCTGCTCGGCACTCGTGTCGCCGTTCATGCCATCCCTGGCCGCTGCACCCCCGATAATGGCGCCCAGACCGCTCCCATCCCCCATGGCAGAACTGCCGATCCTGCCCGGCTCCACCGTGGTGGTGCGGGACGGGCGCTCGATCTACAACGGCTACCGGGGCTTCGTGCAGCGGATCAGCGGCGACCGGGCCGCCGTGCTGTTCGAGGGCGGCAACTGGGACAAGCTGGTGACGATGCCGCTCAACCGGCTGGAGCAGACCTGAGCAGCTGCAGCAGGCGGGCGGCGGCGGCCTGCTCGGCGGCGCGGCGGGAGGGGCCCCAGCCTTCTGCCGTGGTGTGCTGATCAGCTGAGCCGCTGGCCATGGGACTGGCCTGTGCGCGCGGCAAGCTGGCGGTGCAGTGGAAGCGGCGGGGGTCGCCGTGGCCGCTGCTGGCCTGGTGGCAGTGGTAGGTGGGCAAGCCGAGGCCGCGGGCCTGGCTCCACTCCTGCAGGGCCGATTTCCAGTTGTGGCGGTCTGGATCGCTGAGCAGCTCCTGGCTGCTGCGCTGCCAGTGGGGCGTGAGCCAGCGGGCCACGGCCAGCAGGCCGCCATGGGGGCCGCCCCAGGCCAGATAGACGGCCCCCACCAGGGCCTCGCACAGTTCGGCCTGGATCGTGGCGCGGCCGGCCTGGTCGCCGGCGGCCATGGCACCGATCCGCCACAGCCGCTCCAGGCCGCAGCGCTCGCCGAGTTCGGCCAGCCAGCGGTCGCTCACCAGCTGGGCGCGCAGGGCTGAGCGCTGGCCCACGGAGAGGCCGCCGTGCTGCTGCTCGAGATATTCGGCGGCGGCCAGGCGCAGCACCGCATCGCCGAGGAATTCCAGCCGTTCATGGTTGATCGGCAGTCGGGCGGAGGTGTGGCTGAGGGCCTCCTCCAGCGGTGCCAGGGCCTGGGCGGAGTCGCCCGGACCCTGGCGCTCCAGCGGATCCAGCCCCAGTTCATCGAGCAGGGCGAGCAGCTGCCGTCGGCGCTCCGGGGTCACGGTGAGGCGGGAGTGGGGCAGGTTGGGCTGGGGTTGGAGTGAAGGGGGTGAAAGCAGGACGTAAGCCGGGTTCTGTTCTCCCAGGATCCGGCCGGGACCGGGCTGGGGGGTGATCATCTGTCTGGGACCGCCGTTACCGGCGGCCTCGAGCGGCGCGCTTTGGTCGGGACCGGTGAATGGGCCAACCATGGTCCCTGGGCCTTGCTCCCGGCCGGGGTTTACCGAGCCAGCACCTCTCGATGCTGCTGGTGCGCTCTTACCGCACCTTTGCACCCTTGCCTGATCCCGCCGGGTTGCCCCGGGGGCCATCGGCGGTGTGTTTCTGTGGCACTGTCCTCACGGTTGCCCGCACTGGGCGTTACCCAGCAGGCCTGGCCATTGGGGAGCCCGGACTTTCCTCAACCGGACGGGCCGCCGCTCCGAAGACCGGCAGCCCCCGATCGCGATCACCTCGCCTGCTTTCACTGCAAAAGCTAATTCCTTGAGAGACAGCTCACAGGCAAAAACAAAAAAAAGCTCCCATGAAGGGAGCTTTGATGTTCAGAGCAGATCAAGCTAGAGACTTAGCCCGTTGGCGGAGCTTGCGGGTAAATCCGAAAGCAAGGCCAGCTCCAACAATCGGCAGTGGAAGTGGCACGTCAGTGGTAAAGGTTCCAGTGTAAGAGGTAGGTCTGCCAGTTGTAAGGTTCCAGTCCATACCCCATGTCACCGCGCCGGGGAGGAGGGCGGTGCCGTCGAGATTATTAAAGAGGTCGTTTGAAGATTCAAGAACAGTACCATTGGCTGATAAACCGAAAGTACCTGCGGAACCACCAACAGCCGTCATTCCAAGTAGTTCATAGCCGTTAAAAAAATAGCCATCACTGGGAGTGGCAGTAAATTTCAGAGAACCAGAGGGAGCAATACGATTGGCTACGGTATTCTGGTTACCGTTTGACTGGAAGTATACCACGAGTTTTCCTGGAATTGATGTTCCGTCAAACTCAATTGATGCGTTTGCTGGGGTTGTTGCGTTTCCAAGAGCATTTAGCCCACTAATGGTAAATAGTCCTGTTGTGCCGTTACAGCCAGACAAAGTGCCAAAAGTGCAACTAAGAGTGCTTGCAGTTGCTGAACCAGCTCCGAGGGCAGCAGCACCGGCAATAGCCAGAGCGGCACCCTTCAGAAGCCCTTTGGTGAAAATGGGACTCATGGGACCGATGAGTGAGAGTTGTTGAGAGTGCCGCCCGGGATGGGCAAAGCTGCCTCACCATAGCACCAAAACTGCTGAAATGGCTCTCCCGTCCGTAGGGGTCCAGCATCTGTTGGCAGACCCACACAGCAGGGCGGAACCGTTCGGCGCTGGATCCCGGGGCCGCCCCACGGCAGACTGGCGGCCATCGGGGGCTGTAGCTCAGCCGGATAGAGCGACGGTTTCCTAAACCGTAGGTCGTGGGTTCGAGTCCCGCCAGCCCCGTTCTCTCAAGAGCCCCTCATTGCAGGCCTTCTTGCGGGTCCGCCGCTCCTGGCCAGGTTTTGCCGGGGCGAGGATTCAGGCCACGGTCCAGGCCATCTCCGTGGCCTTCCCCGACGCCTGCCTGAGCCGTCGGAATGCCGCCCTGTTCTTGGTCACGCTGCACGTTTCGCACGCCCGAGCAGGGGCCGCCTGCTCAGCTCGCTCGTGCGAAGGCGAGCAGATCGCTGATGTCGCCCCGATCGGCCCGCTGGAGAGCGGCGATGACCTGCTGGCGCAGGGCTGTGGCCTCGACGAGGGAGCTGCTCCCTCCCCAGGAAAAGCGTGGCGCACCCAGCTCCTCCCCATCGAGGGGCGTCGCCCCGGCTGGCAGGTCCTCGTTCAATCCCACAGCCGGGTGCCGCTGGTGCGCAGGATCTCCTCGGCCATGGCTTCCAGCCGCGGATCAGCAGCTGCAGCAGGTGAGACAACGGCCTGGGCCTCAAGTGCCATCGTTCGGCCGGCGCGCTGTTGCCACTGGTGCGCAAGGTGCAGGGCCTGTTGCCTTCTCATCTCACGCAAGGGGCGCCTGGGTACCAAGGCGTACTGCAGCTCGCAGTCGAGGGCCTCAGCCGCCCGGCGCAGGGTGCCGAGGGTGATGGCGTCTGCTGCCTCGGCCTGCTCCAGCTTGCGCACCCCGGATCCCGAGATCTCCAGTCGGGCAGCCAGCACGGTGGAGGTCATGCCCAGGGCCTCGCGGATGGACCGCAGCCAGCCCGCTGGAGGGCGTGGCGGCAGGGGATGGCTCGCGGCGTCCTGCAGCACGGCATCCACCTGCAAGAGCCGCAGCTCCTTGGTATTCATGGTGGATGGGAGTGATCGCTCCCGGCTACGTTTTCTAAAAACAACCTATCACTCCCCGCCGGCGAATTGCCTTGGGAGTGATCGGTTGCTTCTGGTTGGGCGGCTGCCCGCTTGCCTTCAGAGCGGTTCGGCGCCTTCGCTGAGGATCGCCAGATAGGCGTCGTAGGCAAAGAGGCGGTTGCGCTGGCCGCCGGTGATCTCCCGCGCGATGCCCAGGTCCACCAGGGTTTCCAGGGCTTTGGCTGCCGTGGGGAAGCTCAGGTCGCAGACGGTGCTGAGCTGTTTGATGCTGTTGAGCGGGCGCCGCCGCAGGGCGGCAAACGCCTGGCGGACGCTGGGGCCTGAACGCCCCAGGCCGCTCAGGCGGGCCCCATCGGCGCGGAACAGCTCCAGCAACCGGTGAGCGGTGCTGACTGCGGCTGTGGCCGTGCTCTCCACGCCCTCCAGGAAGAAATCAATCCAGGCTTCCCAGTCGCCGCTCTGGCGCACCCCGTTGAGCAGGTCGTAGTAGCGGCTGCGGTGCTGCTTGAAGAACAGGCTCAGATAGAGCAGCGGCTGCTGCAGCACCCCGGCATCGATCAGCATCAGCACGATCAGCAGCCTTCCCAGACGACCGTTGCCATCGAGGAAGGGGTGGATGGTTTCGAACTGCACGTGGGCCAGGGCAGCGCGCACCAGCACCGGCAGGGTGTGGCCCCCGTCAGGCCTGCCGTGGATGAAGTGCTCCAGCTGGCCCATGCACGCCTCCACCAGTCCCGGGGGTGGCGGTACGAAGCTGGCGTTGCCGGGTCTGGTGCCGCCGATCCAGTTCTGACTGCGGCGGAACTCTCCGGGCAGTCGGTCGGCTCCGCGGCCCCTGGCCAGCAGCCGGGCGTGGATCTCACGCAGCAGGCGGGAGGAGAGGGGGAAGCCCTCCCGCAGCCGCGCCAGGCCGTGCTCCAGCCCCGCCACGGTATTGGACACCTCGACCACGTCACCTGTGGGGACGCCGGGGGCCTCCTCCAGCTCAAACAGCAGCAGATCGGCTAGCGAGGACTGGGTGCCCTCGATCTGGGAGGACAGCAGGGCCTCTCGCCGTACGTAGGCGTAGAGAAAGAGCTCGCGATCCGGCAGCAGGGCTGACACCCCATCCAGGCGGCCGCAGGCACGAAGGCACGCACCTCCTCGCCAGCGGTGCGGTTGATCTCGGTGCGGCCGGCGCCGTCGCGCTTCATGGACTCTCCGCCTTGATCCTTGAACAAGCCCGCAGATTATTCAAAGATCGATGCTCAGTCTTGAATAAGGCTTGGGCTTGGGCTGTCCTGGCTTGGCAGAGAAGGTCGCTCTGACAAGCGCAACTCCTCGTGATCTCCTAATTTGGTCCTAACTAGGAGTTGGTTGGGAATTGCCTTCCCGTCTGCCCCAGAGGCCCCCGCCGTTTGCGGAGCTGCTCGCCCAGGGGGGTGGGCTGCAGCAGGCCATGCCCGTGCTGGCGCAGCTGGCGGCGGCCACGCAGGGGGACCGTTATCTCCATTGGGATGACCTTCGCCGCCGCTCGCCGCCGCAGGGGCTGAGCCATGAGCAGTGGTGGCTGGCGAAGAAGCTCTCCCGCCGGGCCAGTGGCGCGCCGCTGCCGCTGCGCAGCAGTGAGGGCGCGCCCTTCTGGTTCTGCCAGCCGCCACTGCTCCTGCAGGGCCTGCATGAGATCGACTTGCAGGCCGGTGCCAGCGTGGTGGCGCCGGCGGCCGTCACCACGTCGGCGAGCCGCGATCGCTACTTGCTCAGCTCGCTGATGGAGGAGGCGATCACCTCCTCGCAGATGGAGGGTGCTGCCACGACCCGGGATGTGGCCAAAGCCATGATCCGCAGCCATCGGGCGCCACGGGATCGCTCCGAGCGGATGATCCTCAACAACTACCGGACGATGCAACGCATCCGGGAGCTGCGGGAGGAACCCCTCACGCCCCAGCTGGTGCTGGACCTGCATCGGCTGGTGAGCGAGGACACGCTCGATGATCCAGCTGACGCGGGCCGGCTGCGTCCTCCAGGGCTGGACGTGGTAGTGGATGACATCTACGGCACGGTGTTTCACGTGCCGCCACCGGCTGCCGAGCTGGAGGAACGGCTGGAGCTGCTCTGCCGCTTTGCCAACGGCGAGACCCCGGCAGTGTTCATCCACCCGCTGCTGCGGGCCATCGCCCTGCATTTCTGGCTGGCCTATGACCACCCGTTCTGCGATGGCAACGGCCGCACCGCACGGGCGCTCTTCTACTGGGGAATGCTCCACCAGGGGTACTGGCTGTTCGAGTTCATCTCGATCTCCTCGGTGATCAACAAGGCCAGGGGGCAGTACGAGCGCTCATTTCTGTTGAGCGAGACCGACGACAACGACCTCACCTATTTCCTGCTGGCCCAGGTGAAGGTGATCCAGCAGGCGATTGCCAACCTGCACGCCTATCTGGAGCGCAAGGCCGATGAGGTGGCAGCCCTGCAGCGACGCCTGGAGGGGATGGATGGCCTCAACCACCGGCAGCTGGCCTTGCTGCGCCATGCCCTGCGCCATGCCGGCTTCCGCTACACGGTGCTTTCTCACCAGAGCAGCCATGGGGTGAGCAACCAGACCGCCCGGAGTGATCTGCAGAAGCTCGCGGGTCGCGGCCTGCTGATCCCAGGCAAGGACGGCAAGCGAGAGACCTTCCGCGTGCCGGCCGACCTGGCGGCCCGGCTTCCCGGCTGATCCGAGCAGGCTGACTGACCAGCGGATGGCGGCAAAGGCGCCGCCATCCGCCGCAAACCTTGAACAAGCCCGCAGCTTATTCATGAAAGCGTTCTGTCAGCGGGAGTCGTTGATGACTTCTGGTTGGGGGCACGTGGGCGCAGATCGGGGTTAGGCCGAGGTTCAGTGCATGCTTCACGACGGTTCTTTCCCGATCCAGCTGCTGCGAAGGGGTCAGTACCTGCCCCAGCAGCCAGTCATGAGCTCAGTCGCCACAGCGGTCCAGCACGGCCTGGATCACCGCTGGAGCAATGCGGAAATCGCTGGCATGCAGGGCGGCGAACACGTCCCGGGCCGACGTAATCAGGCCGCGTTGGCGGGCCAGGCCGATCACGGCGGCGGTGCCGGCCACGCTGAGGCCGAGCTCCTGGGCCACCGCCCGTCCAGCACGCTCATCGATCAGCAGCAGCGCCTGCTCGCCGCGTTGGCAGGCCAGGCGGATGCTGGCCGCCTCCCCCTCGTCGAGATCAGGTAGATCCGGCTCGCTGCTGTCAACGGCGACGACCTGTAGCCAGCCAGCAGCCAGGGCCTGCTCAATCGGGGCTTCCGTGTGTGGATACCGTCCCGTGAGGACCTCAGCGAGCACCACGTCGGTGACCACGACCTCGCCGAACAGTGGCTGGAGCCAGTGCAATCCGTTCACCCGGGCAAGGGCGATCAGCGGGCTGGCGTCGACGATGACGATTGCAGCCACTGGTCCAGGGTGTCGAGATCGGCGTTGGTTTCAGCAGCCGTGAGCCGGATCGCGGGGATGCCGAGCCGGCCGAGGTGGCCGATGAAGCTGGCCACATCCAGCTCAGCCACCCGGGCGGCCCGCACCAGCGACAGCTCACCATCGCGGAACAGGGCCGTCGCCAGTGCCGCCCGCACTCCCGGAGCCTGCAGCATTCCCCCCTCCTCCAGGCCGATCAGCAGGGCATCCGGATGGTCACGGTTGAGCACCACCACCGGGCCCTTGCGGGCCTGGCGCAGGGCATCCGCAGGGTTGTGCTTGAGGCAGCTCACGCTCACCGCATGCATCGTCCGTCCCTCCGGGGATGACGTCCTGGGACAATGCTAAGGGAGGTTGAACAGGGATGGTCCCCTGCTGGCCACAACCGGTAGTGCGCACTACCGGTTGTGGCTTTCTGATTTCGGCCGCCACGGCTAGCGTGGAGCAATCGCATCCTCCGGCATGACCCAGCTGCACGACCTGCGTCTGCGCCTGCTGGTGCAGCAGGAGACCCAGAGGATCCTGGACAGCCAGCCCGACGAGCTGGAGCTCTCCCTGGTGCAGGCCCGCTGCCTCTGCTGGCTCGCCCTGCTGGCCGAGGCCCACGAGGAGCAGGCCAGCGATGCCGAACGGCGGGGCGACACCGAACAGGCCATGGGCTGGTTCGCCGACTCGATGCGCCTGCGCGATGTGATCCAGGTGGTGAGCTCGATCGAGATCCCGATTCCGGACGCCGAGGAGCTCAGCGCCTGAGCCGCCGCTGCGGTGCCATGATGGGATTTGTGAAGTGAAGGGAGTGCGGTGCCCGAAGAGCCCTGCCAGTGCCCTGATTGCCAGCGCTTCTATCGGGAACACGACCGATTGATCCGCGAAAATCCCACCCTGCGCCAGCAGCAGGAGCTCAGCTGGGCTGCGCTGCAGTCGTTCCGCACCCTGGCGGGCCGGGTGATGGAGGAACTGCAGAAGCAGGAGGACCTGCACAAGCAGGCTGAGGGCACCGACGCACCTGCCGAGTCCTCCCCGGGTACCGCTAGCTCCGCTTCCCCGCGCACGTCTTCAGCGGCCCCCGGGCTGGCCGCCAGCGGCGCTGGCGGAGCGGCGGAGGCTTCCGCCGAGGCCGATGGTCTGCAGCAGGCCATGGCCGACCTGGAGAACATCAACGCCCACCTGTTCTCGATCGAGGCGCTGATGGAGCGCATCTTCGACGTGCGCGTGCCCGAGCCGGTGGAGCAGTTGTTCCGCGAGGTGGCCGGTGAGCTCGCCCCCGATCCGCTCAACGCGGACCGGTTGCGGCTCAACCGCCTTCTCCACCAGACCCCCGACCTGCCCGGCTAGTCCAGCTCGCAGGTGATCGTCACCGGGTAGGGCTCCGCCTTCCAGATCCGCTCGGCGTACTCGCGGATGGAGCGGTCGGAGGAGAAGAAGCCGGTGCGTGCCGCATTCAGCAGCGACATCCGGTTCCAGCGCTGCCGGTCGCCCCAGGCCTGGTCCACCTCGCCCTGGGCGCGCAGGTAGTCGTCGAAGTCGGCCAGCACGAAGAAGGGATCGCGGCCGGTGAGGTTCTGCAGCAGGGGGCGGAACAGCTCGCTGTCGCCGTTGCTGAAATGGCCCTGCTCGATCAGGCGCAGCACGTCGGCCAGTTCCGGCATCGAGCCGATCAGCTCCCAGGGCCGGTAGCCCTGCCGTTGCAGGGCGCTGATCTCCTCGGCAGTCTTGCCGAACAGGAAGAAGTTCTCGGCCCCCACCTGCTCGCGGATCTCCACGTTGGCGCCATCGAGGGTGCCAACGGTGAGCGCCCCGTTCATGGCGAACTTCATGTTGCCCGTGCCTGAGGCCTCCTTGCCGGCGGTGGAGATCTGCTCGGAGAGGTCGGAGGCGGGGTACACCCGCTCGCCCAGCTTCACGTTGTAGTCGGCCAGGAAGATCACCCGCAGCCGCCCGTCCATGTCCGGATCGGCGTTGATCGTGTCGGCGATGCCGTTGATGAAGCGGATGATCAGCTTGGCCATGTAGTAGCCCGGCGCCGCCTTGCCGCCGAAGATCACCGTGCGCGGGGCCATGCCCTCGCCCTGGCCGTTCTTGATGCGCAGGTACTGGGCCACCACCTGCAGGGCGTTGAGGTGCTGGCGCTTGTACTCGTGGATGCGCTTCACCTGCACGTCGAACAGGGAGGCCGGATCCACCAGCACGCCGGTGTGGCGGTGGATGTACTGGCTGAGCTGGTTCTTCACCGCCAGCTTGGTGTCGCCCCAGCGCTCCAGGAAGGCGCTGTCGTCGGCGAAGCGCTCCAGCTGGCGCAGCTGGTCGAGGTCCTTCAGCCAGCCCTCGCCCAGCACTTCGTTGAGCAGATTTGCCAGGCGTGGGTTGGAGAGGGCCATCCAGCGCCGGGGGGTGACGCCGTTGGTCACGTTGGTGAACTTCTCCGGCCAGAGGGCGGCGAAGTCCGGGAACAGCTCGCTCTTCACCAGGTCGCTGTGCAGGGCCGCCACGCCGTTCACGTGGTGGGAAGCGATCGTGGCCAGGTGGGCCATGCGCACCGCCTTGGCGCCGTCCTCATCGATGATCGACACCCGGCGCAGCACCTCCTCGTTGCCGGGGTACTTGATGCGCACCTGCTGCAGGAAGCGGCGGTTGATCTCGTAGATCAGCTCCAGGTGGCGGGGCAGCAGGGAGCCGAACAGGTCGAGCCCCCACTTCTCCAGGGCCTCGGGCAGCAGGGTGTGGTTGGTGTAGGAAAGCGCGCGGGTGGTGATCTCCCAGGCCCGCTCCCAGGTGAGGTGGCGGTCGTCGATCAGCAGCCGCATCAGCTCGGCCACGGCGATCGCCGGGTGGGTGTCGTTGAGCTGAACGGCCCAGTGGTCGGGGAACTCCTCGATCGGGATGGCGCGGGCCTCCAGGCTGCGCAGCATGTCCTGCAGGGAGCAGCTCACGAAGAAGTGCTGCTGCTTGAGCCGCAGGCGCCGCCCCTCGTCGGTGCCGTCGTTGGGATAGAGCACCTTGGAGAGGGTCTCGCTGCCCACCTTCTCCTCCACGGCGCCGTAGTAGTCGCCGATGTTGAAGGCGTAGAAGTCGAAGGTCTCGGTGGCGTCGGCGCGCCAGAGGCGCAGGCGGTCGCAGGTGTTCACCCGATAACCGAGCACCGGCACGTCGTGGGGGATGCCGATGGCGTGCTCCTCCGGAATCCAGCGCACCCGGTAGTGGCCGTGCTCATCGCGGTAGCTCTCGGTGCGGCCGCCGAAGCCCACGAAGCAGGCCTGGTCCGGATGGGGCAGCTCCCAGGGCCAGCCGCTCTTGAGCCACTTGTCGGTGATCTCCACCTGCCAGCCGTCGCGGATCAGCTGGTCGAAGATGCCGAACTCGTAGCGGATGCCGTAGCCGGTGGCCGGAATCTCCAGCGAGGCCAGCGATTCCAGGAAACAGGCCGCCAGCCTGCCCAGGCCGCCGTTGCCCAGGCCCGGCTCTTCCTCCACGTCGAGGATGTCGTTGATGTCCTCGATGCCGAAGCGGCGCAGGGCCTCACTGGCGGCCTCCTCGATGCCCAGCATCAGCAGGTTGTTGCCCAACTGGGGTCCGATCAGGAATTCGGCCGAGAGGTAGGCAACCACCCGGGTGGGGGCCTTGCTCAGGGCTTCGATCCCGGCCAGATAGCGGGTCATCAGCCGGTCGCGCACCGCGTAGCTGAGCGCCATGTAGAGGTCGTGGCGGCTGGCGGTGGGGGCCAGCTTGCCGAGCGTGAAGAACAGGTGCTCGGTCATGCCGTCGAACACGTCGTCGGCGGTGAGGCCGCTGCGGTCCGGGTCGGCGTAACAGCCGGGGGTGGGCAGGCGCAGGTCGCTCGGTTGGCTCTTGCTCATCAGTGTTCCGTAGGGGTCCAGCGCCAGTTGGTGATCTCGGGGGAATCCATGCCATGGAGGTGGGCATGGCTGCGGTGCTGGAGGATGGCCTCCTTCATCCGCTCCTTGATGTGGGCCGCCCGGGACCCTAGCCCCGGCACCCGGTCGATCACATCGATCACCAGGTTGAAGCGGTCGATCTGGTTGTTCATCGCCAGCTCCAGGGGAGTGTTGATGTTGCCCTTCTCCTTGTAACCACGCACGTGGAAGTTGCTGTGGTTCGTGCGCCGGTAGGTGAGCCGGTGGATCAGCCAGGGGTAGCCGTGGAAATTGAAGATCACCGGCCGGTCGGTGGTGAACAGGCCGTCGAAGTCGCGGTCGCTGAGGCCATGGGGGTGCTCGCTGGGCGAGGTGAGGGCGAACAGCTTCACCACGTTGAGCAGGCGGATCTTCAGGTGGGGG
>Ga0207937_1000746_pt1 | contig 11100 bp, 9 predicted proteins | sample LakMenEpi04Sep11_FD_150668 | JGI IMG/M metagenome (GOLD analysis project Ga0207937, IMG submission 150668) | Freshwater microbial communities from Lake Mendota, WI - 04SEP2011 deep hole epilimnion (SPAdes) | ecosystem: Environmental > Aquatic > Freshwater > Lentic | place: Lake Mendota, Madison...
TCTGGCTGGCCTAGCGTACCGAATAGCAGAGCGACCTTGCCCCGCCTTGTGGGTGATGCCTAGCGAGCATTTAGCTAGATCGTTCACGGAAACCCGCTGGCTTCCAATGATTGACGATTGCCCAGCCCTAGCCAAAGAAAAGCCCGATAATACCGATAAAATAAAGATACTCGAACAGCACTTCAAACGATGCTCGGTCTGGTGGGCTGGCACTAGTCCCTCTGCTCTTTCCAGTCGCTCGATTGCGTTGCTCTGTATGGATGAGGTCGACAAGTTCCCAGAGCAAGCGGGGTCGGGGCGAGAGGCTAACCCAGTTCAATTAGCAGAGGCACGAGTCAGCACCTATCCAAACCATCTCATCATAGCAACCAGCACCCCCACAACTGCCGACTCAATCATTTGGAGCGAGTGGCAGAAAGGCGATATGCGTTTCTACTTCGTTCCTTGTCCTCATTGTGGGCATAAGCAAAAGCTGGTCTGGGGGCAAGTGAAGTGGGATGAGTCGGCAAAGATCGAGGATGGAGTTTATGATTTTAAGCTGGTCAAATCCTCCACCTACTACGAGTGCGAGGAATGCAAGGGCAAGATTACAGATGGACAGAAAACCAAGATGCTTCGAGAGGGGGAATGGAGGGCGACCAATCTCAAGGGCGAACCAGCCAGACGCTCCTATCATCTTAATGGCCTCTATGCCCCTTGGGTGTCCTTCGGAAGTTTGGCGGTTAAGTTTCTGCAAGATAAGCATAATGGAATCATAGGGCTACAAGATTTTGTGAACCGAGTTCTTGCAGAGCCTTGGATGGAACACGAATCAGAGAAGATGGAAATCGTGGCGGGTGACTACAAGATGGGTGAAGTTCGGATGGGTGAGAAGCTAATTATGGCTTGCGACATCCAAGAGGCTGGGGGCTTTCACGCTTGGTGCGTTGTTCGTGCTTGGGATTTAGAAGGTAGATCAAGGCTAGTGTGGGCAGGGCGGTTGGAGACTTGGGGAGACATCCAAGCCAAGGCAGAAGAGTTTGGCGTAGAGCATAAATGCGTTTTCTGCGATTCGGGCGATCAAACCAGAGATGTTTATTTGAATTGTTGTAAGAATGGATGGATGGCGTTGGTCGGTTCAGACCGAGCCAGCTTCTCCGAAATTGTAGATGATCGAAAGCTCCAACGCCCCTACGCTCGAATCGCAAATGGAGACCCCTTCAGCGGTAAGGCAGTTCAATCTAAGACTGGGTGGAAGTGGAAGTTCTGCCCAGTTTGGAGGTGGTCGAATCCATCCATCAAAGACATCCTCTCCAACCTATTAAAAGAACCCGGCTACATAGCCTTGGATACTCCAGATGTTTGGCGAGTGCATATTGAGGCAGAGGTGAAGGTCAAGGTGAAAAACCCTATGACTGGAAGGGAAAGGCTTGTATGGAAGCAAATCGGAAAGAATAATCACTTGCTGGATTGCGAGTGTATGGCAATCGTGGGTGCGGCCTTATATGGTCGATTGAAAGTCTCCCCTGCAAGTTTGACAGAAAGTGAGTTTGATAATGGCGAAGGGTGATTTCATTGGGCTACCCCTTGCCACCTTAACCTCCTTGCGTGATAAGTATGTTACTTGTCTTGAGGCGATTGCGGTGGCGGGTTCAAGCTATTCAATAGCTGGTCGTTCGTTTTCAAGAGCGAATCTCAGTGAGGTAAGAGATACGATTGCAGAATTGACCCTAGCCATTGAGTCTGCTAATGGTACTCGTATCCGCACAACTTACACAAAGTTCTCGTGAAAAAAGCCCAACTCAATTTAATAGATAAAGCCGTTGCTTTTCTGAACCCGCAAGGGGCAGTTAATCGGATGATTGCACGACAAAAGCTCGTCAACTTCTCTTATGATGCAGTCAAATATACAAGGGAAAGAAAGGGGCCGAGTGCCCTTTCTGGTGCGGAAGATTATCACTCTAATTATGACCGAGTAGAGTTGATGAAAAGGGCGAGGGACTTGGCAGAGAATGTTGGCCTTGTTCGCTCCATCCTAATGAAGTTTGCGAGCCACACCGCCGCAAACATCTCCTACCAAGCCCGAACCGAGAACCCCGAAGTCAATACAGAGGTAGAGGCATATTGGGCAGAGTGGTGGGACAAGTGCGACTTAACCACAAGGCATACTGGCTCAACACTTATGCAAGTGGCGATGATGAGTATGCTCCGGGATGGTGACTTCCTTTTCGTTTTGGTTCGAGATAAGGATGGAAACCTAAAGATTCAAGGCATTGAGGCAGATAGGTTGGGAGACCCATTCAAAGTTTATACAAGCCTAGACTTGATCGGTGGAATCCATATTGATCGGGATACTGGTGCTCCAAGTGCCTACGATATTTATAATAGAAGCATCGGGGATTTCTACACCTACCAGACAACCATCCCCTCAAGCCAAGCGTTTCACTTGTTCGACCCGCTCCGTATTGACCAGTACCGAGGAATCTCCGCTTTCCATACCGCAATCAATGATTGCACCGACATCTACGACATTATCAACTTTGAGAAGATGGCCGCTAAAAATGCAAGCTCACAAGCTGGCATCGTGAAGAGGAATAACAACAATGCCTCAGATCTCTCCTCGCTGACAAACGATGAAGATCTCAATGGCAACACGATTAAGTTAGAGGCGATTGAGTCTGGCAAAATCTCCTACCTAGAACCGGGTGAGGACATTGTGTTCCCAGATGGGCCGAGCCGTCCAAGCGGAGCATTCGCCGAGTTCCACAAAATTCTATTGAGGAATATTTGCCTTGGGCTTGGCATCCCTTACAGCTTTGCCGTAGACCCCTCTGCTATGTCTGGCCCGACTGCTCGCCTTGAGATGCAACAAGCAGGGCGAACCTTCCGCAGATACCAGAAGCTCCTCGATGATAAGGTTCTTCGCCCAATTAAGAACATCGTGATTGCAGATGGAGTCGCAAGGGGATTGATTGAGAGGAATGTTGGAAGCAGAACGACCAGAGGCATTTTCAATTTCGGGGCTAATGTCTCTATTGATTTAGGCAGAGAGTCCGCTTCCGCAATTTCCGAGTTCAAGACTGGACTTCGCACCGCCGCCGATATTTACGCAGAGCGAGGCCAAGACTTTGAAAGCTCTATGAGGCAGAGGGCGATTGAGGCTAAACTAATTAAGGATTTGTCCGAGAAGTACGGCGTAGACCCAGAGACGATTTCCGATATTGTTCCACCGAAACCCACCCAGACCAAGCCCGAAGCACCCTCGGTTAATCCAGTTATCCCGGCAAAGGACAGCCCAGCAAAAGACAGCCCAGAAAGTGACGAGGACATAGGTGGAGATCAAAAACCAATTCCAGAAGACCCGATTGACCCATCCTCCGAGGAGCTAGAGATTAAAAAAAAAGATACTGAAGAAGCGTTAGCAAAGCTAGACCCCGCATCTATTAAGATGCTGATTCAAGGGATGATGGGCGGGATTGAGTTGGGCAAGTACGATGAGATTGATTTTACCCCACCACAAGGAGCTAGGGATGCCGCTAAAAGAGCCTTGGATGTTAGGGAGACGAAACCATCTAGCCAACGAGGAATGACCCCGGTAGGCATAGCCAGAGCTAGGGATTTGCAAAATGGGGTCAAGATGTCTCCCGACACAGTTCGCAGAATGAAAGCATTTTTCGATAGGCACGAAGTGGATAAGAAAGGTGCAACTTGGGACGAGCAGGGCAAGGGATGGCAAGCGTGGAATGGATGGGGTGGCGATGCTGGCTATGCTTGGGCAAGGAAAGTCGTTGGACAGATGGAAGCTAGAGATAAAAAAGAATTAGCCGAACCAGCCTCTTGCCCAATAGCCACGCAAGATATTAAGACCAACCTAGCCAATAGGCAGACAGCGGTGGATGATGCGAACTACGGCCCAGCCAATCCTAACGAACCCAACGAGGACTATTGGAAAGCCAAGGCAGACGAGTTCCAAGGCGATGTAGTCACGGCCAAGAAGATGCTTTGTGGTAATTGTGCGGCCTTCGACCAGAGGAGCAAGGTTCTGGGGTGCATTAAGAAGGGCATCGGAGAGGACGCAAACGAAGTAGCCATTGGTGGCGATCTAGGTTACTGCGAGATATTTGATTTTAAGTGTGCGGCTAAAAGAACTTGTGACGCTTGGATTGTGGGCGGGCCGATTACAGATAATAAAGAAGAACTAGCCCGACCAGTAAGCCAAACCCCAGCCCCTCCCAAGGAACGAATCAAAGGCTCAAAAGAGAACCCCGAAGGCACGGCATCCACCAGAAGCAAGGCTGGTGACATTGAGATTTCAGCCGAGAACGAGGAGGCATTGAAGAACAAGATTGCCGAGTTCAAGGATAAGCACCCAGCAAGGAAAGCCCCTACCCTTGGAGCGTTGAAGAAAGTGTTTCGCAGGGGGGCGGGTGCGTTCTCTACCAGCTTTAGGCCAACGATTACCGGGGGGAAGCCAAACTCAAGGAACGCTTGGGCGATGGCTAGGGTGAACAAGTTTCTAAAGATGGCTGGCGGGGGAGAGGTCAAGAAGTCATACCGAGCGGCAGATGGCGATCTTCTTTGACATAATCTAGGCATTTATGCCTTTACCCATACCTTCCGCAGACGAATCCGAGCAAGACTTTGTTTCCCGCTTTATGGGTGACGAGCAAGCTATCAGCGACTTTCCAGACGAACAACAAAGGGCGGCGGTTGCCTATTCGACCTATCGGGACGAGGAGCTAGATGAAATGGAGCTAGGCGGGGTGAGCATTTTGGAGGTGGGAGAGGCCAAAGGACACGACCTTTTCGTGGATAAAACAAGCCTAGAGACTGCCCTCAAACTTATGAGCAACGCCAAGAATGGCGTGAAGGTTAAAATGAACCACGGAAGCGGATTGGACGCAGTTGTCGGCTTTGCCCGCAACCCCCGCATCGATGGAGACAAGCTGGTGGCCGACCTCCGTTTACTCCGCAACTCCCCCCACTACGGCCTAATCAAAGAGATGGCCTCCGAAGCCCCCGACCAGTTCGGCGTTTCCCTAGCCTTTGTGAATGAGTCCGAGACGATTAACGGCAAGGATTACATTCGACCCCAGAGCATCGCCTCTGCTGATTTAGTTTCCTCCCCTGCGGCCACCAATGGCCTCTTTGAAGAAATGGTGAAATTTATGGAAAAAATTAAAAATTTAAATTGCGGCACTGGTTCTGGTGGTTTTCAACCCGGAAATAAATGTGCTGGTGGAGGAGATGGAGGCGAAGAGTCCTCATCCTCAAAGTCTCCATTAAAAGCTCAAGCAAAAATCTCTTCACAAAAAATACTTAAATCTAGCAAGGAATATAAAACAAGAATTGAAAAAAGCCTTCTTAAAAAAAGCATATTTCCAGAAGATTCCGAATATAAGTCTGTGATGAGAACAACAAATAAAGATGTTGCCGACCTAGAGGATGTTGCTGATTATGTTAAAAGCGGTGATTATAGTGCCGCCGCATCAAAATTAGATAAAATGGATACTTATGCCAAAGACCAAATTCCGCAATCCGTCTATAATGAAATATATAAGTATAGTAAATCAAAAAGCTTTGAAAACATCGACGCATCCGAACAAGAAAAACTCGGTTATGTGCAGGGAGGCAAAACCATTCCAGCCGTAGCCAAAGAAGCCATGGAGGAAGCTCCACTTGACAAAAAGGACAAAACCAATATGGAAAACACAGATTACAAAAAAGATATGGACGAAATTAAAGTTCGTCTCGCCGCCTTGGAAGAGGCGATGAAACCCAAGGATGAGGAAAAGAAAGAGGAGATGGCCTCGGAAGCTCCCAAGATCGTCATCGAAAAAGAAGATGAGAAAGAGGAGACCAAGGAAGAGATGAGCGAAGTCGTGAAGAAAGTTCTTACCGAGTTCGGCATTAAGCCCATCCCCGCCTCCCCTTCAATCGAAGTTCCTTCCGAGAAAAAGGAAGAACCAAAAACTTTTGAAGCACTCGTAGCCGCCCATAGCGACTACGGAACAAGCAAGCTCAAGGCGATGAAAGCCGTGATGCTGTCCAACCCCAAGGAGTACTCTGAGGCATTGTCTCGGGGAATCTCTAAACTCTAAACAAAGGATAATACTAAAATGGCTACAAACATTGACGGTGGTGCAGTTCGCACCTTTAACTTCGCCTCTGCGATTTCGGCTTACCGATTCGTTGAGATTCACACGGACGGCACGGCTCGTGCGGCTGTTTCCGGCTCTGCTCGTTGCGTTGGTTCTACCATCAGCGATGTGGCGGCTGGCGACAACGGAGCAGTTAAGCTGTTCTACCCAACCTTCTTTGCAACTTCCGAGTACGGAATCACCGCTGGCAACCTCGTTGCTACGACTGGTTCTGGCCTTGTGACCACAGCGGCGGCCAATGTCGGCGTTGTCGGAGTTGCTCTTGAAACTGCTCTTGCTGATGCAGTCATCGAGGTTGCAGTTCCTTTAACCCAGTAATTTAACCAACCCAGAAAGAATATAAAAAATGAGTTACATTAGCGGCGGTTCAACCATTCGGGCAGACCTAAACCAAGCCCTCATTGAAGCCCCTCAAGCCGATGTCGGTTTGATCGGAGCACAACTCCTTCCTTTGCAGAATGTCGAAGCAAAGGCCGGAACATACCTCAAAGTTCAGCTGGCTGGTGCAGAGTTGCTGACCAACAATGCAACGGCTCGTGATGCTGGTTCGGGCTATTCAAGAGGAATTAGGTCGTTCACATCGTCAAATTATAGCACGGACGAATACGGCCTAGAGGAATTGCTAGACGATTCCAGCGTTGCAGATTTGTCGCGTTTCTTCTCCTACGAGAGCGAAACTGCCAAGTTCTTGCTCCGTCAGTTGAAGCTATCCCACGAGAAGCGGGTTTCCGATCTTCTCTGGAATGCAACGACTCCCTTCACCATCGCTGACCAGACTCGTGCAGTTGCCTACACCCAAGCGAATATCGCCACGATTGATGTGGCTCGTGATGTGGCGGCGGCCAAATTGGCTCTTAACCAGTATGGTTACGAGCCGAATTGCGTTGCGATGTCTGCCAATGTGTTTGAGTTGATTCGTCGCTCTACCCTCCTACAGAATCAGTTTTTCGGAGTTATCTCCAATACTGGTGCTAGGTTGTTGAGCGAGTCCGAAATTGCGGCGGCTCTCGGAGTTCAGAACCTCCTCGTTGGCCGTGCGGCGATCAACTCTGCTGGCAAGAACAAAGCCTACTCTGGTTCATTCGTTGTTCCAGATACCAAGATTGTTGTGGGTCAGATTGCTGGTGGTGAGTTCACCGCTGGCGGTATCGGACGCACCTTGGTCTGGTCGGGTGACTCGGCTGGTGGTTTCGTTAGCGAAAGCTATCGTGACGAAGCTCGCCGTAGCCAAGTGTTGCGTGTGCGTATGAACACCGATGAGGTCGTAATTGACCCCAATGCGGCGGTTCGTATCACCACCAACTTCGCCTAAAGATTGCTGTTGGTTGTTTCCTCTGAAGAAGGGGGAGTGGGTGAATAACCTGCTCCCCCTTTTTCTTTTAATTGACATCCCTTAATAACTAGAAATCCTAGTCGAAATGAAAATCCCTATTTCCCTTTACCTAATCGCTGGAAATGAAGAAGCCCACATCAAGCGAGTCATTGAATCTTTTAAGCCAATCGCAGAAGAAGTTATTGTATGTATGGCTAGGGGGTCAGCTACGCCAGACAAGACAGAAGAGATCGCCCTTTCGCTTGGGGCTAAAGTCATTCATTACAAAAATAAGAAAACTGATTGGCCTCACATAGACGATTTTGCTTCTGCTAGAAACACAGCCCTTGATGCTTGTAAGAACGAGTGGTCTATTTGGGTAGATGCCGATGATGTAATGGCAGAGGATGGGGAGAAGGTTTTGCAAGAGGGGTTGGAGCAAGCAGAAAAAGTGGGGGCTGAAATTGTTTGCTTCCGTTATCTGGTTGAGAATGCCGGGTTGAATCCTATTCGAGAGATGGCCTTGCGTAAGGGGTGCGGTAGGTGGAGGAATCGAGTTCACGAAGCCCTTGAGCCAAACGATAGGAACAAGTTATTAGCCATTGATAAAGTGTTTAGGATTCATCGCCCGATTACAAGCAAGGCAGATTCGGCAGATAGAAACCATCGCATCCTAGCAGACGAGCTAACCTCTACCCCATTCAATCTTTACTATCAGCACCAAGAGTTTTTCTTGCGGGGGCAAGTAGATAAAGCGATTGAAGTAGGTGAAAGGGCGTTGGCTTTCCCAGACCTAGACGAAACTCTTAAATACGAACTTCTATGCAACCTTGGCAGATGCTCACCCAATGAGAAACGATTTAGATATTTGGGGGAAGCTATTGGGGTTAATCCTATTCGCAGGGAGGCTTATTTTTATTTGATGGCAGAGTATTCTGCAAGGGGAGATTGGGCAAAGGCTTGGCATTCTGGAAGGGCTTGTATGGCTATGCCAAAGCCAAATCTTCATTACTGGAATCAAGTCCACGCAGTCTACGATTGGCAAGCCCTCGATGGATACCGAATGGCCTCTATCTGCTACAACCAAAAAGAGGAAGTAGCCAAGCTGATGAATATGTATCCCAAGCCCAAGATAAGCATTGTCCACGCTACAAGAGGCCGCCCACAGTTGGCCTTTCAGCGGAAGATGCAGTGGCTGGCATTGGCGAAAGAACCGCTGGCAGTCGAGTGGTTGTTTATGGTCGATCACGATGAGGCAGTTGATTACACCCCACACGAAGGAAAAAGGGTTAATCCGGGTGGAATTATCAACGCTTGGAATGAGGGGGCAAAGATGGCTAAAAGCGAGGTTATTGTGCAAATGAGCGATGATTGGAGTCCGCCGAGGTATTGGGATGCCCTAATTTTGAGCAGAATCGACAACCTAGAGGCCGAAAGGGTGCTGGCGGTATCAGATGGACTCCGAACCGATAAACTGCTTTGTATGGCCATCCTAACGCAAAAGAGGTTACGGAAGCAAGGGGGGTATATGTTCCACCCAAGCTATCAAGATTCGGACGGCATATACTCCGACAACGAGTTCACGGAAAGAGCCTATGCTGATGATTGTGTAATTGAGGCTAGGGACTTGGTGTTTAGGCACGAGAACCCTATGTTTGCAGGGGGCAACCCAGACGAACAGCTAAAGAACCACAACAAGCCAGAATTCTACGAGAAAGGAAAAGCTATCTATGAAAAACGCAAAGCAAATAATTGGATGTAGGAAATCAAAAAAGGGGGAGGATACGAAGGGGCTTGGTATAATTACCTTCGGCAAGTCTCGTCTCGACAAAACCAAGTATGTCCTAGTCGATATTACCTATGATGATAAGGCGGGGAAGGAATTGTATGAGGCTGGGATGATTGCCTTGAGGCACGACCCAGAATCCGTGATTGAGTACGCAATCAAAAAAGCATTAGCTGGGATGGCGAAATGCAAGAAGTAACCATTCACGATTCATTTGGAAAAGCCCTTGCAAAATATAGCGAGGGATTGGATGTTGGCCTAGAGATTGGGGGAGGAACTGGGGATGGTTCAACTCAATGTATTAGGACAAAAAGGCTATTCAGCATAGAGAACCACCCAGACCGCACCGGAAGGCACTCAATGAATCTATCTGCAAGGGGGGGCGTTGCCATCAACGGCACGGCAACCCTATCAAAGCTATGGATGAACAAGAACGATATCGAGGAGTTTTACCGAACCACCAAAACAAACCTCAACCAATACCCCCTAGAAACAATTTTAGGCTGGCACAATGTCTGCCTAGAGACTGCTTTCCCTTATTCAACCAACGCAATCGAGGACATCCACTTTGAGCATAATGTTGATTTCAACTTTGTGCTGATTGATGGCCCGCCCTTTTCTGGTGAGGCCGAGTTGCGTTGCGTCCGTCCCTTCCTAGCAGAGAAGGCAATCATCGCATTGGACGATGTGAACGATATTAAGAACTGGGCAAACTACCACAAGCTCAAGGGATTTGCAGAACTGCTCTGGGAGGATTGGTCTGTTCGTAATGGTGCGGCCATCTTTGAGCTATGAAAATAGCTTGGCTGGCGGCACATAGGGCAATAGGAGAACAGCATTTTAGAAAGAAAGAGCTTTGTGACTGGATTAAAAATATCAAGAATGTAATGAGGCAAAATTCTGGCATCATTTACAGAATTTACATTATTGAACAAGCTGACGAAAAGGACTGGAATAGGGGTATTTTATATAATGCAGGATATTATGTGGCGGCCACTGACGACAGGAACTTTCTTTTTATAAATTGTAACACAGATTATACCATTCCAGAGGAGCCTCTCCCAGATGAGTTTTATATGCACAAAGATGGATTTTTAGATTTGCACGGATATGAGTGTGGGCTTGGGTCTTTTTGTGCGTTTTATATGGATGCTTTTGAAAAGTGTAATGGATTCCCAAACAACTTTTGGGGATGGGGTGGCGAGGATTATGCCATTAAAAAAAGGATAGATTTTTCTGGATTGCAAATTCATAGGCCAAGCAATCTATACAAAAAATGGATAAAAGAAAAACAAGATCATCCAAGGGATGACTCAAAGAATACGCACAATACAGAACTCGCCAATCAAATGACCAATGAAACAATGTGGGAAAGTGGACTTAATAATCTTGCTTATGAAATTGAGTCAATTCGTCGCTATGATGAAATCGTTTGGATAAGGGTAAAATGCTGACAATCTTTACCATCGTTCTCAATGGGATGCCTTTCATCCAGAGGCATCTAGCAGAGTTTCAAAAGCTAAAGATTCCTTGGAGATGGCGGATTGTCGAGGGAGTTAGCGAGCCAGTTGGATGTACCCGGTGGTGTAAGCAAGTACCCGACAAATGGCACAAGGATTTCAAGAGCATAGATGGAACGCACGAATATCTGAATAGCATCCAAGGTGGGAATGTGGTTGTTTATTCTCAAGGCAAACCCTTTAACGGAAAGCTAGAGATGATTCAGCAAGCCCTATTTGGCGTAGATGATGGCGTTGTTATGGAGGTGGACGCTGACGAGATTTGGAGAGCAGAACAGATCGAGGGGATTTATGAATGCCTCAAGGGTGCAGAGGATGGGGCAACGATGCAGTTTCATAAAT
>Ga0207937_1000747_pt1 | contig 11087 bp, 10 predicted proteins | sample LakMenEpi04Sep11_FD_150668 | JGI IMG/M metagenome (GOLD analysis project Ga0207937, IMG submission 150668) | Freshwater microbial communities from Lake Mendota, WI - 04SEP2011 deep hole epilimnion (SPAdes) | ecosystem: Environmental > Aquatic > Freshwater > Lentic | place: Lake Mendota, Madison...
GTGGCACTGTAGGCCGTGGGTTCGAGACCCATCGTTCTCCCATTAAAAACCTGTCCCAATTTTAGGGGATAGGTTTTTTTAGTTTAAATACTTTTTATGACGTTTTTAATCATTCCAATTTTAGTTGGTGCTTTCGGTTGGTGCTTGGTATGGGCCTTATCAATAATGCCTTTCAAATGGCCACATTTAGCTGATAACTGGGTTGGTGAAATCAATTTGACAAAAATTATTCCCAATTTGACAGAAAACGACCCTTTTGAAGCGCTTAAACCAACAATCAATGATCAATTAGACGATTTTTTTAGGCATAAATTAAGTGCCAAGCTCCCTATGATCTCCATGTTTATTGGGGATAAGACTATTGAGGAATTAAAGGACGTATTTATGGAAGAATTAGCCCTACTGTTCCCTATACTAATCAGCCAGTTCAGTGCCCATTTAAACAAGGACTTACATTCACAATGGGAGCAAAAATTTAAAAAAATAGTACAACAGAAAATTATCCATGCAAGTAGGCCATTTAGGTGGGCCGCTTTTGCAATAGGCGCAATTTGGGGAGCAGTAATTGCATTAATTCTTCCTCTTATTTAACCGCTTATAATTAACAAGGACCTTTCTTTAAACTTTAGAACGAATTTTGTGTTATTGCTTAAACAAAAGGCAATAGTCAGGGTCTAATTGACTGTAAATACATATATGAAAAAAATCACGATACTTTTAAGCGCTCTATTGATACAAGTTACATTAATGGCTCAAATTCCAACTGGACGCCCCGCTGGTGGCGCTGGTGGCAGCATGAATATGGGTCACTTTTACGGAAAAGTGGTAGATGCCAACAAAAAAGGCATCGACGGCGCATCGGTACAATTAAAAGGTAGCAAATTCGATCCTGCCACCAAAAAAGTAAGCGAAGTCACTTTAGCCACTATGATTACAGCATCTAATGGTGATTTTAGTTTTGATAAATTATCAGTGATGGGTAATTTCAAACTCATTATTTCAGGTGTTGGGTATAAAAAATATGAAAAGCAAATTAGCTTCAACATGAAGCCAGGTGGCAACCCTCAGGACATGATGGCTTTAGTAGATAAAGATTTAGGTAATATTAGATTAGAGGAAGACCCGAATCAATTACAAAGTGTGACTGTAACAAGTTCTGCAAAGCCACAATTTGAAATGGGGATTGATAGAAAAATTTTCAATGTAGACAAGAATTTGGCAAGTACAGGACAAACTGCAGTAGAAGTGATGAAGAATATACCCAACTTAAATGTAGACATTGATGGCAATGTGACTTTAAGAAACGCTACACCTACTCTATTAATTGACAATCGTCCTACTACATTGACATTAGATCAGATCCCTTCTGATATCATTGACAGAGTTGAAATCATTACCAACCCCTCTGCTAAATATGATGCATCAGGTGGTAATGCTGGTATTTTAAACATCGTTTTAAAGAAGAATAAAAAGAATGGTTACAATGGAGGTTTAAGAGGTGGTGTAGACATGCGTGGTAAAATCAACGCAGGTGGTGACTTAAATTTAAGAAGTAGTAAAATTAACTTTTCGGCAAGTGGGAATCTTAGAAACAATAAATCAATTAGTACAATTGATAATGTTAGAGACATCTTATTAACCCCTATTCCGACAAGCATTAGCACTTATACCGATAATATTGGTTTAAGCGAATTTGCTTTTTACAGAGCAGGATTTGATTATTTGATTGACAACAGAAACACTTTCTCCATTTTTGGAAACATTGTAAAAGGAGATTTTGGAAATACCTCCACTCAAACCATCGACTCCATTTTTAATGGTGTGAACAGAAATAACAATATTGCATTAGATAACAACTCAATTTTTTCATTCTTAAACAAAGGAACCCAAGCAAGTTTCAAACACTTGTTTGCAGAAACAGGCCATGAACTGAGTGCAGACTTTAATTACAATGAAAGTAATAGCGATAATAATTCACTTATAAAGTCTAGTATTTTAAACCAAAGAACAAAAGGAGCAGGAACAAATAAGAACTATACTTCTAATATCGACTATGAGCGTATTTTTAAAAATAATGTGAAATTTGAGGCTGGTGTGAGAATGAATAATAGAGATGAATACAATAATAGAGATCAGTTTAGAATCATTGATGGAAAAGAAGTGCTAATTCAAAGTATCAGTAATCAATTAAAGTTTAACGAAAGTGTTTTAGCAGCCTATACCAATTTTGGCGGGAAAAAAGATAATTTGAGTTATCAGGTTGGACTTAGGGTTGAAAATAGAGAATACATTGTGAACGTATTAAATAAGCAAGGCCAGGATTCATTAGAATCAGTCATAAAGCTGCCTATTTCATTATTCCCAAGTGCCTTTATTAGTTACAAATTGAACGACAAAAATGATGTGCAGTTCAATTACTCTAAAAGAATCAATGCACCCAATCCATTTCAATTACAACCATTCCCGGACTATTCAGACCCTTTGAATATTGCAGTTGGTAATCCAAACTTAAAGCCGCAATTCACACATTCATTTGAAATGGCTTACAACAATGTATATAAAAAAGGTTCGAATTTGTTAGCTACTGTTTATTATAAATACAGCACAGACTTAATTACAAATTATATTTATAAAGACATCAATCCAATTACAAATGATAGCGCATTTTATAGTTCATTTATAAATGCAAACACTTCAAAAGTATATGGATTGGAATTAAGTAATAAAACCACCCTTACAAAATGGTGGGATATCAATCTTAGTTTTAACTTATTTAGATCAGAAATTGAGGCGTCCATTCCTGGTCAAGATGTGAACAACAACCTAACCAGCTGGTTTAGTAAAATGAATAATAATTTTAAACTTGTAAAAGGTTTATCACTTCAATTTAGTGGACAATACCAAGCTAAAACAATCCTACCTCCGGGCGGTAACTCAGGTGGTGGTGGCGGAAGAGGCGGTGGTGGATTCGGTGGTGGTGGCGGCGGATTTGGTGGGCCACAATCTACAGCTCAAGGATACAATTTACCAAATTATGAATTTGATTTAGCGATCAGAAAAGACTGGACTTTGAAAGGTGGTAAAACTGCATCATTGACCTTGAGTGCAAGTGACGTATTTAAAACTAGAGTGATTCAAACGTATTCAGAAAGTTTATACTTTACACAAAATGTAATAAGAACAAGAGACCAACAATTCTTTAGATTAAACTTCTCTTACCGATTTGGTAAATTCGATGTGAATTTATTAAGAAGAAAAAGTACAAAGATGCAAGAAGGAAGTAGCGGAATGGATCAAATGCTACAGTAAGAAGCACAATATTTATTTAGAAGTTTTACCTTCTAACATAGGAACAAAAGAGAATGCCTCAAAGGATTCTCTTTTTTCTTTTCCATCCTTTTTCTTTGTTAAACGCATCATCCTTTGTTCAGCACCTTCCTCATCCAATGGAATCACCATTTTACCATTCACCTTCAATTGTGCCCATAGCTTTTCAGGTACTTTAGGTGCAGCTGCAGTAATTAAAATTTTATCAAAAGGCGCAAGCGCTGGCAATCCTTCAAAGCCATCTCCAAAACTAAAATGAATATCAGCATATTGCTGTTTGAAAATATAAAAAGGCGTTAAATCAAAAAGTTGTTTTTGTCTTTCAATTGTAAATACTTTAGCCCCCATCGCGGCTAGTACCGTGGTTTGATACATACTTCCAGTACCAATTTCTAGTACTTTTTCTCCTGGCTTAATTTGTAATAATTGTGTTTGATAAGCCACCGTATAGGGCTGAGAAATAGTTTGATCTGCTGCAATGGGGAAAGCGCGATCCTCATAAGCTATTCTATCAAATGCAGAATCCAAAAAGAAATGCCTAGGTATTGCTCCAATGGCTTCTAATACAAGCTCATCAGTGATTCCTTTAGTTCTTAGTAAGTCTACCAATTGCTTGCGCAATCCTTTATGCAGGTAAGCATCTTCTAATTTTCGCATGCTTGATTTAGTTTAACTGCATAGCTGCAATGATGGTGTTAATTTTGTTTTGCAAATGTGCAAAGACTTCGTCGAACGCAGCTCTATTTGGTAATACTGCATTGACACTAAAATAAAATTTAATCTTTGGCTCTGTGCCGCTTGGCCTTGCAGAAATTTTTGTACCATCTTCGGTAAGAAACTGCAAAACATTACTTTTTGGTAACTGTATTATTGTTTGCGTACCTGTGATCAAATCAGTACTTAATTGCAATTGATAATCTAATAATGTGACTACTTTCTTTCCAGCAATTTCAGCAGGAGGTTGTTTTCTGTAGCCTTCCATCATGTCAGCAATTTCTTGCTGACCATTCATGCCTTTTTTGGTAATACTAATTAAATGTTCATAGTAGAACCCATATTGCATATACAATTCAATCATTTTATCAAACAAGGACTTACCCTTACTTTTTTCATAAGCAGCCATCTCACACAATAAAGCCACTGCACTCACTGCATCCTTATCTCTTATTTGATCTCCAATCATTAACCCAAAACTCTCTTCTCCCCCAATAATATAATTTTCTTTACCTTCTTTTTCTTTTACCAATTCAGCGATCCACTTAAAGCCTGTTAATACATTGTAGCAATTCACTTCATTTTGTCTAGCCACCTCATTGATCATTTCTGTCGTTACAATCGTAGTGACTACCATGTCATTCGGAGCTGCAATTCCCTTGGCCCTTCTAGCCTCCATCATATAAGCAAATGCTAAAACAGCAGTTTGATTGCCATTCATCAATACCCATTCACCCTTATGATTTTTTACACCAATACCTACTCTATCTGCGTCTGGGTCGGTTCCTAAAAGAATATCTGCATTCAAAGCCTTTGCCTTTTCTAAACCAATACGCATTGTTTCACTCTCTTCTGGATTAGGATAAGCTACTGTTGGAAAATTGCCATCTGGAGTGGCTTGCTCCTCTACCACATGTACATTCTTAAAGCCATAAGCATCTAATACTTTTGGAACCAAAGTAATACCCGTGCCATGTATTGGCGTGTACACAATATTTAAATCACTTTGTGCTGCAATCACTTCTGGATATACACTTAAAGATTGTAACATTTTAATGTACGCCTCGTCCATAGACGCTCCAATGATTTCAATCAAGGCATCACCACCAGTCCATTTAACTTCTTCTAAAGAATGAATGGCTTCTACTTCGGTAATGACATTTTTATCGTGAGGAGGCACTAATTGTCCTCCATCATTCCAATAGGCTTTATAGCCGTTGTATTCTTTTGGATTGTGCGAAGCTGTACAAACAACGCCAGCTTTGCATTGAAGCTTACGTATGGCAAAGCTTAATTCTGGTGTAGGTCTTAATGCCTCAAATAAATAGACTTTGATACCATTTGCAGCGAAAACCTGAGCGGTCGTTTCTGCAAAGAACCTGGAATTATTTCGACTATCATGTCCTACCACAACAGAAATAGATTCCTTGGGATAGGTTTTTAATAAATAATTAGAAAACCCCTGTGTCGCCATTCCAATCGTATACTTATTGACCCTGTTCGTGCCCACACCCATTAGACCCCTCAATCCTCCCGTTCCAAACTCAAGATTTCTGTAAAATGCATCTTCTAATTGGTCGGGATGACTGGCCTGTAAAGACCTAATCTCCTCCTTCGTGGCAGCATCAAAATTGCCGTTTAACCAGCTTGCAATTTTTTGATCTATCGCTTGACTCATAATGGAATGGATTGAAATTCTTGGAATAGCGGCAAATTAAATAATTCTGTTTAAAAAAGCCCATAAAATCAACATTAGTTCTTGCTCAACTGTGAATTATTTGAGGGTATTAAAGTACTATACTTAAGTAAATGGAGTAAATTCGTGTTTAAGTCAAAATGCTTTAAACCATGGAATTGATCAGCGGTATAATTTTTCTAATCCTATCGGTCATTGCTTTTTACATATTTGGTAAAAAGATACTTACAATCAAAAGGAATATCCATCTTGGAAGACCAGTTGAATTGAATGATCAACCAATTGCGAGATGGAAAAATGTATTTCTATTGGCATTAGGACAAAAGAAAATGTTTCAGAATATTCCAGTCGCTTTATTGCACTTAATACTCTATGTTGGATTTATTATCATCAATACTGAATTACTTGAAATCATCATTGATGGTATTTTTGGTACCCACCGTTTTTTCAAACCATATCTTGGATTTTTATACCCGATTTTGATCAATAGCTTCGAAGTATTAGCCCTTTTGGTATTTGTAGCTTGTATTTTCTTCTTGTCAAGAAGAAATATACTACGAGTGAAAAGATTAATAAGCAATGATTTAACAGGCTGGCCTAAAACCGATGCTAATTTAATATTAGCAATAGAGATGGTATTGATGGGTTTATTTTTAACAATGAATGCCGCAGATCCTTCTGCCAATTTTATCGTCTCTTCATGGATTAAGCCGGCTTTATCTAACCTTGATGCGCATCAATTACATACCATTGAACAAACTGCATGGTGGATACATATCTTAGGAATTTATGGCTTCATGAACTACCTACCTTATTCCAAACATTTACATATTGTATTGGCCTTCCCAAATGCCTACTATGCCTCATTGGAGCCAAAAGGTAAAATGCATAATATGGTTGCCGTTCAGAACGAAGTACTTTATGCCATGCAACCAGAATTAGCCCCTACCAATGCAGCGCCACCAGAAAAATTTGGTGCGAAAGATGTGATGGATTTGAGTTGGAAAAATTTAATGGACGCATATAGTTGTACAGAATGTGGAAGATGTAGCGCAGCTTGTCCTGCAAATAGCACTGGAAAATTATTGAGCCCAAGAAAAATCATGATGGATACCAGAGACCGTCTTGAAATCGTTGGAAAAAATATAGACGCAAACGGACAATTTGTAGACGATGGGAAATCTTTATTGAACGACCATATTACGATAGAAGAATTAAGGGCTTGTACAACTTGCAATGCCTGTGTGGAAGAATGTCCTGTAAGTATTTCTCCAATGGACATTATCATAGAATTAAGAAGGTCATTGATTATGGAAGACAGCAATGCGCCTTCTGAATGGAATGGCATGTTTAGTAATATAGAAAACAATTTTGCACCTTGGAAATTCGCTCCAGACGACAGAGACGCATGGACAAAGCAATCTTAAAATAAAATAAGTATGAAAGTATCTACAATGGCAGAAATGATGGCTGCTGGCACTAAACCAGAAGTCTTATTTTGGGTAGGTTGTGCTGGAAGTTTTGATCAAAGAGCACAAAAAATTACAAAAGCATTTGCGACGATCCTAGATAAGGCTGGTGTGGTTTATGCGATATTGGGCAAGGAAGAAGCTTGTACTGGTGATCCTGCAAGAAGAGCAGGTAATGAATTTATGTTTCAGATGATGGCTTATCAAAATATTCAAGTGATGAACGCCTATGAAATTAAAAAAATCGTCACCACTTGTCCTCATTGTTTCAATACCTTAAAAAATGAATACCCAGCATTGGGTGGTAACTATGATGTGATTCACCATACTACATTTTTACAAGAATTAATTGAAAATGGAAAGATCAAAATTTCAGATAGCAATGAGTGGAAAGGTAAAACAATCACCTACCATGATAGTTGTTATTTAGGAAGAGCCAACGATATTTATGAAGCACCAAGAAAAGTATTGGAGTCATTGGATATCGAATTAAAAGAAATGAGAAGGTGTAAATCTAAAGGGCTTTGTTGTGGCGCAGGCGGTGCACAAATGTTTAAAGAGGAAGAAAAAGGTACCACAAGAGTGAATATGGAAAGAGCTGACGAAGCCATTGAAACAAAAGCTGATTTTGTGGCAAGTGCCTGTCCGTTTTGCAACACCATGATGACTGATGGTATTAAGAATAGAGATGAAGAAGTGAAAACAGAAGTTTTAGACATTGCAGAAATCATTGCAAAAGCAATACAATAAATCATTGCGAAAGCAACACAATAAATTACATATGGTAGACTTACCTACGATACTCCCAAAAAATTTCGATCCACAGTCTAGGGTTTGGATATACCAAGCAAACAGGACTTTTACGATGGGCGAGATTTTTGAACTGGAGCCATTGCTAGAAGATTTTGTAGCTAACTGGAAAAGTCATGGCGCAAAAGTAAAAGGCTACGCCACGGTGTTATATGGTCAATTTATTCTCATCATGGCCGACGAGACTGCCACAACAGTTGGTGGGTGTAGTACGGATAGTTCTGTGCATGTGATTAAAGCAATCGAAGAAATGACAGGGGTTCAAATGTTTAATAGAACCCTTTTAGCCTTTTTTATTAAAGATAAAGTGCAGACCATTCCTCAAGCACAATTGAACTATGCACTTGAGAATGGCTTATTATCCATTGATACACTCTATTTTAATAATTTAGTGCACACCAAAGCAACACTTGAAACTGAATGGTTGCAACCTATTTCAAAAAGTTGGCTTGCAAAGTCAATTAAAGTTCAATAAAATGAGCATACCTATTATTTACGCCATCCCCAATTGCAATACAGTAAAAAAAGCTTTGGACTGGATGAAGGCCAATAAAAAAGCATACAGTTTTCATGATTATAAGAAACAAGGCATTACAAGTGTGCAATTAACAAGCTGGGCTAAACAAGTGGGATGGGAAGCCTTGATCAATAAGAAAGTTACTACCTGGAAATTATTAGGACCTGAGGTGCAAGCTAACATTACCAATCAAAAAGCCGCCATTGCATTGATGGCAGAAAAAACATCTATCATAAAACGTCCATTGATTGAACAAGATGGAAAAATAATTGCACTCGGATTTGATGAAACAGAATACAAAGCAGCATTTAAATAAATCTTATAAAAAAAGTCCCGAACATATTCGGGACTTTTTTTATAAATTCTACTTGGTGATATCGTTTACCTATTTCAAATTAGTTGCTAAAAATTTATCTAAATCAGCGCCTCTTAAATCTCTTGCAACAATGGTACCACTTGGATCAATTAAAAAACTAGCAGGGATACTTTGGATACCAAACTGAGTTGCGACCGCATTGTTCCAATATTTCAAATCACTTACATGATTCCAAGCAAGGCCATCTTTCTTGATTGCCTCTAACCATTTTGGTTTATCCTGGTCTAAGGAAACGCCTAATACTGTGAAATTTTTTGATTTATACTTATTGAATGCTTTTACAATGTTTGGATTTTCTGCTCTGCATGGGCCACACCAGCTCGCCCAAAAATCTACCAATACATACTTACCTCTTAAAGAAGATAAAGTAAATGGTTTTCCGTTCACATCATTTTGTGTGAAATCAGGAAGCACTGATCCTATCTGTCCAAAGGCAGAGGAAGCAATTGTTTTATCAATGAATTCAGCAAATGGGCCTTTCTTAGCAGATGGCTCTAATGTTTCATAAATAGTGGCAAGATTATCTTTAATCTCTGGAAAAATATTTGAAAACTGTAATAGCATTAATGTGGTAACTGGAGATGCAGGATTTGCTTTATACAATGTATTAAATGCATTTATAATCTCTTTAGATTGTGTGGCAGCTTCACTATTAATTGAATCTTTTTTAGCTTTATTATTTTCTTGACTTGCAGCTTGCATATTCAAGACGTAAGGCATCATCTTTGGATTCAAGGTATTGATGTATACATTGTATACATCATGATTTACAGAACCAGTAATATTGATAGAAGCAAAATTCTGAACATCCCCTTCAATGAATACATTTTCATTACCAACAAAAACTGGTATTTTTTGTGCTAATCCATCAATACTTAATATCAATAAGCTTGGGTATTCTAATTGAGTTTGAAGACTAAAACTACCTTCAACTGATTTTGTTGAAACCAATTCTTTACTGGATACCCCGTCAATAAGGCTTACGGTTGATGCATCTTTCACATTGGTTAACTTACCTTGCAAATTCAATGATTGGGCTTGTACAAATGGACTAGCCAAGATCAACATAATTGCGATTATACTATTTTTCATAATTGATGATTATTTGTCAAATATATCAATTAATTCTGGATAGCTATTAGGGCATATGCCTCATTTTTAATAATTTAACAACATCGTCTAATTTAAATCCTTTAGCTTGAAGCAATATGAGGTAATGAAAAAAAAGATCTGCAGATTCTTCAAGAAATAGTTCATTGTTTTGATCTTTAGCCTCAATCACCAATTCTACTGCTTCCTCCCCTACTTTCTGGGCTATTTTATTGATGCCCTTAGAAAATAAACCAGCTACATATGAACTATCAGGGTCAGCAGTTTTTCTTTGTTCAATCACTTGCTCTAATTGATTTAAGAAATCAATTGATTCAGGTTTATTTTCCGCACCCCAACAAGTATCTGCACCTGAGTGACAAACTGGACCAACTGGATTGGCTTGTATCAATAAGGTATCTTGATCGCAATCCAATGCCATGCTCAAGTAGTTTAAGTGATGACCGCTCTCCTCGCCCTTGGTCCATAGCCTGTTTTTTGAACGACTAAAGAAAGTGACTTTTTGCAATGTAATGGTTGCATCTACTGCAGCCTGATTCATAAATCCCAACATCAACACATTTTTTGTTGAAACGTCTTGCACAATGGCTGGCACCAACCCATCTGTGTATTTTGTAAAATTGATATTCATAGAGTGTAAATTAGTATTGAAAAAATGAATTTATTACTGAATTATTTTTCGAATTGATTAATTATTTAATTGTATAGATGATTTAAATCCTAATTGCTACTCCATTTTGACTTAAATATAGTTTTAAATCGGGGATTGCAATTTCTTTATAATGAAAAACGCTCGCAGCCAATGCCGCATCCGCTTTACCCTTTGTAAATACATCTAAAAAATGCGCTTCCGTTCCACCACCACCTGAGGCAATGATTGGAACTGGTAAATTTTCGGATAATTGAGCTGTAATATCTAAAGCAAAACCTTGCTTTGTCCCATCATGGTTCATTGAAGTTAATAAAATTTCTCCTACACCTAAATCCACCGCTTCTTTTGCCCAATCTACCACCAATTTATCAGTCTTTGTCCTTCCACCATTTAAATACACATACCATTGATTATCA
>Ga0207937_1000748_pt1 | contig 11081 bp, 12 predicted proteins | sample LakMenEpi04Sep11_FD_150668 | JGI IMG/M metagenome (GOLD analysis project Ga0207937, IMG submission 150668) | Freshwater microbial communities from Lake Mendota, WI - 04SEP2011 deep hole epilimnion (SPAdes) | ecosystem: Environmental > Aquatic > Freshwater > Lentic | place: Lake Mendota, Madison...
GCTGTTGTACTACTTGAACCGGTGTATATTCCAGTATATCCTCCAGCTACAGTCTCTTCAATACTGCCAACTACCATGTTTTTTATACCACCACCTCGTACTGTATTGTTTACTCCGTTGCCAACTATGCTGTCCTTTTTACCAGCAATATTTTCTGCCTTGTCGCCAAGCACTTCATTTTTGTATGCTCCACCAACCTTTAAACGATACTGACCCTTAACAGTTTGATTCATACTACCATTGACTTCAAGGTTGTAGTCGCCATTTACAGTTAAGTTTGCAGAACCATTTACTGTGATGTTTGCATTGCCTATAATTGTTATAGAATCTTCGCCACATACAGTTGTATAGCGATTTGATACAACAGTTACTGAAAGCGCACCAGTCGCATCAATTGTGCGGCATGTCCCAGACTTATGTTTTTCATGTATACGCTCATTGCCAAGTGTGTCATCAACCTCAAAGACATGTCCAGACCGTGTCTGCGTCACGTTGTTATACGGATAGACTGACTGATTTGTAGGAAATGGTTGATTATGTAAACTTGGCATAACTTATATATTAAAAAAATGATGAAGCATACTGCATTTGAATATTTATGAATTATAATATAATGAAATATAAATTATCCCCAGTTTGTGTTATAGCTTCGGGTGTCTATATGTGTAAAGCCTGGATAACTGCCAAGGCCGCCAGTCCACTTACCATTATCTCGCCATTGTTTTAATCGTGCGTACACAGTGCTTGCGCTAACCCCAGGAAACGAAATATCTAAAGCTTTAAACTCCAAATGCAAACTATATTTTGCAGCGCCTGGAGTACTTGCATTATATGCTGGCGAACGATAAGAGCTGGTAATAGTGCAAGTTGTGCCAAACGAATCACAAAGATCTTCGACAATTCGCAGTGTCGGCACAATATTATTCCATTTTTCTTTAGGCGGTTCAGAATTACGGACGCCTCCTTGACTAATCTTATTAAAGTAACTAGTAAAATTTTGCGCAGTAAAACGACGAAAACCTTGTTTGGCAAACCAATCGGCAAATGATCCTTCTGGAGCTGTTGTTGGCGTAACATTGTCACTTTTTGCTCCACGCGCTCGCAATACATATGTCACTGGTCCAGACGTCTCTTTTTTAACAAATTTCTTTAGCGATGAGTTGCCTTCAGCAATTTTGTATTTTCCTGATACTGCTCCTCCTTCATACACTACCGCAATATAGTCTTGAGCAGTGTCTCTAATTATTATATCACCTTTATATAGAAGCTTAGGGTTTAAGACTCTGTCAAAATATTTTCCGCCCCTTCCACTTGGCCAATTTGACCAACTATATAAACTGCTGGTGTCGGCTGGAAAATCTTCACTTTCAATTTTAAAACTAGATTTCAAAAACTCATTTAGTTTTTGTGCACACCACTGATTTGAAACATTTGCCATAGTTTATTATTTAATTTTCATTTAAACTATTTATTAGTTTATTCTGGCAAATCTGGTAATAGCTCACCAGTGTTATTATCAACTTGTTCAGAGTCATCGAGGCCCGGTATGGGATCGTTGGTTCCGGAGACGCCGCTGCTTCGAGTCGAAGATGTATTTTCGTCTGTTGATTCTGAAAGAACTTTATTTACAAAATTATTTACCTCTGCTGAAGAATTTGTACTACTCTGTGCTTGTGGCGAACTCTCTCCATCAAGTGCAGATGTATTTGCTTGATTTGCTACCGGAGAATTTTCAACAAGTTGTGAAGTGTTTGTTGCCCCAGAATAGGCAATGCCGACAGAAGAACTGCTTGCATCTCGTGGTATATCGGCACCATTTACCGAAGCGACTCCTGGTATACTTGCAAGTATTACTGGATCTTGTTGATCTGCATCTCTAAAAAAACCAAAAACCCAACTACCAACCATAAGTCCAGTTGCTCCGGTACCAATTGAGGTATTTGACGCGCTCGTAATTGGTAGTAGCGGAGTAGCCCATGGCAAGTTTTCACTTGGTATACTATTGACATCATCAAGTTCATGATATTCATAGATACGTACCTGTACTCGACCTGCATTTAGCGGGTCTGCAATATTTTCTACAATTCCTGTAAACCAATGTTCAATTTTCATTTTATTATGGTAATATATTTCCTGTTTGACCCGGCAATGGGACAGTATTATTTGGATTTGGATTAATATTTGGTGTAACTGCAACTTCAGATGTAGATGTATTTGAAGGTATGTATATGCCATCGGCGCCACTTAAAGCCTCAACTCCTCCAAGACGAACTAATTTTAATTTATTTGTATAGATACCATTTGAAAAAACATGAGCGACAACAGTAATCATAAATGTGCCTGACACCACAGGATCTTCTACATATTCAGTTCTATCTCGTAAAGCCTTTGGTACTTCCAAATCTATTTTTACACCTGGGTTTAGTGCGCTGTCCCCATACACTACAATTTCATGATTAATTTCGTTTAATCGCGCAATAAATGCATTTGCTATTGATATGTTAGGATATAGCGCATTAGTAACTGAATTACCTTTGCCATCTGGATTTATTGCAGTATTAATATGAACACTTGCAGTATTTGCAGAAGGAATATTATGCATCGTTGCATCTTCGACAATGGCGCCTTCTCTATTTTTTATTTTATATTTTTGAGGTGTCCAATCTTTAGTTGCTTTACTTTTAAAATCTAAAGTGTAGTATGACTTTGCAGTGTAGTCAGTTACGTTTAATCGACTAGCGTATGCTCCAGCATTGGCAGAAGCAAGTCTATCAAATTTTATATTTGATGACATACTAAGTATGCGAGACCGTTCTTCCTTTGTGTGTTCTGCAGTACCTGGTGTTTTTTCTGATTGTTGACGATATCTAAATGAATTTTTAGGTTTTTTATACAAAACTGGTGCATTATTTAAACTTTTCCAAGAAGACAGGTATACTTTGCCTTGCTGCGTTACGTCACTATAAAGAAAAAATGGAGAGCCGTCTTCTTCAAAACAGCGTGAACGTAACCATTCTGCTGCTTTTAATGGTCGTTGAATGTTTATAATACCTTCAAATTTGGTTGAGACGTCTCCGTCAACTGCAAACTCCTTTAGACTCAAATCATCTATAAAAATAGTTTCAATATTTTGAGCAACTGTTTTTTCCTTATCAACTGGTCGGCAAATATTCATTAGACTACTACGATACGCAAATTCTGAAATTGCGACGAGTGAGTATATTTGAGTATTTGGAAAATCAAGGGTTTTTGTATAATTTACATACTCTTTTACATAAAATGTTTGTTTTATTGCCTTTCCAATATTTACAGGATCTATTTCAACTTCAATAATTTCTTGACCACATATATCAAATGTATCAATGAAATTTTCATTATCTCGTATAGTTGCTGTAAATGTAACTACCGGTGAAAATAATTCAGTCGTTATAGTAAATGAATCAACTAGGTTAAGGGCTTTTAAATCTTTAGTTATGCCCTTTGAATTTATCATGTCCATTTTGACAACTTTAAAGGCGCCAGGTGTCTTTACGCCAGAATTATCTCCAGCATAGCCAGTCTTTGGTGTATTGATCGCCGGATTGTTTGCATTAGACGTAGTTGCCATAATCAAAGAGTATCATTTAAAACATTAAAATATTCGTCTGCAAAATCAGAGATAAAATCTGGGCGTATGACTTGTATAACTCGTTTACTTTCGTTTATTTCATTTTCATACTCATAAAATGATTTGTATTTTGGAATAACTACATTCTCGTCAGTTAAAATATCATATGCAGAACGTATGACGCCAATTGGATCAACATATTCATATGCAGCATTGACATAGTTGCTCCATCGGTATTCTATTGATGCAACTTTTAATGTTTTATTAGAAACATATTGTTCTGGGGGTGTATTTGCTTCAATATGTTCGGCATATCCAACTGGATCATATTTTAAAATTTGTGTATAAACTAAATTTATCCATTCTGTCTTTAATTCAGCTGGCATTGTGTCATCACACGCAATTGTATAACTAAGATTGCTATTTTCTATAAATGCTTCTCTAGATATTTCTATTCTTGTGCCAGTGATATTAACTTTATGACAATCATATACGACTAATTGTTGGCGACCGCTGTCATACTGCGCTATGCTTGAACGATACTCACGATCTTGAGAAACAAATTTTAAGTATGGCAAATATTTTTCATCAAGCGGTATGCATGACATGTCTAGTTTACCTCGGCCATTTAGATCAACTGCTGGATCAACAACAGGGACAATTGATAGTGCAGAATATTTACCATATTCACTCTCAATCATCTTTGTAAAATTTCTATAAGATAGCGGCCAAGATGACGCGTAACCGTCACGTAAAAAATTATTTATTATAAAAAATGTCCAATAATATTGTACATCATCATATAATTTATGTGATACTATATCGGGTCTTTCTCCGTCTTCTATTTCATAGTATGTGTAGAGCGCATTATCGTCCTGTATCTTATTTGTGTTTAATACTACAGAACGAGAGATATCAGTTAATTCAAATATAGACCCATCAGAAACCAGGTCATAATTTACTTTTGGATATTTTGCAAAAAAGTTTGGCATATATTATTTAGGTATTGTGTCGTATGTATACGCCTTTGTTTCCATAAAGGACACTTGTATAGTTGTTTCAAGTGGCGAACCGTCATCTCTCCACATATTTGTAGATCCATTGTATGTAGTATTTACTTCAGTTAAATATGTCTCTCCAATCTTTGGTAAATGGCTGTTTTGTGGAAATCTTATTTTCCATTTTGGGGGATATTTTAATTGAAAACCAATTGATTCTGGATATAATCCTTCTCTAAAGGTCTTTACTATATTTTTTATTTTAGTACTTTCACTAGATGTTCGTGGTATGAGTTGAAACTGAAATGAAAATACGCGTGTATTTGTAGATGTAAATTCAGTTGTTATATTTTTATTTACCGTTGTTCCAGTGCCTATACTTATTGCGCTTTGAAGACCTTCATTTGCTCCAGTCATTGTAGTTATCCCTTGTACTAAAGTACCTATCGATGCTCCACTATATTCAGATTTTTTATTTAAAAATTCATTAGCCAGTGCAGTTTTTACTGATTCACCACTAAGGCCCTGAGTAGATACTGTTGATGCAATATTAGCTAAACTACCCCCTAAAAATCCGAGCTCAGTATTGTTGTATGTAGCACCATCACTAAACTGTAGCGATCCTGGAATCGGCAGTGCTATAACTTGGCTGTTTCGTGCGGTGCACTGAAAAAACACGTATGGACGACTTGTGTTTGCGTCTTCTGGAAAATTAAGTGCCATATAAGTATTTATATGAAACGTGGGCAGTATTATAGTGGTAAGTATCGGCCAATACATCCAGGAAAATATGACGGTGACTATACTGCAATATGTTACCGATCACTTTGGGAACGTCAAGTATTTAAATGGTGTGATGAGAATGCTAACGTTGTGAAATGGAGCAGTGAAGAAACAATTGTGCCCTATCGATGTAAAACTGATAATAAATTACACCGGTATTTTGTAGACTTAAAAATACAATTTAAGTCTGGTCAAACATATCTCATTGAGATAAAGCCAAAGAAACAAACTCAAGAACCAAAGGTGCGTACCCGAAAAACGAAAGCATATATTACTGAAGTGCTTACATATGTAAAAAATCAATCCAAATGGTCAGCTGCAAACGAGTATTGTGCAGATCGTGGTTGGATTTTTGCCATCTGGACAGAAGATACCATAAAGGGACTTGGTATAAAATTATTGACATAAATCTACATTATAAATAGATATATGCCGTCTCTTTTTTCTAAAATTCAGTCTGATGCAGAAAAAACTGGATTCTTGCCTCGTACAAAAGAATCCAGAGAATGGTTTTATCGTAAAATACGTACACTTACAAATGTATCTCCATCGAAAGTATTAAACGACGACTCATTGACAGTAAGAAATAAACCTCTTATTGGTCGTATGTTTATGTTTTTATATGATCCAAAATACAAAGAGACGCTGCCGTATTATGATAGATTTCCACTTATACTCATGGTAGGCCCAGCAAAAAAAGGATTCTATGGATTGAATCTACACTATCTTCCACCTCGTCAACGCGCAATATTTTTTGATCGCTTGATGGATTATATGAACAACAATAAATTAGATGAAACTACACGGTTTAAACTATCATATGATTTACTAAATGGCACATCAAAATTGCGTGCATACGCTCCATGTTTTAAACACTATTTGTATGCACACATCACTTCTAAAACTGTTGAGGTGCTTCCAAAGGAATGGGAAACTGCACTTTTTCTACCAACTGATTCTTTCGTTGGTCAAAAGAATGCCTCAATCTGGCAAAAAACACGCACACTAATCTAAACTATGTCATCTTCAATAAATGATTTTAAATCCGCAATAATGCGAAATGGGGGCTTAGCGCGTCCAAATAGATTTTCAGTAACATTTGCTAGTTTACCGGGTTCATCATCTGTATCAAGGGATATTTCATTTTTATGTGAGTCTGTTAATATACCTGGAAAACAAATTACAACATTAGACTATGATATAGGCACTCGTCGTCCATTAAAAATACCAACTGGTTATATTGAAGATGATGTAACAATGACATTTATTTCAACTAATAATAACGCCATTAAAAAGGCGATAGATGAATGGATGAAAAAAATAATAAACATTGATTCCTATCTACTCGCTAAAGATCACCAAACTTACAAGACTGATATTACTATTACGCAGCTAAACGAAAATGACAAAGAAATTCAAAATGTTAAATTGCAAAACGCATATCCAATAACTTTGAATTCTATTGAACTAGATAATAATGCTGAATCAACAATACAAAAAATATCTGTAGTATTTACGTATGATAAATTAGATATTAAGAAATAATTAAACAATAAATAACATTATATTATGCCATTACCAATCCTAGAATCCCCAAAATATGTATTGACTGTACCATCTACATCACAGTCAATTGAATATCGTCCTTTTCTTGTAAAGGAAGAAAAAATATTGCTGCTCGCACAGGAGTCAAACAGCTCATCAGAAATGATGTCCGCGATTAAAGACATTATACGAGCCTGTACATTCGGTGTCGTTGACCCAAACGATTTGACTTCGTTTGACTTAGAGTATATTTTCTTAAAGTTACGAGCAAAGAGCGTAGGTGAAGTTAGCAATATCAAATGTAAGTGCGATCATTGTGAAACTTACAACGAGGTGTCTGTTAATATTGATGATATTGAAGTAACGTGGCCAGTTAAAGAAATTAGCAACAAAATTATGTTAACTGATAAAATTGGTGTGGTTCTAAGACATATACGTGTAAATGATATGTCAACGATTATAAGCACATCTGAAGTTGATATGGACACAATAACAAATATGCTTATTGCTTCAATTGATTCAATCTTTGATGACAGTGGAGTGTATCCCTCAGCACAGTCGTCTCGCGAAGAGTTGCTAACATTTGTTAACAGCTTAAGCCGAGCTCAACTTAATAAAATTGAAGAGTATATATCAAACTCTCCTAAACTACAACATAGTGTAAAATTTAATTGTACTGGTTGTAAGACTGACAATGATATTACACTTGTAGGCACACAAGCTTTTTTCGAATAGCCCTCTCGCATGAATCGTTGTCTAACTATTATCAAACAAATTTTGCATTAATGCAGCATCACAAATATAGTTTAACTGAATTAGATACAATGATACCATGGGAGAGGGAAATTTATATTGCAATGCTAATAAAACACATAAGAGAAGAAGAAGAAAAACGTAAAAAATGACCGCAGAATCGTCACTAGCCCAGGTTGTAAAAGAATTACAAAGTTCTAATTTGTCTCAAGATCTTATTCTTGATACAATCGATAACTATGATTTTACACTTGCATCAAATGTTGCTAAAGAAAATACGACAGATGTTCCTACTTTTTTAGATAAATTAGTAGGCATAGCAGGCGATTTAAAAGGCAAATTTGATGTATTAATACGATCTAATGTAGTGTTAGCAAAGCGATTAGAAGGCAACAAATTACAAGAGCGTGAAAATCGTGATGAATTGCTTGACGCACTTGGAAAGTTAAAACCAGAAAAGACTAAGAGTGGTGTTAAAACAACTAAATTTGAAATGCCAGGCGGAATATTTGGGGGATTGCTGTCTGTGGCTGCATTAATGGGTGGATTTGTAACAGGATTTATATCTCAGCTCACGTCTCCAATATTTGCTGCACTAAAAAATGCAAAACTATTTCAAAAAATATCTAGTGTTTTTTCTACAGTTAGCAAATTTTTTACTGGCATTGTATTAAGTTTAAAAAATTCTCCTTTATTTAAAGGAACATTTACTGTAATAGAAAAGATTGGCGGTCTCTTAAATAAATTTAAATCAAGTAAAATTTTTATGCTACTTGGTAAAATCTTTTCAATATTTGGAAATTCACCAGTATTAAAGACTATAACAGCTACATCTGGAATAATAGGAAGCGCCTTTTCTGCTCTTACGGATATATTTGGCGGGATGTTTAGGTTTTTTAAGATTGGTTTGACGCTTGGAAGCAAATTTGCTGGTTTATTTAAATTTTTAGGCGGTCCATTTACTTTAGCACTCACTGGAATAATAAGTGGTATTATGGGTGCAATTGACGGCTTTAAGAAAGATGGATTAATCGGTGGATTAAAGGGGTTTTTAGTTGGTGCATTTGATGGATTAATCGGAGGTCTGCTAGATCTTGTAAAAGATGGAATATCTTGGGTATCTGAAAAACTTGGATTTTCAGAATTTTCTAAATTTTTAGATAGTTTTTCCTTTACTGGTTTATATTCAAAGTATATAATTGATCCACTGTTTGGAATGTATGCTGAAATTGGTAAATTTATAGGTGAAATACCTATGATGGTTACTGATTTCTTTACATCACTACCTGATAAAATTAGTGTATTTTTTACTTCGGCAATGGATTCATTAACAACTATTTCAGATGATATGAGTGAAGTTGTAAATAATTTTAATAAGGCTGTATTACGAGCAGTATTACCAGATCCAAAGGCAAAAGGAGGAATGTCTTATTATTTAAAATTAGCAATACCAGATTCTTTATATGAGTATGCATACAGCAGTTCTCCAAAAGAAAAAGAATCAACTAATTCTACATCAGAAAAATTAGCAACCGCTGCAACGTCTTCTGAAAAAATATTAAAGGCTACATCTACAAATAATTTTACCGAACTAAGCAAAACTGAAAAGGCAATGGCTGCAGGTTATGGTTCATGGGATGAGTATGCTGCTTCAGACTTTAAGTGGAAAGCAAACATCAAAGCAACACCATTAACAACTGGCAACACCCTAGCGACTGCCGGCAACGTTGCAAATATAGCACCAACGATAGTTGTTAATAACAATAATGGCGGCAATACTAATAATATTAGTAGCAGCAATGTAAATAATAATATGCCACAAATGATGCCAATACTAACTGGCAGTGCAATGGGTTATTAATCTGCAGTTCGATAATATACAATATTGTCAAACTCTTCAGGAGTTTTTACTCCTGGAAAACTATGCATAATTTCACCACGTATATTATAGCATATTGTGTGCGGTATGCCATCTATTTTATATTCAAATATAAGCGGTATATTTTCTTCCTTGTCAATATCAATTATTTGCAAACTTGTAGGAGTGCGTTCACAATAGTCACGTAGTGTTTTTAGATGACGTAAACAATCAGTACAATTTAAGTATGTAAATACCTTTATTAGAAAGATCATATTAGTAGTATATATGCAAACAGGGGACAGAAGTTCTGTCCCCTGTTTTTTTCTAATCTTTAAACATTAACCACCTTGAGCAAGCTTTGCAAAGTAGCTAAGCGACTCATCGTCATCATCGTCATCTGTGCTTGATGCAGAGAATGTCGATTCAGTACTTTTATAACTTGGAGTCTGTTCAACTGTTTTTCCAACTGCAGCAGCAGCGACATTCACGCTTTCTGGTTCAGTAGAAGAACCGGCAAGTGCCTCTGCACCAAGAACTTCAACAAGCTTACGTTTAAGATCTGCATACGACTTATAGTTTGCAGGATCAATAAAGTCCTTTAATGAGTACAACGAATTGTAAGTCTTCTCAAGCTTAGCTTCGTCTCCGCTGAAAAGTTCAGAAGCTCCTTCAAATTCAGACTTATCATAGTTACGATAGCCTTCAAAGTTGCGAATTTTCAACTTGAAGTTTGCACCGGCCCAAAAATCAAATGGGTTGATTGGAGTCTCATCTTGAAACTGTGGTTGCATAATATCCATAATCTTGTCAAAGATTTTCTTGCCATATTTGTACAAGAAAACTTTACCTTCGTTGTCTGGATTTGCTGGGTCACTAAGCACAAGAATATTAGAGACATAATGTAAACGACGCTTACGCTCGCGAGCAATCTCTTTGTCTTTTTCATTGCCGCTGTTCCAAAGCACGCTATTGATCTCACTTACCGGGTCAGGTTGACCAATACTGGTAAGAGAATTTTCAATGTACCAACGACCAGTTGGTCCCTTAAAACCATGATCCCAAAAGCGAACCCATGGCAGATCTTCACCTTCAAGAGCTGGTAAAAAGCGAATCACGGCATAACCGTTTCCAGCTTTATCAACTACTGGGCTCCAAATACGATCGTCTCCGTATGAAGCTTTTGGTGTACTCAATTTTTCTGCAGCTTCAACAAGTTTATTAATGCTTGCTGCCCGATTTTGTTTTAGTTTATCAAATGACATATGTTTATTTGTATTGCAGTGTATTGTTATTGTGTGATGTTATATAACCACTTGGCTATTATAACATATTTCAAGGCTTTGTAAATGTTTTTATTACAATTTCTTGAAAAGCTTTTTGTTGTAATGGTAAGTTACGAATAAATGGCTTGTAGTTATTTATCTTTAGAGTCATGGCGGCGTAAAGCCCCATCGGGTCAGACACTCCTGCACCGATACGACATGAATAGTTGCATAAGACATCAAGTATGCATAGCGTCTCTACAGAGACTCGA
>Ga0207937_1000749_pt1 | contig 11073 bp, 10 predicted proteins | sample LakMenEpi04Sep11_FD_150668 | JGI IMG/M metagenome (GOLD analysis project Ga0207937, IMG submission 150668) | Freshwater microbial communities from Lake Mendota, WI - 04SEP2011 deep hole epilimnion (SPAdes) | ecosystem: Environmental > Aquatic > Freshwater > Lentic | place: Lake Mendota, Madison...
TGTGGGTCCGCACCACCGGGGGTGCCGTCGGGCACTGAGTGGTGGACCGCTGTGGCGTGGTCGGTGCCGCCGCGGTGCGCCGGTAGCCTGCGGGTCATGGACCGGGGTGAGGCGGGTGACGCAGACGAGGATGCGTCAGCACCACAGCGGTCGGCACTTGGGCGTTGGCGTGTCGCCACGCTCGAGCGGTGGGGCGACTCGCCCCGGTACCGATGGTTGGTGCTCACGGTGGCCCTCATCGGCCTGTTCTCCGTCGGGTTCTCCATCACCGTGTTGGCCGTGTCGATACCGACCATTGCCGCAGACCTCGACGCGCCCCGTTCGACCATCACCTGGGTGATCACCGGGCCGCTACTGGCTTACGCCGTGTTTGGGCCCTCGGCAGGCAAGCTCGCCGACATCGTGGGTGCCCGACGGGTGTATCTGTGGTCGCTGGCGGCGGTAGCGGTTTTCGCAGCACTGTCAGCGGTGGCGTGGAGCGGCGGATCGCTGGTGGCGTTCAGGACGTTGGGGGCAGCGGTCGGGGCGGCTGTGGGTCCGGCCTCGCTCGCCATGATCAACCGGTTGTTCCCCCCCTATGAGCGAGCCCGCGCCCTGGGTTTTTGGTCCATGGTCGCCGCTGGTGGACCGGTGATCGGCGTCGTCGTCGGCGGTCCAGTGGTGGAGGCGTTCTCGTGGCGGTGGATTTTCGTGGCTCAGGTGCCGCTCACCGCGTTGGCGGTGCTGGTTGGGTGGTTGGTGCTGCCCGAGGTGGCACGTCGACGGGGGGTCTCGTTCGACGTTGCCGGTTCGGTGCTGTTGGCGGTCACGGTGTCGAGCCTGCTCGTGGGTCTCAACCGGGGACCCGAGAACGGGTGGGCGAGTCCGGTGGTGCTCGTGTGTTTCGCTCTCGTCCCGGTGGCGCTGGCGGGGTTCGTGGTTGTCGAACGTCGGCGTGCGGACCCGCTGCTCCCCTTGGGGTACGTCCGGATGCGGAACTTCACGTTCCCCGTCATCAACCAGTTCTTCTTGAACTTCGCCTACATGGGCGGATTCATCATCACCCCGTTGCTGCTCCAAGACGTGCTCGGGTTCGGTGAGGCCCGCACCGGGTTCCTCTCCATCGCCCGACCGTTGGCGTTCACCCTCGCCGGACCCGCCGCCGGCTACCTGGCGGTGCGCACCGGTGAACGGTTCAACGCCGTTGTGGGTGGCGCAGCGCTGGTGTTGTCGATGCTGGGTTTGGCAGTGGTGGCCAACGACTCGAGCGAGTTGTGGATCGTGTTCGTCCTGTCGCTGTCAGGGGTTGCCATGGGCATGGCCGGGCCGGCCATGACGGCGTCGCTGGCCAACGCCGTGGACGAAGCCGACCTCGGGGTGGCGAGTGCATTCCAACAAATGTGCTCCCACGTCGGCACGGTGGTCGGCACCCAGTTGATGCTCACCGTGCAGTTGGCGCTGGCCCCGGTTGTGGTGGCTGGGGTGGCTCGCAGCCCCGAGACCACCGCCGCCCTCGAGTCGTCGTACCACTGGGCCTACCTCGTGGGTGCCGCGGCGGCCCTGGCGGGAACGCTGGCTGCCGCGTTCGTGCGGCGTTCGCATCCTGGGGCCCCCGTCGCCGGTCACGAAACGGGTGTGGTGTCGACGGATCGTTCGGTGCTGCAACCCCGGTAGGGGTGAGCGTGAGGCGGGTGCGCATGTGCCCGTTCATGACGATGGCCCGGACCTTTGGGCCCGGGCCATCGCGATACTGCGTCGGTGGTGTCGGCACCACCGTGCACCCAAGGTCACCCTCAGGCGGTGATGTCCTTGATCTTGCCGGCGATCTCCGCAGCAGCAGGATCCGGTGACACGCTCTGCATGGCCATCAGCTTGGTGATGTCGCCCTCGACCTTGATCTTGCCCGACATGAACGCCTGCATGCCGGCCTGGGGGTTCTGGTCCACGAAGATGGCCCGAGCCGTCTCGTAGTCGACGGTCACGGTCAGGTCGGCGCCCTCGATGTGGCCCTTGTCCATCTTCATGTCGCCGTCGGAGCTGTCCATGTGCCCCTTGAACTCGCCACCTGCAAAGTCGGCGTGCTCGGGGGTTTCCACGATCACCAGGTTCATCTTGACTGCGTGGGGCAGACCGCCGGCGCCGCCGGCCTCGTCGCGCAGGGCGCGTGCCGCTTCAATCCACTCGTCGGTCAAGAACACGTATGTATCGGCCACCAGCCGTTCCTCCTGTGATGCATTCATCTGTTCGGCTGCGGCCGTTCGGTCCGCACTCCCGACCCCACCCAAAGGGTTGGGGCGCTCGGACTGTATCCCACTTTCGCAGTCCCGTCTTGACTACGCAGTCAAGGTTGGAGCGGGTGAGGGGGGCGCCCCTAGGCTGAGCGGGGTGACCTCCCGCATCACCGCCGACGACGTCGTGCACGTGGCCCGACTGGCCCGCCTGTCGCTCACCGACGACGAGGTGACCACGTTCACCGACCAACTCGCTGCCGTGTTGGACCACGCTGCCGACGTCGAGGCACTCAGCATCGATGACGTGCCACCGATGATCCACCCGTGGCCGCTGCGCAACGTCATGCGCCCCGACGAGATCGGTGCCACGCTTGACCGCGACGAGGTGTTGACCCAGGCGCCCGCCACCGAAGAGGGCCAGTTCCGGGTCCCCGCCATCTTGGGGGACGAACCGTGACGGACTGGGTGGGACGTTCCGCCGCCGACATCGCCGCTGCGGTCCGCTCCGGTGAGGTGACCGCCCGCAGCGTCGTCGATGAGCACCTCGCCGTCATCGACGCCGGAGACGGGCCGATCAACGCGTTCAACCTCGTCACCGCCGACGCCGCAAGGAAATCAGCCGACGTTGTCGACGCCACTATCGCCGCAGGTGGCGACCCGGGTCCGCTGGCGGGGGTGCCGGTGGCGTTGAAGGACAACCTGTGCACCCGGGGGATCCCCACGACCTGTTCGTCACGGATCCTTGAGGGTTGGCGCCCGCCCTATGACGCCACGGTGGTGCAGTTGCTCGCTTCGGCGGGTGCGGTGTCGGTGGGCAAGACGAACCTCGACGAGTTCGCCATGGGATCGTCGACGGAGAACTCGGCGTTCGGCCCGACCCGCAACCCCCGTGACCCCTCCCGGGTGCCGGGCGGTTCAAGTGGTGGGAGCGCGGCGGCGGTGGCGGCCGGGTTCACACCGGTGGCGTTGGGTTCAGACACCGGCGGTTCGATCCGTCAGCCCGCCGCCTTGTGCGGTGTCGTGGGCCTCAAACCCACCTACGGGCTGGTGTCGCGCTACGGACTCGTGGCGTTCGCCTCCTCGCTCGACCAGATCGGTCCGTTCAGCGCCACGGTGGCCGACGCCGCGCTGATGCTCGGGGTCATCGCCGGCCACGACCCGGCCGACTCGACCTCGATCCCCGAACCGGTGCCGTCGTACACCGAGTCGTTGAGTGCCGGGGTGGCTGGTCTGCGGGTCGGGGTGGTGCGTGAACTCACCGGCGAAGGCATCGCTCCCGACGTGGCGGTCCGCGTCAACGCCGCCGTCGCCGCCCTGTCGGCGGCGGGTGCGGAGGTGACCGAGGTGTCGGTTCCGGCGGTGACCTACGGGTTGTCGGCGTACTATCTGATCGCCCCCGCCGAGGCGTCGTCGAACCTGGCCCGTTACGACGGGGTGCGGTTCGGCCTGCGGGTCGACGCCCCCACCACCGACGCCATGATGACCGCTACCCGCACCGCCGGGTTCGGCGCCGAGGTGAAGCGGCGCATCATGTTGGGCACCTACGCCCTCTCCACGGGCTACTACGACGCCTACTACGGCAAAGCCCAGCGGGTCCGCACACTCATCGCCCGCGACTTCGCCGCCGCCTACGACACCGTCGACGTGTTGGTGTCCCCCACGTCGCCGACCACGGCGTTCGCCTTCGGGGCCAAGGCGGACCCGTTGTCGATGTACCTCAACGACGTGTGCACCATCCCGTCGAACCTTGCCGGGCACCCCGCCATCTCGGTGCCGTTCGGCAATGGCGACGACGGTATGCCGGTTGGGGTGCAGTTGATGGCTCCCGCACTCGCCGAGACGACGCTGTTGTCAGCTGCTGCGGTGCTCGAGGCGGCTTCGGGGGTGGCGTCATGACCGACGAACGCTCTGGCGAATCGGTCGAGGGTGATGGCACCACGCTGCGGTCGCCGACCACCGGGGACGTGTGGGAGATCGTCGTTGGTCTTGAGGTGCACGCCGAACTGGCGACGGCCACCAAGTTGTTCAGCGCCGCACCCAACGTGTTCGGCGGTGAACCGAACCGCAACATCGACCCTGTCAGTCTCGGGCTTCCCGGAAGTCTGCCGGTGCTCAACCATCGGGCGGTGGAACTCGCCATGCGGGTGGGCCTGGCGCTGGGGTGTGAGGTGCGTCCCTGCGTGTTCGCCCGCAAGAACTACTTCTACCCCGACATGCCCAAGGATTTTCAGATCTCCCAGTTCGATCTGCCGCTCAACGTCGACGGACAGCTCGAGTTGCCTTCGGGGCAGATCGCCGGTGTCGAGCGCGCCCACCTCGAGGAGGACACCGGCAAGAACATGCACGTCGGTGGGGACGGTCGCATCCACGGGGCCGAGGCGTCGCTGGTGGATTACAACCGCGCCGGGGTGCCCCTCATCGAGATCGTCGGTCGACCCGACCTCCGTGGCGCCGAGCAGGCCCGTCAGTACGTGGCGGAGTTGCGCAGCGTCCTTGTCGCGGTGGGTGCATCCGACGGGAAGATGGAGGAGGGTTCGCTGCGGGTGGACGCCAACGTGTCGGTGCGACCGCTGGGTGACCCCGAGTTGGGGACCCGCTGTGAGATCAAGAACGTGAATTCGTTGCGGTCACTGGGCCGGGCCATCGACTACGAGGCCCGTCGGCAGGTGGACCTGTTGGAAGCCGGGGAGCGGGTGGCTCAAGAGACCCGTCACTGGGATGATGCCAACGGTCGGACCCGATCTGGTCGATCCAAGGAGCAGGCTGAGGACTACCGGTACTTCCCTGAACCCGACCTGGTGCCACTCGATCCTGACCCGGCGTGGGTGGAGGCGATACGTGCCGCGCTGCCGCCGCTTCCCGCCGAGCGTCGTCGCCGGTTGGCTGACGCCGGGGGTGTGGCACCCGCCGCCGTTGCCCTCCACGTGGAACGTGGTCTCGACACGTTGGCGCTCGCCGCCATGGCCGCAGGGGCCGACCCCGCCCGGGTGCTCAACCACGTTGAGCACAACCTCGCCGTCGACGGGGCACACGATCTCGATGCGGGTGCGTTCGCCGAACTCGTGGCCATGGAGATCGGTGGGGAACTGACCGCCACGCAGGCCAAAGCGGTCCTCGCCGACATGGTGACCAGTGGCCGGTCTGCACGCGACATCGCTTCGGAGCGAGGTTTTGAGGCGATGGACACCAGCGAGCTTGATTCGGCGCTCGACGCCGTGATCGCCGAGTTCGCTGATGACTGGGCGGCGTTCTGTGCGGCCGACGACCCCGGCAAGCGAAAGAAACTGACCGGTTTCTTTACCGGCAAGGTGATGGCCGCCACCCACGGTCGCGCCGACGGCCGGGCGGTCGGTGAGGCGCTGACCCGACGCGCCGCCGGCTGAGGTCCGTCGGCCCACCCGACGCACGGGCGCTAACTGACGTACCATCTCGCCACTGACGGGTCCGGTCGGTCCCGTCCTGACACGGGGGGTTCCCATGCAGGGTTCTCGCAAGTACGTCCTGGCCATCGTTGCGTCACTCGCTTTGGTCGTTGCCGCCTGTGGTGGCGGCTCCAACGAGACTGCCGAAGGCGGTTCCGGCGGCTCGGGCGCCGACTCGTCGGGCGGCAACCGCGAACTCGGCAATGTCGAGGTCGGGTCGTTCAGCGGTTCGCTGGAGGACTGCATGGCCCTCAGCGTCTCGGTGGCGTCCATTGGGTTGCTCGGTGTGGCCGAATCGTTCGGCGACGCGACGGGACTGACCGGGGCCGACATCGACGAGGCGGAGCAGGCCCTGTCAGAAATGGAAGCCAAGATCCCCGCCGAACTCGAGTCGCAGTTCAACACCATCCGCGACGCGTATGCCAACGGTGTGTCTTTCGACGACCCCGATGTGGACGCCGCCTTCACCGACATCTCGACGTTCCTCGAGACGGAGTGTTCCGACCTGGGTCTCAGCGACATCACCGATCTCGGAGATCTCGGTTTCTGAACCGACACGTTGAACGGGCGGGGCGGGACACACGGTGTCTGCCCCGCCCCTGTCGCGTCCGGGTGCCCAACGTCGTAGCGTGGGACCCGTGACCGATATCCACGTTGGCCCCCTCGACCCCGCGGCATGGGATCAGTCGATCGAAATCGGTCGCATCGTCTTCGGTGACTCGGTGTCACCCGAGAACGCCGCTGCCGAACACTCGGTGCTCTCCGACGATCGGGTGATCGTCGCCACCGAAGGTGGTCCTGGTGGCCGTGTGGTGGGAAGTACCGGCTCGTACGCGTTCGATCTCACCGTGCCCGGTGGGGTGACGGTACCGGTGGCGGGGGTGACCAACGTCGGGGTGCTGCCCACCCATCGCCGCCGGGGGATCTTCCGACAGTTGATGCAGCGCCAGCACGACGACCTGTCGGCAGCCGGGACGCCGATCGCCATCCTCAATGCGTCCGACGCCCGCATCTACGGCCGCATCGGGTACGGGATGGCGTCACGGTATGCCCTCGTGCGGGTGCGCAGTGGCGCCTCCTTCGTGGGCGACGTCCCCGGGCGAAACCTGTCGCTGATGCGCAGCGCGGAGGCCCACGGGGTGCTGGCCGGGTTGTACGAGGCGGCTCGGCTGGTGCGGCCCGGCACGGTGACCCGCAGTGAAGCGTGGTGGCAGATGTTGCTCGGACCGACCGAGAACTGGAAGGCGGGTGGGCATCACGAGGTGGTGGTCGTCGAACCTGAGGGCGACGACCCCGGTGGGTACGCGCTGTACCGGGCCAAGCACCTCAGTGAGGACCCGTTCGGCGAGAAGATCCGCCTCGAGGTGCGCGAGGTCGTGGCCGCCACATCCGACACGCACGCAGCACTGTGGCGATACCTGCTCGACGTCGATCTCGTCGACGTGGTGGAGGCCACGGTCCCCGTCGACGATCCGTTGCTGTGGCGTCTTGGCGACCCGCGTGCGCTCGGCCCGCGTGGCACGGGTGACTACCTCTTCGCCCGCATTCTCGACGTTCCCGCTGCGCTGTCCCGCCGCCGCTACCGCTGCGACCTCGACGTGACCATCGGTGTGGTCGACCCGTTCCGGCCCGACGGCGCCGCGGCAGGGACGTTCCGTCTTGAGGCCGGTGGGGATGGGGCTGCGTGTGAGCGCACCGATGCGAACCCTGACGTGGTCATGGGGGTGGACGTGCTCGGATCGTTGTACCTCGGTGGGGTGGATGCCGCGGTGCTCGCCGACGCCGGACGGATCGACGAACGCCGCAGGGGATCTGTCGAAGCGTTGGCGTTGGCGTTCGGTTCCGCTCGTGCGCCGTTCTGCGCCACCCACTTCTGATCGATCACATCGTGTCGACTTCCGGGGGCGCGGACGTGCGAATCCGCCGGCGCCCACTGGTTTGCGTCATGATAGTTGGACACCCAGCACCGGCTCGCAGAGGTCACCATGTCCATCGGCAAGTTCCGCTCAGGTCTGTACAAACTCGCCAAGTCACTCGGCGACGTGAACGCCGTCAAGCGCGGCACGGTCGGTAAACGGGTGGGTCGCCGGGTCACCGGACGTGCCACCGGTCGGGCGTTGGGCAAGCTGTTCCGCTGACGGGCCAGCATCACCTGAACTTGACTTCGTATGATTTTGTCGGGCGGTCTAGGCTGTGACTCATGACCAACCCCATGAAGCCCCGTTCCCATGAGGTGACCGACGGACCCGGTCGCGCCCCAGCGCGCGCCATGTTGCGCGCCGTAGGGATGGGCGATGATGACTGGGACAAGGCGCAGGTTGGCGTGTGCTCGTCGTGGAACGAGGTCACCCCCTGCAACCTCCCCCTCGACCGTCTCGCCAAACGAGCGAAAGAGGGTGTCCGCGCCGCCGGAGCGTTCCCCATCGAGTTCGTGACCATTGCCGTGAGTGACGGCATCTCGATGGGCCACGAAGGCATGCGGGCATCACTCGTGAGTCGCGAGGTGATTGCTGACTCGGTGGAAACGGTGATGCACGCCGAGCGGTTCGACGCACTGGTCACCTTCGCCGGGTGCGACAAGAGCCTGCCCGGCATGCTCATGGCCGCTGCTCGTCTCGACCTGCCGAGCGTGTTCCTCTACGGCGGATCGATCCTGCCTGGTGATCACAACGGTGAGGCCACCGACATCGTGAGTGTGTTCGAGGCGGTGGGTGCCCACGCAGCAGGGCTCATCGACGATGCCGAGCTCAAAGCGATCGAGTGTGGCGCCTGTCCGAGCGAGGGTTCGTGTGCGGGCATGTTCACCGCCAACACCATGGCGGCCGTCGCCGAGGCGCTCGGTATGGCTCTACCCGGCTCGGCATCGGCGCCCGCTCCTGACAGCCGCCGTGACGACTACGCCTACGCCAGCGGCACCGCCGTGGTGGACCTGTTGCGCAATGGCATCACTCCGCGCCAGATCCTGACCAAGGAGGCGTTCGAGAACGCCATTGCTGTGGTGAACGCACTTGGTGGTTCCACCAACGCCGTGCTGCACCTCTTGGCCATCGCCACCGAGGCCGGGGTGCATCTCGACCTTGACGACTTCAACCGGGTGGCGGGTCGCGTGCCCCACATCGCCGACACCAAGCCGCACGGGAAGTACCACATGATCGACCTCGATCGGGTGGGCGGGGTGCCCATGGTGATGAAGGCCCTGCTCGACGCCGGTCTGCTCCATGGGGACTGCATGACGGTGACGGGCCGCACCATGGCCGAAAACCTCGCCGCCCTCGACCCGCCGGCTCCCGATGGCGAGGTCGTCCACGCAGTGTCCGATCCCATCCACCCCATCGGTGGAATCGCCGTTCTCACTGGGTCGCTGGCGCCCAAGGGCTGCGTGGTCAAGGTGGCCGGTATCGACTTCACCCGCTTTGAGGGTACGGCCCGGGTCTTCGACGGTGAGCAGGGCGCCATGGACGAAATCCTGGCCGGCACCATCAAACCCGGTGACGTCCTCGTCATCCGTTACGAAGGCCCCAAGGGTGGTCCCGGCATGCGTGAGATGTTGGCGGTGACCGGTGCGCTCAAGGGCGCTGGTCGCGGTGCGGACACGGCGCTCATCACCGACGGTCGGTTCTCGGGTGGCACCCACGGCTTTTGCATCGGCCACGTGGCTCCCGAAGCTGTCGATGGCGGTCCGATCTCGTTGGTGCATGACGGTGACCGCATTGTGATCGACGTCGACTCGCACTCCATTGACTTGCTCGTGGACGAGGCGGAACTCGACCGGCGCCGGGCGCTGGTGGTGCACCCCGAACCGCGCTACACGACCGGTGTGCTGGCCAAGTTCGCCCGGCTGGTCCAGGGCGCTGAACGGGGAGCGGTCACCTCGGCGTAACGGTGAACCCGCCGACGGTGTGACGTTCGTCGAGTAAGGCACGCACCGCCTTGGCCCCTGAGGCCGACACGAGTTGGCGGGCGAGCAGCCCCTTGGCTGCCTTGGCGGCGTGGCCCGCCTTGCGTCCGGCTTCGTCCACGAGGTCGACACGTACCAGTTCGTACCGCTCGGGATCGGGCTCCCACGCCGCGGCGTGCTCTGCGGGCAGCAGATCGACGACGAGTCCGCCGGCGGCGAGGTCGTTGAGTAGCGGCGAGATGAGGGGCCGCCAGTGATTGGCGACCCGTCCTAGGTCGCCGACGGTCACTGACATCTTGAGGCGGAAGTCGGGGAGGGGGTCGTCGAGACCGCTAAGACCGCCGAGCCCGCTGACCACGACCAGTCGTTCGGTGGCGTTGCGCCGCGCTGCAGCGGGCAGCGTGCCGACGTCAAGGTGGTCCCACACCACCCCGGTGAACCGTTGCCACGCAGGCAGGGTGGGAGCCCCGACACAGGCCACGTTGGCTGCTCGGGCCCGGTCGAGGTGCCCGCCCCCGACACCGAGCATCTTGGCGTCGCCGCCGTTCACTGCACCGAGAGCGGCGGCGACCTGGCGTCGACCACCAGCCAGTTTCTTCCCGAACCGGCCCGAGGCGGGATTCCATGGTGGGCGGCTCCCGTCGGGTGCCTTGCCCTCAGAGGGTGGAAGGAGGATCACGACACCAGGCACCGGCCGATGATGCCACCCCGGCGTCGGGTTCGGTGGCGTGGGCCTCGTCCTCTGGCATCCTTTGGGGGTGGATGACGCATCGAACCATCTCGAAGGTTCTGGTCGGCACGCCTTCAATCGGGGCGGACCCGGTGGGGGCGACGGTCAGCCGACGGGGCCGAGAGGCTGTCTGTTCGGCTGGTGGACACCCGCCCACGACGACGCCGTGCGGGCCCGACCCCCAGTGCAGGGGGTGGCAGCGCTAGGACTCGTGATCGTGATGGTGTGCGTGCTGCTCTACTGGTTCGTGGCGCGCTGATCCCCGGTGGCGCCGTGCCAGTCGGTGCGGCCGTGACGCACCGCTGTTGAGGACACCTCGCTCACCCACTCGGGGACGTCGAGCACGAGGTGCGCTGGGACGCAGAGGCCGTGCCGGGGAGCGACGGCGCAGCGCGGTAGCGACGCAACGGCTGCATCCCTCGTGGCGGGATCTCCGCCGTAGAAGGCGGGGTCGTTGACTTGGACCCACTTGTCGGCACCGAGCACCACGACGTCGTAACCCCGGGCGATGTCGGCGATCAGTTGATGAGGAGTGATTCGCACCGTGGCCCACGGCCGGTCGCCGAGGGCGAGCTCGACCACGGCCACACGCTGGGCAAGCGGGACGAGGTCGGGCTGGTCGTGTTTGTTCAGGGGCGCTTCGCTGAGTACCAGGTCGAGGCGATCGAGTCCGAGGGCCTCGTGGGCGGCGTCAGCGATGGCGAGGTGCCCGACGGTGACGGGGTTGAACGTTCCGGGAAACACGCCGATGGATCCCACGGCTGCCACCCTAGGACCCCCAGCGTTCTGCCCGGCGTTGTCCCCGGCGTTGTC
>Ga0207937_1000750_pt1 | contig 11073 bp, 8 predicted proteins | sample LakMenEpi04Sep11_FD_150668 | JGI IMG/M metagenome (GOLD analysis project Ga0207937, IMG submission 150668) | Freshwater microbial communities from Lake Mendota, WI - 04SEP2011 deep hole epilimnion (SPAdes) | ecosystem: Environmental > Aquatic > Freshwater > Lentic | place: Lake Mendota, Madison...
ACCCAGCTCAACCGCACCCTCGAAAAAGAAATCGCCGCGTCACCGGCCGATTGGTTCTGGCTGCACGACCGGTGGAAAACCCCGCAGCCCTTCCTGCTCGGGCGTGCCCGCCGCGGATTTTATCTGCCGCCCGACCAGCCGTCCGCGGCGCTCCAGCCGTTCCGCCTTCTCATCCGCTCGAGCAACTGGCTCGGCGATGCCGTGATGAGCATTCCCGCCGTCGAAGCCTGCAAACGCGGGCGCCCCGATCTCCGCCTCACCATCCTTGCTCCCGCAAAACTTGCAGCACTCTGGCGTCGCGTGGCCGCCGTGGATGACGTGATCGAAATCTCCCCGGGCGAATCCCCACGGCAACTTGGCCGGCGGGTGAAACAAAAATTCGACGCCGCCATCCTCTTTCCCAATTCCCTGCGCTCAGCGCTCGAAACGCGCGCCCTGCGTATTCCTCACGTAACCGGATTTGCCGGACACCACCGGCGGTGGCTGCTTGACCACATCCCGCCTTTCGCCCCGGAAGCGGCCGGACACCATGCCTACCGCTACATGCGGTTGGTCGGCTACAGTGGGGCGCCGCTCACGGAAAACGCGGCGACTTTTGCCCGCAAAACCTCCGCCGCGCTCGGGGAGCGCCCTCCGCGCATCGGCATTTGCCCCGGGGCGGAATACGGTCCCGCCAAACGCTGGCCTACGGAACGCTTTGCCTCCGCCATGCGCGAGTTCCACGAAACGACACCCTCCGATTGGTGGCTCTTCGGCGTGGCTGGTGATGCCCCGGCCGGCGAAGCTATCTCCCAAGCCTGCCCGTTCCCCGTGCAAAACCGCATCGGACGCACGACGCTCGATCAGTTGATGGACGAACTTGCCGCCTGCGATGTGTTGCTGACCAATGACACCGGCACGATGCACCTCGCGGGATTTCTGGGCGTTCCCACCGTGGCCATCTTCGGCTCGACCGAGCCGGATCTCACCTCACCGCTCGGCGATTTTCATCAAATCCTCCGCCACAAAGTCGATTGCAGCCCGTGCTTCCTGCGCGAATGCCCCATCGACTTCCGCTGCATGACCGCGATCTCGCCGACCGATGCCGCCAACGCGCTGCGCCGCGTGCTCGACGTCAGGGTTTGAGGATCGCGTAAGTTTTTTTGCCGCGGCGTTCGACCAGCAGCACGGCCGCTTCGTCCTTCGTGAGCTTTTGCAACGCGGCGGCGAACGACGCCGCATCGCGCACCGGTTCCTGACCGACCGCCGTGATCACATCCTGCCGCTGCAGACCCGCCAACTCCGCCGGGCTTCCCTCCTGCACATTGGTGACAATGATCCCGCCACCCGCGATACCCAGTTCCTTGGCCACGGACTCGGGCAGATCCTGGACCTCCAAACCGTAGGCTGCTGCCCCCACCGAGTTGCCCTCCTCGTCGACCGGCGGACGGAACGGCTCGCGCGGTCGCCGCGACACGATCTGCGGTGACGCGGGAAGTTCCTCCGTGGTCACGGCGATCGTGAGAAATTTTCCGTCACGCGCCTCGCGTCGCCAGACTTTGAGCTGCACGGACTGACCGACTTTTTTCCGGAGAATCGCTTGCTGCAATTCCCGTGCGGACGAGACCGGCTGGCCGTCCACCTCGACGATTACGTCGGCCGGCCGCAGCCGGCTTTGGGCCGCAGGGGCGTCGGGCTCGATCGTTCGCACGAGCACGCCCTCCTCGCGGCCCATCATTTCTTGCAGTGCCGGTTGCTCGGAAAGTGTTTCGATACGGATGCCGAGCCAAGGCCGCACGACGCGGCCGTTGGCGATCAACTCGTTGCTGATCTGCCGCGCGATATTCGAAGGAATGGCAAAGCCGAGACCGCGGCTGATGCCATTGATCAAGGTGTTCACGCCGATCACGCGGCCGTCGATATCGCAGAGCGGGCCGCCGCTGTTGCCCGGATTGATGGCCGCGTCGGTCTGCAAGTAGTCCTCGTAAACCGTGCTAGTGAGATTGCTGCGCCCCTTCGCGCTGATCACGCCGACGGTGAGCGTGTAATCGAGCTCGAATGGCGCCCCGATCCCGCAGACGAATTCTCCCACGCGCACGCTGTCACTTTCGCCCCACTGCACCGCCGGCAAGCCTTTCATGTCGGCCTTGAGCACGGCCAAATCGGTCTTGTCATCGACCCCCACAATCTTGACCGGCAAGCGCGAACCGTCCTGCCGTCGCGCAATCACACCGCCTTCCGGATCTGCCCCCGCAATAACATGGGCGTTGGTCAGAATGTAGCCGTCCTCGCGAATGATGAATCCCGAACCCTCGCTCTCCTCCACACGCGGGCGTCGCTGCGGGGCGCGTTGGTCGCGGAAGAAGAAATCCCAAGGATTGACCCCGGCGGCGACATCCCCCTCCGCTCGGGCCACTTCGAGTACGACGACACTCGGCGCGACTTTTTCATACACCTCGGCAAAGGCCTGACCGAAAGCCCGGGCGACCGCAGCCGTGGGACGGTCTTGGGCTCCCGCCGTCAGCGGGCCCAGCGCAAGCATAGCCGTCAGCAGCAGCACAGGTTTCACGGCAGGCACCTTAGCACAGCAGAACGTTCCGGCAACGGCCGCATCGCGTTTCGCTTGACTTGATCGCGCCGGGGCCAAGAGTTGGCGGTCGCTTTATGGATCTTTCCGATCCCCAATACTTCATCAACCGGGAGCTGAGCTGGCTGGAGTTCAACCAGCGCGTGCTCGATCAAGCTTTGGACCCTTCGATGCCCCTGCTCGAAAGGCTCAAGTTCCTTTGCATCGTCTCCTCGAACCTCGACGAGTTTTTCGAGGTGCGCGTGGCCGGGCTCAAGCAAGTGGTCCAGGCTGGCTCGCAAGACACGGGGCCGGACGGTCTGACGGCCGCACAACAACTTGCGGCGATTTCCACCCGCGTGCGGCGTTTGGTCGACGACCAATACAACTGCTGGCGCAAAGAGATCCGGCCGCAGTTGGCCGAAAACGGTGTCCGTTTCCATCAATACCCGAAGGTCGGCGCGGCCGAGCGCAAATACTTCGAGAAATACTTCGAGGAGCAGATCTTTCCGGTGCTCACTCCGCTGGCCATCGACCCGGCACATCCGTTCCCGCAACTCCTCAACAAAAGCCTCAACCTCATCGTCGAACTCGAGGGCGAAAATCTCACCACCGATCTGGCCGTCGTGCAGATCCCGCGCATCCTGCCCCGCGTGCTGCCCTTCCCGAAGAAAAAGAAGGACGGCGATGACTTCATCTTCCTCGGCAACCTCATCCAGGCCCACGTCGGACGCCTTTTCCACGGCGTCAAAGTCCGCGGCGCCCACATGTTCCGCATCACGCGCAACAGCAATCTCTACGTGGACGAGGAAGAAGCCCGCAACCTGCTCCGCGCCATCGAGGACGAACTCCGCAAACTCAACCGCGGCAATGCCGTCCGCCTCGAAGTGCCCGAGGATTGCCCCGATGAGCTGACCGCCCGCCTCTGTGAAATTTTCAACCTCGATGACGCCGACGTTTACCGCGTCGAATCGCCGATCAACCTCGTCCGCCTCATGCCCATCGCGACCGAGCTCGACCGGCCGGACTTGAAATACAAGCGCTTCTCGCCCGTCACCGTCGTCGGCCTCGGTGAAGAGCACGACATTTTCTTCCACATGCGCAAGGGCGACATCCTGCTGCATCATCCATACGACAGCTTCCAGACCGTGCTCGATTTCATCGGTCAGGCCGCCGAGGACGCGCAGGTGCTGGCCATCAAGCAGACACTCTATCGCACCAGCTCCGACTCCCCGCTCATCCCGCTGCTGGTGCAAGCCTCGCGCCAAGGCAAACAAGTCGTGGTGGTCATCGAACTCAAAGCCCGCTTCGACGAGGCTGCCAACATCAAATGGGCCCGCCAACTCCGCGAAGCCGGCGTCGATGTCGTTTACGGCGTGGCCGGCCTGAAGACCCACGCCAAGATGGCCATGGTCGTGCGCCGCGAGTACGACGGCATCCGCCGCTACGTGCACCTCGGCACCGGCAACTACCACCCGTCCACCGCGCGCCTTTACACCGACCTCAGCTACTTCACCGCGCGGCCCGAAATCACGGAGGACGTGGCCAATCTTTTCAACACCGTCACCGGCGTCTCGAAGCTGCCCCCGCCGCACAAACTCCTCGTTGCCCCCTGGCACCTGCACCGGCAAATCCTCGAGCTGATCGATAGCGAAATCGCCCACGCCCGGGCCGGACGCCCCGCCGGCATCTTCGCCAAAATGAACGCCCTCGTGCAGGAGGAGATCATCAAGGCCCTCTACCGTGCCTCGCAGGCCGGCGTGCCGGTGAAGTTGCTCGTCCGCGGCATCTGCGCCCTGCGCCCCGGTCTTCCCGGCGTGAGCGAAAACATCGAAGTGCGCAGCATCGTGGGCCGCTTCCTCGAGCACAGCCGCATCTGCCGTTTCGAAAACGGCGGTGATCCGCTCTACTACCTCGGCAGCGCCGACTGGATGGAACGCAATTTCTTCCACCGCGTCGAATCCGTCTTCCCCGTGGAAAGCAAAGGCATGAAAGAGCACGTGCAGGAGATCATCGACTGCTTCGAGCGCGACAACGTCAAAGCCAAGATCCTCCAACCCGACGGCACCTACCTGCCCGTTCCGGCGCGTGGCAAAGCCTGCAATGCCCAGGATGAATTCCTCGCCGAAGCCTCCCACCGCCGCCGTCGCCACACTCCGAAAGAATAGCGCCGCACACGCGGCGCCATAGCCCCGTAATGGGCGCATCTTGACAGCAATATTGTATGATGCTTTGATGCTTTCATGCGAACTACCGTGACCCTCGACCCGGATGTCGAGCGGCTTCTGCACGAAGAGCAATACCGGACAAAAAAAGGTTTCAAAGAGGTCCTCAATGCGGCCGTGCGCGCGTCGCTCCAGCCTCCTCCCCGTCGCCGGCCGAAATTGCTGCCGCCTCGCCCGATGGGTTTGCGCACTGGCATCGACCACCATGACCTCGCCGGCATGGCTGATGAGCTCGAAACCGAAGCCTACCTTCATACAGCCGCGCGCCGGCGTCGTTAAACCGTGGTTATCCCGGATGCCAACATCTTGCTTTACGCCACGGACAAAGAGTGTCCCGACCATGAAAAAGCGGTCAAATGGTGGCACCAAACGCTGCAAGCTGACGAGGAGGTCGGTATCTGCTCCGTCGTTGCCTTCGCCTACGTGCGCCTAGCCACCAACCGGAAAGTCTTCCGTCATCCTCTGAGCGTCAAGGATGCCTGCGCACGGGTTTCCAACTGGCTGGAGTTTCCCAACGTCGTCTGGCTCGACGCCGAAGCCGGAGACTTTGCGACGGCATCCCGCCTGCTGCACACGGCCGGGACCGGGGCAAATCTTGTGACGGACGCGCAAATAGCCGCCATTGCTCTGCGCAAAGAGGCCTCCGTGAAATCCTGCGACCATGACTTCGCCCGCTTTCCGGGCGTCAAATGGTCTGATCCTTTGCCATAAGCTGCTCGGGAATGTGGACGTTGGTTTTACCGCAAGCACCGGCATTAAATGATTACAGGCCCCGCGTCCTCCAATCTTTGACAAACCGCCAATCGCGAAGAACCTTTCCGCATGCTCCCGCGTCTTCTTGCCATCAGCTTCATCGCCGCCGCATCTTTGCTCTCTGGAGCTGAATCCGCAAAGACCATCGTCAACGTTTGTCTAGTGGACCAAGACGGCCGCACACTGCCCGCACAACCCATGGAAAAAGTCATCAAAACCGACGCCGAATGGCGCGCCCAACTGGGCGATGGAGAAGTTTACCAAGTCACCCGCGGCAAAGGCACCGAACGCCCCTTCTGCGGTGCCTTCCACGACCACAAGAAGCCCGGTATCTACGAGTGCGTCTGCTGCGGGCTGCCACTCTTCCGCTCCGACGCCAAATTCGATTCCGGCACTGGATGGCCCAGCTTCTTCGCACCCGTCGCCAAAGAAAATGTGGTCATCGAGATCGACCGCAGCCACGGCATGGTGCGCGAGGAAATCCTCTGCGCCCGCTGCGACGCACACCTCGGTCACGTCTTTTCCGACGGCCCTGCCCCCACCGGCCTCCGCTACTGCGTGAACTCCGTCTCGCTCAAGTTCATCCCCGCAGAAGAAAAATGAAAACACTCGCCGCGGTCCTGCTCCTCGGCCTCGCCGCCGCAGCCCGCGCGGAATCTCCGACTATGAAACCTCAATTCGCTTACCTCGGCGGCGGCTGCTTCTGGTGCGTCGAAGCCATCTTTGAACGCCTCCCCGGCATCCTCTCCGTCACCTCCGGTTACGCCGGCGGCAACACCGAGAACCCGACCTACGACGACATCTGCACCGGCAAAACCGGCCATGCCGAAATTGTCCAAATCGAATACGACCCCGATAAAATTTCTTACGATAAAATCATCGACCTGTTCTGGGATGCGCACGACCCCACCACGCTCAACCGCCAAGGCGCCGACGTCGGCACGCAATACCGCTCGATCATCCTCACCACGGACGACGCCCAAGTCCGCCTTGCCCGGGAATCGCTCGAGCGCGCCCAGCCGAAATTCAAATCCCCCATCGTCACCGAAATCGTCCCGCTCGAAAAATTCTACCCCGCCGAAGAATACCATCAGGATTTCTACCGCCGTAATCCCTACCACCCCTACAACCTCGCCGTCACCCGCCCGAAGCTGCAGAAGCTCGAAAAGAAAACCGGCGAGTAAAACCAAGGTCCCGAAGCTCTCGGACTAATGATCTGTGGTCGAACGGCCTCATCTTGGCAGTTCTCGGGTCTCGGGGAGCACGGCCGCCCCGGCCGTGTTCATCGGCGCCCTCGCCGATGAGCCTTCTCCACCCAACCCGCGATAGCGTCCGCCATGCGCCCCGCTACTGCATCGGCTGCTGCTCGACGCCGGAAGCCCCGGCCAATGGACCGGCATTCCAACTCTCGGGGAACATGAACTGCATCGGGCCGGCGTCCATGTAATAAGGATCGCGCCAGTAAGGACTGTTCAAAAACGCCTGCGTCGTCGGATTGTCAAAGCCGTCCGTGTTGGGTTTGGTCGGCGGGGTTTCGAGGAATTTTACGAGAGTCGGCCCAGCTCCAGCGGCGGCCAGACGATTGATCTGCTGCTGGCTGAAGATGTAAGGAGCACGCGTGGCCTTAAGGTAGTCGACGATCTTGTCGCTCGGGATGCCCTTTTGCACGAGATCGTAAATATCATCATAAGTCAGCACGCGTCCGTGGCTGATGCGGGTGTAAGTGCCGGGATCGACACCGCGCTGCTGGAGAACGGTCAGATACGGCGCGGAGACGCGGGTGCTCGAGGTGGCGCAGCCGACCATCAGGGCTGCCGCAATGAAGAGGAGTGGGAGGCGGGTTTTCATAAAATGTGGCGCTGCTGATATGAGATTCAACCGAGCTTGTTGGCGATGATTTTCTCGAGCTTCACGATGTCCTCGGAGAACTTGCGGATACCTTCGGCCAACTTCTCCGTGCCCATCGCATCCTCGTTCAGCATCCAACGAAAGGTCTTCTCATCCATCGAAATTTTCGCGATGTCGGATTTCTTCGCTTCCTCGACCGCAAGGTGACGTGTCACGGGAGCGTCCGACCCTTGCAACTCGGCCAGCAATTCCGGGCTGATCGTGAGCAAATCGCAACCCGCCAACTCGAGGATCTGCGAGGTGTTGCGGAAACTCGCGCCCATGACCTGCGTTTCGTAGCCGAATTTTTTGAAGTAGTTGTAGATCGTCCGCACCGACTGCACTCCGGGATCTTCGGCACCACGGTATTCCTGGCCCGTCTTGGCTTTATACCAGTCGTAGATGCGTCCGACGAATGGCGAGATCAGCCGCACTCCTGCCTCGGCACAGGCGATGGCCTGCGGCAGCGAGAAAAGCAGCGTGAGATTGCAGTTGATGCCCTCATTTTGCAGCACCTCGGCCGCGCGGGCTCCTTCCCACGTGGAAGCGATCTTAATCAGCACCCGCTCGCGCGGAATCTTGCGCTGCGCGTAGAGCCCGATGAGCTTGCGCGCTTTCTCGATCGTGGCCGGCGTGTCGAAGGACAACCGCGCATCCACTTCGGTCGAAACGCGCCCCGGCACGATCTGCAAAATTTTCTCGCCGAAGAGAACAAGCAGGTCGTCGATGATGTCACGCACCAACTCCTCGCGCGGCAGGCTCGCGCCACGTTTTCCGGCCACCGCTTCATCGAGCAGCGCCGCGTATTCCGGTTGCGCGACGGCTTTGTAAATCAGCGAAGGATTCGTCGTCGCATCCTGCGGAGAAAACTGCCGGATACTTTCGAAGTCGCCCGTGTCCGCCACCACGGTGGTGAATTGTTTGAGCTGGTCGAGTTGGTTCATTTCAACAATGCGGAAAGTATAGTCGTATCCCCCGAAGCGAAAAGGCATTCCTCGGCAAGAACTACCCGCCTCAGCGGTCTGCCAACCATTCAGCGGATTAGTCCAAAAGCAATGGGACGTGGGCGAGCTTTGTTTTTGGCTGCCCGACGACGCTGCTTCCCCCGAATCAAGTGCGCTCCAAGGCCGGCCGCAGCGAGGGCGAGCAGCGCATAAGTGCTCGGTTCGGGCACAACTTGGAATTGAGAGATCTGTCCATTGACATTCCCGCCGGCAAAGTTGGCACTCTGCACGACGGTCGATACATCCACGCTGTATCCTGCGCCTAAAGCGCTATAGCTTATCCCGTTGTATGTCACTGCCCCCGATGCACTGGCCAAGTAGTAGTTGAACGTGGCGTCCTCGATCTGACCGAGGAAATCGCTCGCCACATCGGTGAAAAACCCGCCAGTGTAAACTTGGCCTGCCCCGAAGCTGGCAACATTGAAATAAATATTCACCACGTTGCCGGCGGTGAGCGCAAAGCTGAACGGTGTGGTGCTGGTCAGGCGCAGTAAGTCATTGACGCTGGCGCTCACGTCGGAAAAGTCGGGGTTCAGGCTGGTGAATTCAAAGTTGAAAGACAATCCGCCGGACGCATCAACCGACGGTGCCGTCAAAATACCGGGACTGTTGCCCGGACCCACCGCACCCGCACCGCTGATCGCACCCACCATGCCGCTGCCGCCGAGCGTCCCGCCGCTCTGCACTGTCACATCGTTGAGGAGGGTTCCATTCACCGCCAAGGTTCCGCCGCTCACCGTGCTCGATCTGGTGAAGTCGTTGGTGCTGTTGATGGTGAGTGTGCCGGCGCCCGTTTTGAGGAACGTATCGGCAATGACGTAGGCGTTGACCGTTCCGGAAGAAGCGGTGAAGGATCTAACGCCCGCGATGGCGGAAGGGTTGGCCGTCAGCGTGCCGCCATTCATCTCGAGGTTGGCCATGGAAACGTTCGGGGTTCCGAGATCGAGCGTGCCGCCGTTGATTTGCACCGTGCCTTGCGAGGAAAGATTAAACCACTGCTCCTGCGTCGAAATTTGCAAGGTGCCGGCATTGACCGTGGTGTTGCCGTTGGTGATCTGCCCGGACATCACCGTCGTGCCCGGTCCACTTTGCACGACCGATAGCGACTGGGCGAAGGGAATGCTCATCGTGCGCGTGTCGGTCTGCGCGAAAACGATCTGTCCGGCGCCATTCGTGCCGGCGATGATCTGTGCAGTGTCGAGCACACCTCCAGTGCCGCTGAAAACAAGGCTGCCGCTCGAGCCGAGAACGAGGCCGGTAGTTGAAGTCACACGCAACGCACCGCCGTCAATGACCAGACTGGAGGCTCCCCCCGCGACCTGTCCGATGGACGCGTTCTGCGTCTCGCTTTGGTTGCGTCCTTGAAATGTGATCGCGCCATTTCCCGTGGCGGTGAGGTTTTCGATGTGCAGCAGCGCAGCGTTGGTGCCGATAACGAGATGGCCCTCCGTGGCTTGGACCTCACCGCCAAGGATGTTGCTCTCGCCCGAAAATATTGTCGTCGTGCCATTGCCGGCTTGCTGGAGAACAAAAGTTCCTGCCTCGTTGCCCGTGATCGCCGCGTGAATTTGACCGTTCGCCGTGATGATTTGATTGGCGGTGAAGGCGACGGGTCCGGGGCCGGAGTTGGTGATGGCACCGCCGTTCAATTGAATGGTGGAGAAATAGCCGTCGTAGCCGTTCAAATCGAGCGCGCCGCCATTGACGATGAGCGGCGCAGTGTTCGGAATGGCAGCAACATTGCCGATCTGCAGCGTGCCATTCTCGATGGTGACCGAACCGGTGAAGTTGTTGAACAGCGACACGCCCCCGGGTGCCAATCTTGTGGTTCCGGTGCCGGCTTGCAGGATGGAAATATTCCCATTGATCTCGGACGTGAACTCATAAGCCGAGGAACTGCCGTTGGGGGCAGCGGACTGCGAAAACACGATGGTGCCCGCGCCGGAACCGGTAGTGATGGGGTTGGTCCCGAAATCAACGACGGCCGAATTGCCCGCACCAAAAATGAGCGTGCCAACCGAATTGCTCGATTGCCCCAAGACAAGCGATCCGCCCGCGAGACGCGAGCCCGAACCCAATATCATCGTCCCGTTGTCGCCCGGATTTTGTCCGATAATAACATTGGTGGTGCCGGTTTCGGAAGCGCCGCTGCCCAGTTCGAGCACCCCCGCATGCACGATCGTCGAGCCGGAATAATAGTTGGTGCCGGTGAGCCGAAGCGTGCCGCCGCCGCTTTTGATCACCCCCCCATCGGCTTGGGCGAGTTGACCGGAGTATGGCGAAGTATTCGCGACATTGGGATCGGCCAAATTGCCGGCACCACCGAGAGAATTCAGGGACACGGTTTGTCCCGTCGCCACGTTGAAGGTCACATCGGCCCCGAGGAAAAGGTCGGCACCGTAGGCGGAGCCATTGGCGCCGCCCTGACCGGGCGTGACGCTGTTGTTAGTGAAAGTGCCACTTGTGACAGTCAGGGTCGCGCCATCCATGACAAATACCGCGCCTCCCAACCCCGCACCGCCGCCGCCACCCGGATCCCCGGGGAGGCCGCCGCCCTGTCCTGGTCCGCCACCGAACCCCCCGTCACCGGGGTGCCCACCATTATCCTCGATGAAACCAAACCCGCCGCCGCCGCCGAAGCCACCCGCGCCGCCAAGCG
>Ga0207937_1000751_pt1 | contig 11065 bp, 6 predicted proteins | sample LakMenEpi04Sep11_FD_150668 | JGI IMG/M metagenome (GOLD analysis project Ga0207937, IMG submission 150668) | Freshwater microbial communities from Lake Mendota, WI - 04SEP2011 deep hole epilimnion (SPAdes) | ecosystem: Environmental > Aquatic > Freshwater > Lentic | place: Lake Mendota, Madison...
CGTCAGCCGCTACGTTGCCGCGGCCGCCAACGCCGTTGGCAGCACGATCGCGTCGGCTGGCGTGGCTGTCTCTGCGGCGACCACTGCCGCTGCGAAGTCGGTCGCAGCCACCATTTCGCCACCCGCCCAACCCACAACTAGCCACGCCACCACGGCAATCGTCGAACAAGGTTCTGCGAATCGAGCCGAAGAAGTCAAGCCGATGAGCATGATTCGTCGAACGATCGCAACGCGATTGGTTCAGGCGCAACACACTGCAGCTCTTTTGACAACCTTTAACGAAGTCGACATGCAGCCTGTCATGTCGCTCCGCAAAAAATATCAAGAAGCGTTTTTAGAAAAGCACGGCGTGAAACTGGGCTTTATGTCATTCTTCGCCAAAGCGTCGTGCGAAGCGCTGAAGCGGTATCCGTCCGTCAATGCCGAGATTCGCGGCAGCAATGTTGTTTATCGCAAGTACTTTGATATTGGAATCGCGATCGGTGGCGGAAAAGGACTTGTGGTCCCTGTTCTTCGCAACGTCGAGAAAATGGGATTTGCCGAAATCGAACGAACGATCGGTGAATACGCTTCACGAGCGATGGCGAACAAGCTTATGCCAGAGGACCTCGAAGGAGGAACGTTCACCATTAGCAACGGCGGCATCTACGGCTCGCTTCTCTCGACTCCAATCGTCAATCCACCTCAGAGCGGAATCCTCGGATTGCATTCGATCCAAGAACGACCGATCGCATTGAACGGAGAAGTGGTCATTCGACCGATGATGTACTTGGCGTTGACGTACGACCACAGAATCATCGATGGACGCGAAGCTGTTAGCTTCCTGAAGACCATCAAAGAAGTGATCGAAGACCCATCTCGGTTGTTCCTTGAAATATAGTTGTTGCGCGTTCTGAAGGGCTGGAGGCCCGACACAGCAGCCAGGGTGCCGGCCCCTCGGGTTGGGATTAAGGCAATGAGCCCTCACGATTCGGGTTAAGATGGTAAGATTGTATCTGTTCGCGTTATTGCATTTGATTGCTTCTCGATCGTTTCTCTCTCCATCGGATTACGAAAAATGATGCAGCTCGGATTTGTTAGTGCAATCGTCCCAACCCTCACGCTGGAACAGGTTTTTGCCATCGCGGCAAACATTGGCTATCGATGTGTGGAGGTGATGTGTTGGCCTCCTAGCAAAGCGGAGCGAAGATACTCGGGAATCACCCACATCAATGTTCAAGAACTCAGCCCCCAAAGAATCGAAGAGATTCGGGTGCTGCAAGAGAAGACGGGCGTCAAAATCAGCGGACTCGGATACTATCCAAACTGCCTGTCACCCGACGGCGAAGAGTCCGAACGAAGCGTCGAGCATCTCCGGCATGTTATCGCGGCGGCTCCCAAACTGGGCCTTACCCAAGTGAATACGTTCATCGGTCGCGACTATACCAAAAGTGTTGACGACAATTGGCCGAGATTGCTCAAGGTTTGGAAGCCGATCGTGGATTTGGCCGAGAACACCGGCGTTCGCATCGGTATCGAGAATTGTCCGATGCTCTTCACCAAAGACGAATGGCCAGGCGGCAAGAACATCGCGTCTTCGCCGGCGATTTGGAGACGATTGTTTTCGGATTTAGGTAGCCCAAACTTAGGTCTCAACTACGACCCATCGCATATGGTTTTTCAATGCATGGACTACCTGCAACCGATGCGAGACTTTATCGATCGCATTTTTCACGTGCACGCAAAAGATGTGCGGGTGGACCAACATAAACTCAACGATGTTGGGGTCTTTGCACATCCGAATCTTTATCACACACCCAAACTACCCGGACTAGGGGACATTGATTGGGGCAAGTTCTTCTCGGTATTGGGTGATGCGGGCTACCAAGGTCCTGTGTGTGTCGAAGTCGAAGACCGAATCTACGAAGGCTCCATCGAAAACCGGACAGCATCGTTGGCCCAAAGCTATCGTTACCTGAGCCAGTTTGTTGGCTCCGAATGACGACAAACGGGTCGGGGTTTAGCCCACCGTCAGGCCATCCTTCCAATCGAGCGCGATAATACCCGGGATAGAATTTTCGGCACTCTTCTCAACATGCTGCCTGTCAATCATCCAGCGAGAGAGGGGGGCCATGACCAATGATTCGATCGTTCGTTGCAAGGGACGCGCGCCGAGCGTTGGTGAGAAACCGACACTCGCGATATGCTCTACCAATCGATCGGTGAACTCCAATCGAAATCCTTGCCTCTGCACTCCTTCGCGTTGATTGATCTCGCTCAACTCTTTGCGGGTCATCGACAGCACCGTTTCGGGGGATAGCGATTCGAATGCTACGATGCTATCGAGTCGGTTGACGAATTCGGGTCGCAACACTTTCCGCACATACGATCCATAGTCCATCGAATTTCCGCCATGGAAACCGGACAAACTGTTCTGCGTCGAACCTAGATTGCTCGTCAAGATGATAACCGTCGAACGTAGGCTCGTTACATTCCCGACGCTATCGGACAGCCGTCCCTCGTCGAGCACACTGAGCAGCACATCAAAGACCTCCGACGATGCTTTTTCAATTTCATCCAACAACAGGACCTGAAGCGGTTGCTCGCGAAGGGATTGGATCCAAGCGGCCGACTTTCCCTCGGCATCTCGCAAAAGGCGGTGACCTGCCGCATACGACTGAAACTCGCTCATATCCAACCGAATAAGTTTCGATCTGCTTTTGTCGGCACCAAACAAATACTTAGCCAACGATTTGGCCAATTGCGTTTTGCCGACACCAGTCGGTCCGCAGAACAACAAACAACCTAACGGCCTCCCCGGCTCATGCATGGTCGCCTTGAGACGCATCACGACATCGGTAACGGCGTTGCAGGCGCGCGGTTGGCCGATCACTTCGCGTTCCAAGCGACTCGTAACTTCATGACGATGGAGCAGTACGGAATCTTCTAAAATATCGCGAGGCAATCCGGTCCAATGCGTGAATGCCTGAAGCATCATGTCTTTTGTCAGTTGCTTGCTCCCTCCGTTGTCGTCCACAGAACCCTTCTCAAGCGTAGTAGCTTCGATCAACTTTGGATTGGCTTTGGCCAATCGACGACGCTGTTGGTCGCGAACTTGAGAAAGCCATTGCTCGACGAATGGTATCGAACCGCTGGGAGCCGGACGGCCTGCCAAAAAGTGCTTTGACAATCGATGGATGGTTGCCGCCAACGTCGGATCGACGCTCATCCCCAGCCCCTTGGCTCGCTCCTCCAACACGTACTGCAAAAGGAGTATTTCAAACGTAGGCGATAGCGGATCGACGTTGACGATAGGCAATAGGTCGATGAACGCTGGTAGATGCCGTTGGCAAAAGTCCAATTGCATGGGAGTCGACTCACAGATGACTCTCAGTTGCCCCGATCGCAAGTAGGGTATCATGAATGCGGCCAACGAATCGCTAGGCGATGTCCCCCCGAGGGTAATCAAATCGCGTAGATTATCGACGACCAAAACACCACCCAACTCTCCTAACTCAGCAATCACCAATTCCAGTCGTTCTTGCCATTGACCCAAGTATCGCATACCTGCGATCAATCGATTGGCACTGGTAAACCAAAATCGATTCGTGTTGGGGATAGGACTGCCAGCTTCTTTTGCTTCGGCTCGCAGATGTTTGATGGCGTGACGAGTTGCGAACTTCAGGATGGTAGACTTTCCAACGCCCGCCTCTCCAACCAGAAGACCGCAACCTGAATGCATGATATCGCGCAGTTGGTACATCTCGACCGCTCGACAGTTTTTCTCAATGAGCGGTGCTTTCATTTTGATCGCGGACTCCGCGACGGTCGCGAGGACTTTGGTTCTAGGCGCTGGTGGAGCATTCGACTTCGAATGGAGATGAATCCGAATCCAGTCGACCTCGCATTCGGTCGGCGGCCAATGTTGAATAATCTCTTCTGGGGAGATAGAGGATAAGACCGATCTCACAGCATCTTGTAACATCATTCCAAAGTCCTCTTCGACGGGACAATAGAAATGGATGTCAAAGTCCGGTAGCAATCCGAACAGTTTGTCCCACGAGTCCACGATCTTGACGACGCGTATAGGTATTGAAAGAGGATCCCCGGTAGGATAGCGTCGGTGTCGTTCGATATGCATGGGACTGACAGGAAACGTACGCGTTTCCACATGCACAGATTTGTAGATCTTTTTGAAAAACGGTTTACTGTTGGCTAGCGCTTTGGCAAGCTTTCGTTCAAGAAATCGTTTGGCCTGCGACTTGGTGGGGGCAAGCGATTGAAAATCCGATTCCGAGATCGACGTAGCGACGTAGATCCCATCTTGATTGTTGGTAATGAGTATTGGCTCTTGGACGAACATCGTGAGATCAGTTCCTATTCCCCGACGTTGCGTGGGCGATCAAGTCCAAGTACCACGCTTGCCACTCGCGCGAATCGTAGAGTTTCGTGCGCGTCTGTGTTTGGTAGTCTAACCAAATGCCATTGAATTCGCCCCGAATGGTCGTCCAATCGTTTGGCCCTGTGCTCTCGATCGTTGGTTCTCCATTGGTTGGGTTGTCGAGCATGGCTAAAGTCGTATCGTCTGCCATCACTTGATCTACCGTCTCATGTTCCTTGGTGGGACACGCCTGAAGGGTGATCAATCGATCGAATCCGTACTCCCCAGACACTTGATAGGTTCCCAAGAGAGGTTCGAGGATACCATACACGCTTGTCCCTTCCGCGATGAAGCAAGCGTACGGGCTCACCTCCGACACGTCGTACTGCAATGACGAAAGGAGCGTTTTGAGATTCACCAAGACATGGTGCGTCACAAAAAAATTCATCGCTAACGGAATCACATCATCATTTCTTTGCGAACACATCGTACGCATGTCGGGGATCTGATCCGCTTCCAACTCGGGATCCATGTTGAGAAACTTCGCGCGAATAAACCAACGTTTCGGAGATTCGACGAAATCGATCATACGTTGGGCCAACGCAATCTTGCGGCAAAGAACACGTTGCCATTGCTGTTCTTGGGAAATCGACGGGTTTGGCGGAGACAAGTCGTCGATCATCTCAGCCATCGAGAGTTCCGATATCTGTCGATCGCGAGTATCCTGTTTGGCAAGGACATTGCGGATCACTGCTTTCGAAGGTGTTTGTTTGATGGACTGCTGGATCGGCTTCAACGATGTTTCCCGGGACATCCGCACTTGTTCGACGACTTCTTTCCAAAGCTCATCGGCTTCCCCCAAACAGCCGTGGCAGGCGTAGTAGTCCACTTGTGGTAACGGTCTTTCCGAGTGTTGGTCTCGAGCCTTCAATGCGATTCGCAGCTTTCCAAGTTCCCCTTTCATTTGATCTAGGAAATCCGTCATCGACAATGCAGTAGAGCTCGTTTCTGGTGCCGAGAGAACGGTAAGTTCTTTGGCATCGCAAATTAGTTTGGAGGCAATGGCTGGCTCGCTGTCGAGTCGCAATCGGACCCATGACGGGTTATCGACTTTTTGTCCGGCAAAGTGATCAGCTAATGGTTGCGCGACTTCACGTTCGACGCATCGTTTGATCGCTCTGGCCCCGAGGGTAGGATCGTAACCTCGGTTGACGATCCATTCAGTCGCTTCGTTTTCTATTTTCAAAAAGATGCGCCGACGTGAGAGGCCATCGCGTTGCATGAGCGACTCAAGCTGCTGTTTGACGATGCCACCCATCACTTCCCGTTCCAATCGATGAAAGACGACAACTTCATCGATGCGATTCAGAAACTCTGGTCGGAAGTGCTGCTTCGCGGCGCGTTGATAGACCGTATCGAGGACTCGCGACACTTCGCCTGGAACGGCGTTGTCGTAACCGAGGTGACTTCCCGCGTCTTTCGCACCCAGGTTGCTCGTCATGATGATGAACGCGTTTCGAAAGTCGACCAGCCGACCGCGTGCATCGCTGAGCCGTCCTTCCCCGAGCACTTGAAGTAGATAGTCGAGCACATCGGGATGCGCCTTTTCGATTTCATCGAGCAACAGCACACAGTTCGGACTTCTACGCATCGCACTAGGAAGTCGACCATCTGGGTTTTCCAACGTTCCAATCAATTCCTCGGCCGCTTGCGAAGAACTGATTTCGTTCATGTCAATTCGAACCAAACGCGACTCGTCGTGAAACAAGAGCTTCGTCAGCGCCTTGGCAGATTCGGTCTTGCCAACGCCCGTCGGACCCATAAAAAGAAAAACGCCGAGAGGTCGATCGAGTGGTTGCATGCCATACAACGAGCGGATCGCAAATCGGGCCATCACCTCGACAGCTGCGGATTGTCCTCGAATCCGATTTGCCAGCGCCATGCGCAGCGTCGCAAGATCGGCGGTCCCTTTTCGGAGGGCGAGCCGAAGGCCCGTTCGCTCTTGGACAAATCGATCCAAATCGAAGCCTGAAAGAGGATAGCTTCGTCTAGGATTGGCGTTCTCTTCTTCCTCCGACTCGAAACCTTCCGTCGATTTATCGGTCGATCGGCTTGCACCCGCGAGAGCTTGTCTTTCCAATCCTCGAGCCAGATCGATTAGTTTTCCTGGCAATGCGACGTGCGGGGCCAGCATCGAGGAGTACTCGATCATTTTGGGTAGCAGACCCGGATGAAAGAAACAATGCGAACGACTTTCGATCTGCCCGATCACATCGATCATGGTTTGCATCGATTGCGTTTCGTCCATCGCATCGACGGTGATGGGTAGCATGGGATCGACCATCGATCGGTCTTTACGTCTCAAGATCGATAACGCTTGCGGGGTCATTTCAAAGACACACCGAAGCGGGTTCTCGGCCATAAAGCTCTTAAGCACGTCCGCCAAACACATATCGCTATCACGCGTCTTGCCCGCCGTGTAAAGACCGAGCGGGTCATCAAAGACCAAGACGTGATCGCGTCGCGCTGATTCTTTGAGGATAGCGAGCCAGCGTTGTTCCCATTGCCCAAGGTAGGACATGCCGCTAATCACTCGAGCAGGTGAGATCAACCATACCTGTTTGAGATGTTTTTTGGAAACAGGTTTGGTTGCAACTCGACGTCGCACTACTTCTGCAAGGATGGCCGACTTTCCAACACCGGAAGGGCCGAGCAACAGGACACCTTGACGTCTTTCCAATTTCAATATCTGTTCGAGTCGATCCACTTCTTTGTGGCGATGAAAGAGCTCGGATTGCGATTCTACCGTTGCATCGAGACATCTTCCAACGCGATGCAATGCGCTAGCTCCATCCACGGTCGATTGTCCGAGAAGGGCAGCAATCATCCCACCCTTCTTTTTCTTTTTCGTTGCACCACCGTCGAAGCTCATATCGACAGGTTCGATCCATGCCTCCCCGGTCAGTACGAGAGACTCTAACTGCAGGTCGCCGTCTTGTTTGAGCTTTTCTTCGCACCAGGCGGTTAGCACTTCGGCAGCTCGCTCTTCGATGGAGGCGGTAGGCTGGATTTGAAACGGCGGAGCATCGAGGAGTGGGAAGAGGCCAATCCGTCCGAGTTCGTTCTCTTGAACATGCATCAGCGTCTTGACCCGAACCGTTCGATCTCGAAGCGTGATCAATTGCTTGAACATTCGGTAATGCGCGTTCGGATCGTATAGCCAAGCAGCGAGTTCTCTCGATTTGCCTTTCTCAATCCATTTTTGGAGATGTTTGCGACATGCGTTGTTCAGCTTTTGCAAGGCAGCTTTCAATAGAACATCGGCGGCGCTGACTCGGGGCTTTCCGACCGTTTGAACGAAGTACTGGCTTTGACCCTCTACCCGTCGTGTCGTAACGATCGTTGCGATAGTTAGCTGCATAGGTATTCGTGGGATGGGGCATGAACAACGTCATCAAGTCGGATTATTGGCTCATTATAATAGGACAACGAACCGTCCAAATGGTTCGTTGTCCGGTGCGTGCACTGAAATCGGAATGTTTTGCTGCTTTAGATCTTGTATAGACCGAATCCAGCCCAAGAAACTTTGATCTGCAACGCCATCGCATCAACCGCGGCTTTAGAAACTGGTACGAATGCATTTACCAACTTACAAAATCACGTCGAAGAACACGGATGTAGCTTTTTGACATTCATTCTGAAATCTTTTCGGATTTCTTGTCGCACGCGTCGTGGAAAGTGGATCCACCGTTTTCGGCCAAATTAATCTCACCACGTGCTTAAACTTCGCTATAATCAGAGGCACTCATGTCTTGCTTGGTCGTTCGAGTACAGTAAATGAGTTGTGTCTTCTTGTTTTCGTTTAGACGGAGATGGATCATGGTTATTCTTGGTCGGAAGAGACAAGCGTTTACGCTTGTAGAGTTATTGGTCGTCATTGCCATTATTGGCATTTTGGTTGGCTTGCTTCTACCTGCTGTTCAAGCAGCCCGTGAAGCGGCGAGGCGCATGCAGTGCACCAACAATCTAAAGCAGATTGGTTTGGCGATTCACAATTACGAAAGCACTATCAAGCGAATTCCACCCGGTGCGGTCTGGAACGGTGGAACGGTGGATGTAACTTTCGGACGATTTGTCGGTCCGATTAACGAACGCGGATCGTCTCTCGCTTTTATTTTGCCCTACATTGAGCAACAAGCCCTGTACAGCCAATTCGATTTTGCTTTGCCAATCAACAACGCACGATTCCCTGCGAATATACAAGGTGGAATGTTTCTGAAAGGTGCACGTGTTCCAGCCTATATTTGCCCATCGGATGTTAATGATCCGATTTCACCGGGGGTCAATCAAATCCAACCATCGAACTACACATTCAGCATGGGCCCATCGTCAGCCTTGTCAAACAATGGCAACTGCTCTTGCCCGCTTTTCGCCACGTTTCAAGCTTTCAATATCCCCAACACTCCACAATCGTCGCCAGCAGGTCCGTTTACGCGCCAAGGCTGGGCATATACCGGAAAATTTGGAGATGTAAGCGACGGTCTATCGAACACCATTTTCTTTGGTGAGATTCGAGCCGACTCATCGAACCATGCTCGGCAGGGCTGGTGCCATTCCAATAAGTGGGGGATTTTCACTCAGATACCGATCAATTTTGATTCGTCCGAACCTGATGTTGCAACAGCCCTCGCAAAGGGCAAAACAGCTTGCAATGCAAGATGCACTTGGAACACAGAGGTGGGCTTTAAATCACGGCACACGGGTGGTGCGAATGTTGTAATGGGTGATGGTTCCGTTCATTTCTTAAGTCAAAGCATCGACATGGTCAATTACAATCGACTAGGTGCTAAGGCTGATGGCCAGACAGCATCGGTGGCGCAATAGATATGAGAACACCTTCAAGCCATAGTTGTTTTTTTGCCGCGATCGCGTTGCTAATTGTAACGGGATGTGGCGGAGTAGATGACGGTCGTGTTTCCATTTCCGGGTCGGTCACGCTTGACGGAAAACCCTTGGATGGAGGTATGATAGCGTTTATCGGTGGAAGCGGTGGCGCATTGGCAACCGCCTCGACGAACAAGGAGGGCAAGTTTCAGATGCAAGTCGCGCTTGGAACGAACAAGGTGACTATAAGCAAAGACGATCCTGCTGCTGCGATTCAAACCGCTCCTAAGTCGGATGCTGACATGCTAATGGGGACAGATGCTCAGTACCGAGAGCAGCAGAAATCTATGCCCAAGGCACTCGTTCCAGCAAAGTACTCCAAACACGAAACTTCGGGATTGAGCTTTGATATAGTCGCGGGAATGCAGCCGTTGAGCATCAGTCTTTCGTCCAAGTAAACTTCTGTACAGCTTTTCTTTGGATCTAAGGTTTGTCCACTTCGTTTGACGTGGGCAAGCCTCTTTTTTTGAAGGAACGTTGCATTTCAAATCAATGGAGCAATCATGAATGACTCAATTACTTCACAACAATCGGACAAGGTATCGGCGTCTCCACCATCGAAGATGACTTTCTGGTTGTTGCTGACCGCAGCCCTTCTAGTGAGTGTTGCGGGATCTGTTGTGGTTGGGCAAATTGGCAATTTATTTAAGATGCCCCCCGATTTCGTTGATATGCCGCTTGCTCCAAGTCCTGAGTACCTGGCCCGTTACAACGCAGCTATTAGCGAGTTCCATTCTCGGAATTACGCTATCCATTTCGCGATCATGGGTGCATTGCTAGGGTTAGCAATCGGATTAATGGTCGGGACAAAAAATAGGCTCGGCTCGGCGGCTTTGGCATCGATAAGCGGGGCTATTGCGGCAGCAATCGGGGGCTTTTATCTTGGTCTGTCCGCTGCCTATTTGGTAAAAGTCAGCCATGGTGAATCCATCAATCTTCTTGGAGTCAACATTGAACCAATCGTGCAGACTACTGCCTTACAGTGTTTCGTTTGGGCACTGATTGGGATAGGTATTGGAATCGGATGCACCCTGGTTGTGTGGGGGCCAAAACGAATTCTAAACGGCATAAAAGGTGGTTTGATAGGAGGTCTGCTTGCGGGTGTGGTCCACTCCATGGTTGCAGCTAGCCTTTTTTCTGGCTCAAGTGCGTTCTCATTCATTCCAGAAAGTCTGACAGAACGTATCCTATGGGCAGCGATATGTGGTTCCTGCATTTGCGTTGGTCTATTCTATTCGGTTGTGAATAGATCTAGTTGATTCCATTTCAGCGATATCGCTGGCAATTCCTATCTTTGTCTTCAAGACGCCAAATCAAAAAATCTTTTGAAAAGTTCCTAAGATGTCTTCCTGGCGGCCTTTTGCCTCTTTGTTCGCTAAGCAATTTTGTTTTGTGATCAACTCTTCTAGTAACCCAAAAAATGTCCCTTGATCCACCCTCGATCCCGTCCGCCGACACTGAAGTTCGTTGGGCGGCCAGCAATGGTTAAGCACGCTGTTTGATGGCTATCAGCGACCGCTGATCGTTTATGCAACTCGGTTATTTGCGTCGGAAGGACAAATAAAGGACAGGCATTTTCGTTGACCAGCGTTTGTTTTTGGGGTATGATTTGGCTAATTAAGACGATTGACGCCTCTGCACTTCGGGAAATGAATCTATGACTACGGCTCGATTTCGGCTTGTGGATACGAAGGTAACTCGCTGGTATCATCTGGTTTCCAGATGCGTACGTTCCGCGTGGCTCCTCCAAGATGACGGAAC
>Ga0207937_1000752_pt1 | contig 11062 bp, 6 predicted proteins | sample LakMenEpi04Sep11_FD_150668 | JGI IMG/M metagenome (GOLD analysis project Ga0207937, IMG submission 150668) | Freshwater microbial communities from Lake Mendota, WI - 04SEP2011 deep hole epilimnion (SPAdes) | ecosystem: Environmental > Aquatic > Freshwater > Lentic | place: Lake Mendota, Madison...
GAGCCAATACTCGATCCACGATACGAAGCTCAACAGCGTGCGTGACACACTCGATGAGATTTCAACTCGACTCGATGTAGCAGAGAAGATGGTAGACCAAGGGGAAGTGTTGACCGGCATCCCTGTCCTGGAAGAAGATGCTCCAGCCGACCTGGTCGATCAAATCACTTCCTACTTTGGTAATGACTCCATCGATGTGACAGCAGTCGTCAAATCGAAATAGTCGTTCGACTGTCAAAGTAAAAAATTCTAGAAGGGTCTGCGAGAAATCGCAGACCCTTTTCGTGTTGAATAGAAGATGCGAATTGGTACTGCATCTTCCAGCTAACCTCGCCTTGGCGAAGCCACATCCATCAGCCCCAAAACGGTTGATGCCCATCGCAACAGCATCACCAAAAATATCGAAATGGACTCGGTTTGGGTTGGAATGAAAGCGATTCGTTCCGTTTCGAAGTCCACCGACGCAACCGGATGATCAAAACCGGAACCGTTAAAGGTATGGAAATCCATCGTCAAACATATGAGTCGTTTGGACACACGGGATTCCCTTACATGGTTATTGAATCCTATTCAGCGAACATGCTCAATCTATCAGGGAATAGAGTTCGATAGGAACAGTGCAATATTCGCTTAAACCTATCCTTAGAACGTTCTCAATCGGTTATTGACTGGTATGACTCACCCGAACTCGATACCCAAAGTGTTTGTTTTGGCGAAGACCAACGTGGCCTGCGACCGGATCACTCAGGCTTTGACATCGGAACCTGTCAGAGTTGTTCATTTCAGTGAAACACAAAAATACTCCGAGATATTTGACGATTTGGAAGCAGCTTGCGTTCTCGTCGAGATTGGACAAAATCCAGAGAGCGAACTGAATGCCATCACGTCTTTGCACGCCAATGGGCATCCTTTACCAGTGATCGCAGTAAGCAACGAATGGACGGTTCCCGACGCGGTTCGGGCCATCAAGTCTGGAGCGGATGATGTTTGCGATTTGCAGACGCAAGTCCATGAGCTTCGCAAGATGATCCACAAAGCGATAGCGTCAGAACTACCACGGCATAGTGATTTGCGAGATGCTATACCGGAGGCAATCCTTGCGAAACTCGACACGGTGGAAGCCCGAATCTTGCACCTTATCCTTTTGGGATTAACAGCCAAAGAGATCGGTTCTGCTCTCGATGTGAGCATAAGAACTTACCACTACCGGAAGAAAACAATCTTTCAGAAGCTGGGGACCCTCAACCGATCCGACTTGATCGAATTGATCCGAACAACAAACGGTCGAATAACGGAATGGCATAGTCCACACGCAGCTCCGAATTCCCCCCGTCTTCATAGGCCGGCATTCTTATCGCAAGGTTTGGTTGCTCAATAGTCGACGAATGGTATCTCTACCAGTAACGGGCGGCTGCGATCCTTGGGGAAGGACTGGACCCAGCGAGCGAACGCTGTACAGTCGATTGCCAGACCACGAATATCAACTTGCGGAAAGTCATTCTTAAGATCCTCGCCAAAGCCGAACGAGAACCATGGCCAAGGCTATTCCACAACTTGAGAGGCTCGCTGCAGACTGACTTGGCAGATAAACCCCTCGAACTTCCAGCAGACCCAGCGAAAACCAAGGCCATCGCAAATGCGAAAGGTTATCCAACGGTTACCAATACCCCCGGCAGAATTCGAATCTGCGACCTCAGCTTTAGGAAAGCCGCGCTCTATCCAACTGAGCTACGAGGGCATCGACGAGCCAATCCGTTTCCGAATCGAGCGCGAGCGTTTATAGTACCAGAAATTTACTTTCCCAAAAAGACTTCGTGGATACCATTCCCATCCATCGACAACATCCTATGGTAACGCCAGCCTATGTCGCAGCCCCCCGTTGACACAATCGAAAATTCCTCGGCAACTGCCCCCCATGGAGATCGAAAGGATTCGCTGCGAATGCTCGATGCGAATCTTAATCGTGCGAACGAAGCGGTTCGCACCCTCGAAGATATCGCCCGTTTCCGCGACTTGGCGACGGCACAGATCGGCTACAAAAATTTGAGGCATTCCTTACAGGCGATCGCCCAGAATTGGCCCAACCCTGAACTATGGGCTTCTAGGCATGCAGCTTCCGATGTCGGTACCGACCAAAAAACCGATTCTGAACTTGTTCGGTCCGGTGGCTTATCCGACATCGCAATCGCCGCTGCAAACCGATTGCAACAATCATTACGCTGCCTCGAGGAAGTCGCGAAGTACCTTTTTCCGGAATCGGCCCGAGCTATCGAAAAACTGCGTTATGAATCTTACGATTTGAACGCTACATCTCTCTTGAGCTTGCAACGGGATATTGAATTTCTTCGCCAAGCCAAGCTGTATTTGCTGGTTGATTGCCAACTCCCTTTGCACGATTTTTCCGAGCGAGTCGCCGATATCTCTCGGGCAGGCGTAGACTTGATTCAGATTCGCGACAAACAAAAAGAAGCCCTCGAGCTTCTCACTTACGTGGAGGCGGCCAATACTGCCGTCGATAGAAAGCAAACACGAATCATCGTGAATGATCGTGCAGATATCGCGAGGCTTTCGGGCTGTTTCGGCTTACATGTAGGGCAATTCGATCTAACCGTAGGACAATCGCGGTTACTACTTCGCCCAGAGTCGGTTGTCGGCCTCTCGACGCACACTATGGAACAAGTGCAATCTGCCATCGCTCTCGGTGCGGACTACATGGGATGCGGTCCGACTTTTACGTCTAGCACGAAACATTTCGCGAGCTTTCCCGGTGTTTCGTTTCTCAAGCAGGTTCAACCACTTTTGGAAGAGTCGAACATTCCTGCTTTTGCGATCGGTGGAATCCATGCAGGTAACATCCGAGAGATAGTTCACGCCGGATTTCACCGAGTTGCCGTAAGTAGCGCAATTTGGAATGCAGAGAAACCGACAGAAGCTTCGAAGCGATTGAAGGCAGCGTTGATTTAGCTCCCTACCACGCTACGCGCTAAAGCTGTATGACGATGAACCGCCCTCGTCAAATGGAGTCTGAACCAGTGTTGAACCTTGGCTTTCGATCATTTCTTTTCGAACGAACATACTCCAGGTTTCCATCTCAATTTCCAAGATCTCGGTCACGTTGTGGAGGGCTTCGGCGTCGCGTTCGATGGATACAGCCGCGATCAACTTGGACATGAAAATGTAAAGATCGGATGTGATCTCGGCCAACTCGTGTGTTGGATCCACGATACCAGCCAAAAGCTCGGTGACAATATCTTGGATTCGGATAACCCATTGATCTGCTTCGTCAAATTTGTTCTGTTTCCACAGATCTTGGACTACGACCGACAATCCATGGGCCTTTTGAAGCAATAAGAATCGAAGTTTTGCTGGTGATGCGGATTCAACTTCTTGCTTAAGAAATGCTTCTTGTGCGTCCATATAGCTTTCGATCGGCCTGGAAGAAAAGGTGTAAGTGTGTTTATCCCTACACTCTGACCGACGAATCGACACATCCACTTAGATGGCTTGAAGGATGCGGAAGATTTTCCTCAATGGAGTCTAGTGCCGACGATACAATCCTCACAGGCTAACCTAGTTAGCAAGGTCGCGTGGATTGGCGAGTCGGAACAGTTATGGAAGCGGAGTTACTTCCGGGATGCCCTTTTGTGAAAAAGATGGGCTCCGCGCTGCGCGCGCTTACGGCCGACTAGCGACGAATGGTAATTTGAGACCCTCTAGCTAGCATTCCGAAGACATCTGATGCATCCATCGGAGCGAGACTGATACAGCCTTGGTTTCCCGAGCCGTTCTCTGCCGTCCCATGAATGCAAAGATCTTGGCCGAGATCGATCCAGTAGCCGCCATAAGGGTTCTTGGGATCTGTTCCTGCGATCGGCGCGCCGGTCCCGTAGTAATTTCGATCGCGTTGCTTATCGATCACTTGATAGTCGCCGGGCTTGGGTTGCGGATCTGATCCGGTGGAGATCGGATATCTGCCTGCGTACAAATCCCGAACGAAGACGGTCAATTCATTTCGTTGCAGATCGACTTCCGCTCGGAAAGGACCAGGCACAACTTTGATTTTTGTTCCTTCCGATAGAGGCGAATGGGGTTCGACAGCATTGATACGGGCCAATAGTTCGGCAGGAACTTGATATCGTTTTGCAACCTGCTCCATCGTCTCACCCCTTGCCGCCACATACGCTATTTCCAAGAAGTGCTCACGCGAGTAAACAACCTCACCGGCGAGAGCGTCGAGAAGATCCAGGAGATCTTGACGTTGCTCGTTGGTCAGTTCCTTTGCATTATGAAAAACGCTTAGAGTCGCGAGGGCTTCTTTCAATTGGCCTCTATTCGCTTTTTCCATCGCGATTTCCTTCGCGTTTTCGTACGCTTGGCTAGCTGCGGATGCTGACAACGAAGGTGCCTCCGTTGTCGGATTCGAATTGGTTGATAAATCTTTCGATGTCGCCAGTTGCGACTTGAGGACTGCATCTGTCGACGAGCCTGAGAGACTCGGCAGGGACGGGCTAGCCGATTCGACCGGTGGAAGAGTCGATGACGGTAATGCTATTCCAAAGTCGGGTGTCGAAGTTTCATTCGCTTCTTTCGTTGAACTCAAAAGTGGCAACGATGGAAGTGGATTTGGCGAACTCGGCAAAGCTTCAATGGCAGACGGCACGGGTGTGGTAACCGCCGCTGGAGTGGGAGTGGAAGTCAACAACCCGGGGCTTGGCGATGAGGAAGTTCCCAAGATCGGGGTGGTCGGAAAGGTTGCTGTTCCAACCGAGGAATCAAGCGGAGGCAATGGGCTATTTGCATTAGGATTAGCCGACGCAGGAGCAGGCGTCGAGGCAAATCCAGTGCTAGGCGCGGTATTGAATGCAGCCCACGGGTCGGTTGTTGCAGCAGTCGATGTCAATGAACTGCTGTTGGTAGCCGTAAACGGTCCGGTCACCCCTGATATATCCGGTGTCGTCGTATCGAGATCGACTAGGTTTTCAAGTTCCGGGTTGAGTGTCGTATTTGTACCGTTGAGCGCTACGAAGCCACCATAGATGACAAACAGCAACAAAACGACGACAACAGCAGTCTTTAGGGTTTGCACTGCGGTCCTCCTGACCTTTCCTCTTAACCAATCACAATGCCAAAATACCTTTTTTGGCCACATCCATCTGGGATGCTAGAAATTCCTAATCGGGCACGTCAATCTCAATTACCCCATCTGCTTCCTGGATTTCGTAGGTTTTTAACATCGGTTTGCACGTGGTCGCATTGCATCCCGTCTTCAATTCATACTGCCAACCATGCCATGGGCACGTAATCGTACCGTCCCGCAATTGTCCCTTGGCCAACGGTCCTCCTTGATGCATGCAAACTCCATCAATCGCAAACAATGCTCCTTGATGCCGAAAAACGGCGATGATATCTCCACGAAACAATACCTCCATCGCGGAACCTTCCGCGAGTTGGTTTGATTCACAGACTCTTGTCCAACCCATAAGCTGTTGTGGTTACCTCGTTTTCGAGTTGTTTGTGCAAAGTTGAATCAACGATTGTTGGAAATTGTATTACAATCAACAGCTGCTGATACGCATCGCGCCAACTTTTCCACCTCATCATGATTTCCACTAATCTCGAGTCCTTTTGCCATTCGGTCTACGGCGTAGCCACCAAATTCGCGCGTATTTCATTTGGTATGCTGGCATTACTTCTGTGGTTTTCGAACCACTCCTTGATCCTTGCCCAAGAGGGATGGAAAGAAGCAGCATCGGTCGAAGGGATCAAAGAGTACCGGATGGAAAACGGTCTCAAGGTTCTGCTCTTCTCGGACAACAGCCAACCCACAGTCACCGTTAATTGCACCATTTTCGTGGGATCTCGTCACGAAGGGAATGGCGAAGCCGGCATGGCCCAATTGCTTAAGCAGATGTTGTTCAAGGGAACGGATCTTCATCCGAACATCCCCAAGGATCTGGGGGAACGAAGTGCCGACTACAACGCGACGACACGGGTCGATCATACCACCTACTTGGAGACTCTGCCTGCAACGGACGTCAATCTAGAATTTGCGATTCGGCTCGAAGCAGACCGCATGGTGAATAGCAAAATTCGAGACGAAGATGTTGCCAGCGAGTTCGCGGTCGTTCGAAACGAATCCGAAGATCGCGAGAATAATCCTATCGGTATACTGTCTGAGCGAATGAGCGCAACCGCATACTTATGGCATAATTACAGTAAGTCAACCATAGGCAATCGAAGCGACATTGAACGAGTAGGTATCGATAGTTTGCGCGCTTTCTATCGAAGACACTACCGACCAGACAATGCAATGCTCATCGTGGCAGGCAAGTTTGAAGAAACTAAAGCGCTAGATCACATCGCAAAGTACTTTGGTGTCCTTCCTAAACCGAAAGCTACACTCCGACCAACGTACACGACGGAACCCCCTCAGGATGGCGAACGAACCACTACGGTACGACGCGTTGGTGAGGAACAGGCAGTCGGTGTTTGTTATCGCGTCCCGTTCAGTGGTGATCCTCTGTTCGCATCGTTGAAACTGTTAGAACAAATCCTTAGGAGCAATCCAAGCGGCCGACTCTATAAATCATTGATCGAATCGAAGCTTGCGACCGCATTAGAAGGGTTCGCCGAGGGATCCCACGACCCTCGGGTGATTGAGTTCATGGCGAAAGTGCCGATGGCAAATTCACTCGAGAAAGCCGAAGAAGCCTTGGTACAAACGATAGAAAATCTATTGGAAGTTCCTGTAACGGATGAAGAGTTAACGCGAGCCAAGCAGCGTATCTTGAATCAGCGAGAACAAAACGCAACGCGAAGTGACTTGCTGGCAATCAGTTTGAGCGAGTGGGCTGCTCAGGGGGATTGGCGTTTGTATTTCTTATTCCGTGACAATATCGAGAACGCGACGGTCGCTTCAGTCCAGTTGGCAGCTCAGACGTACTTGGTGCGCAACAATCGAACTGTCGGTAGATTCATTCCTACAAAAGATTCGGAACGAAACCGTATCCCCGAGCGAATCGATGTCACCGAGCTCATGGAAAACTACAAAGGGCGGCCCCGCATTAGCGAAGGCGAACAGTTCGACCCATCACCGCAGAACATCGAATCGAGATTGGTACGAGGAAAATGCCCGAGTGGAATGCACTTCGTGTTGCTTCCTAAAAGGACACGCGGCGGCACCGTTAATCTCACAATCAATCTTCGATTTGGAGATGAAAAATCGCTGTTCGGCAAAAAGCTTGCTTGCGAGCTTCTTTGTCTTTGGATGGAGAAAGGATCAGTATCGTATCCGTTACCGCAGTTGACGGACAAGCTGGCTGAGCTCAAGGCAACTTTTTCTATCAAGTCTGGACGACAGTCACTAACGGCTTCGGTTGAAACGAAGCGTGAGAATCTCGTCGCGGTTTTGGATATCCTCGAGGATCTTTTGCGCAGACCTGGGTTCGAAGTGATGGAATTCCATATGTTGCTCAACCAGCTAACGAGTCATTATGGAAGCCTAAAGAACGACCCAGAAACGATAGCGAAGCAAGCAGTCATGCGAAGCTTGAATGCTAATAAACGAGGAGACATACGTTATGTCGAATCAATCGATGAATCGTTAGAAGATCTTCAGAAACTGAAGCCTTCGGATGTGAAGGACTTGCACACCAAGTTCCTATCTGGATCCGAAGGAGAGATCGCGATTGTCGGTGACATTGACACGGAAGCAGTAGTCGCCCGCCTTTCGAGGCTAACAGAAAACTGGAAATCAAAAACTCCTTTCCAGCTTGCCGCATTGACTGCAATGACGGATGTGAAAGAGCCACCGATGTCTATCCAAACTCCTGATAAGCCTAATTCCTACTACTTCGCAAGCCAGCAGTATGCGTTGCGTGACGATCACCCGGATTACCCAGCTCTGCTGATGGGAAGTTGCGTTTTTGGTGCAAGTTCGATGTCTTCTCGTTTAGGTGATCGCATTCGCCCAAAAAAAGGCCTCTCGCATGACATCGGCTGTATTCTGGAATCCAATCAATTGGACGAGCTGGCCACATTCTCCATTAAGGCCACTGTAAATCCAAAAGGGCGGGATGAATTAGTGCAATTGATCGATGACGAACTCAAAAAGCTCGTTAAGGACGGCGTAACCGATAAAGAACTGCGAGATGCTATCCAGGGATACCTGCAAAGCCAACAACTTCAACGAAGTAGCGATGCAGATCTTGCGGTAGTATTGGCAAATAATATCTTTGCAGACCGGAATATGCTTTACTATGAAAAGCTTGAGACGGCAATTTCGCAATTGACAGTCGATGCCGTCAACGATGCTATAAAAGAGTTTATCTCACCTGAGACGTTGATTATCGCAACGGCCGGTGATTTTGGTTCCCCTCCACCTTCCCCACCTACCAGCGACAAGCCATAGCCTATGCCGGTTTTCAAGAAGATACTTGCTGCCAATCGAAGCGAGATAGCTACCCGTATTTTCCGAAGTGCCCACGAAATCAAGATCCGGACGGTTGCGATTTATTCGCACGAAGATCGATTTGCATTGCATCGATTCAAAGCGGACGAAGCATATCAAATAGGCAAACCCGGCGAACCGATCCGATCCTATCTCGACATCGATGGCATCGTTCGCCTTTGTCTAGAAAATGGAATTGATGCAGTCCATCCCGGATATGGATTTTTGTCCGAGAATGCAGAATTCGCTCGAGCGCTGCAGAATGCCGGTATCACCTTCATTGGGCCGACCGTGCGAGCCTTGGAACTGCTCGGTGACAAAGTAGCAGCCCGAGCCATCGCTCAAAAAGTCGGTGTACCCGTTCTCGAAGGGTCCGCACATGCAGTAAACTCTCTCGAAGAGGCGATAGAAACGGCTCGACAGATGAGCTACCCCATCATGCTCAAAGCATCCAAAGGTGGAGGCGGTCGAGGAATGCGCGTCGTCGAACAGGAATCAGAACTGGCGACCAACCTTGAACAAGCACAACGGGAGGCCAAGAACGCCTTTGGTAGCGACGAGGTATTCTTAGAAAAATTGGTTGGAAAAGCTCGGCACCTCGAAGTGCAAATCCTCGGCGACCAACATGGCAATTTGATCCATCTTCACGAACGAGATTGCTCGGTGCAACGCCGACATCAAAAGGTTGTTGAACTAGCACCTGCACCGAACCTGGATCGCAAAATCGTATCCCAGCTTCACGAAGCTGCGTTAGCAATCGGAAAAGACGTCGGCTATCATTGCGCCGGCACCGTCGAGTTTCTCTACGATACCGAAGCGAAAAAATTCTACTTCATCGAAGTCAACCCTCGCATTCAGGTGGAGCATACCGTCACCGAAGAAGTGACAGGCATCGATTTGGTTCGAGCTCAGATCTTGGTTTCCCAAGGCGAAAAGCTAGGGGACGAAACGTTGGGGCTGCCGTTGCAAAAAGATGTCCAAGTGGTCGGAGCCGCCATTCAATGCCGAGTAACGACGGAAGATCCATCGAATCAGTTTCGACCTGATTATGGGCGAATCACGCACTACCGAAGCGCTGGGGGAATGGGCATTCGCCTCGATGCAGGAAGCGCCTACAGCGGGGCTGTGGTGAATCCATTCTACGATTCGCTGCTAGTCAAAGTAACCACGCGAGGTCGCAATCTCAACGAAGCCGCAGGTCGCATGGAGCGTTGTTTGCAAGAGTTCCGCATCCGTGGTGTGAAGACAAACATACCGTTCTTGATCTCGTTGATCACGCATCCCACTTTCTTGGCAGGGGATGCCACGACGCGAATGATTGACAAGACGCCCGAGTTGTTTGAATTGACTCGACGGCGCGACCGCGCGACGCGATTGCTTACGTTCATTGCTGAGACCGTGGTAAACGGCAATAAAATGGTAACGGAAAAAGTCGGGCAAGTACGAAGAGAACCGGCACCCATACCAACCGTCGATGCGAAGAAGCCATTGCCAGAAGGTTACCGAAACCGATTCCTCGCATTGGGCGCAAAGAAGTTTTGCGATTCCATCCGCGATTCGAAAGAACTATTGTTGACCGATACGACGATGCGCGATGCACATCAATCGTTGTTAGCAACTCGATTGCGAACGATCGATATGCTGCATATCGCCGACGCGTACGCGCGGCTTGCTCCCGAGTTTTTCTCCCTAGAGATGTGGGGTGGGGCGACGTTTGATACATCGATGCGATTTCTTTGGGAAAGCCCTTGGCAACGACTTAGTGAATTGCGATCTCGCATCCCAAACATCTTGTTTCAAATGCTGCTGCGAGCCTCCAACGCGGTTGGATACACAAACTATCCTGACAATGTGGTCCGTGCATTTGTTCAGGAAGCAGCAGAAGCCGGAGTGGACATCTTCCGTGTTTTTGACGCGTTGAATTGGTCCGATAATATGCGTGTTGCGATGGATGCGGTGGTCGAATCGGGAATGATTTGCGAAGCCGCGATCTGCTACACGGGGGATATTCTCAATCCGAATCGACCCAAGTATTCCCTGAAATACTATGTCGATCTTGCAAAGAAACTTGAAGGGATGGGAGCGCACATCCTCGCCATCAAAGATATGGCCGGACTTTGCAAACCCGCGGCAGCCAAGCTTTTGGTCGCGACCTTGAAACAAGAGATAGGCATTCCGATTCACTTCCACACGCACGATACCGCAGGTATCCAAGCGGCTTCGCTTTTGAATGCCGCCGGTGAAGGACTGGAAATAGCGGACGGCGCGTTTGCTTCGATGTCCGGTGGAACGTCCCAAGTGAACTTGAATACACTGGTCGAATCGATTCGCTATTCGCCTCGGGAAAGCAAACTGCAAACAGATGCGCTTACTCAGATTTCAGAGTACTGGAAAGCGGTCCGACAGTTCTATGCACCTTTCGAGAGCGAATCCTTGGTTGCGGGCGGAGATCTTTATCAACACGAAATGCCCGGCGGCCAGTATACGAACCTTTATCAGCAGGCCAAAGCACTTGGCCTAGGAGATCAATGGCCAGACGTATGCAAACGATACGCCGATGCGAACCAGTTGCTCGGCGATATTGTTAAGGTGACGCCTACGAGCAAAGCCGTG
>Ga0207937_1000753_pt1 | contig 11057 bp, 7 predicted proteins | sample LakMenEpi04Sep11_FD_150668 | JGI IMG/M metagenome (GOLD analysis project Ga0207937, IMG submission 150668) | Freshwater microbial communities from Lake Mendota, WI - 04SEP2011 deep hole epilimnion (SPAdes) | ecosystem: Environmental > Aquatic > Freshwater > Lentic | place: Lake Mendota, Madison...
GCGCACTTCAATATGGACCACAGTTTGGCGGCATGGTCAACTATATCTTAAAAAATGGAACTGAAATTAATCAACCATTTGAATTTGAAACACAACAGACTATTGGAAGCAATGGATTAATAAATAGTTTTAACGCAATAGGTGGAAAAAAAGGAAAAGTCAACTATTATTCATTTTATGATCAAAGAAATGGTGAAGGCTGGAGAGATAATAGTCAATTTTTTTCAAAAGCGGGATTTGGATCTGTTACATATCATCTCACTAAGCAAGTTTCGATCAATTTCGAATTAATGCATTCACATACTAGAAGCCAACAAGCAGGTGGATTAACAGACGCGCAGATTAAAAAGGATGCACAACAAAGTTTTAGGAGCAGGAATTGGATGGATATCAAATGGACAACGCCTGCAATTAACATCCAATATGAAATGAATGACCATAGTCGTTGGAACACAAAAATTTTCGGAACAATCGGTGATCGAAATAGTGTTGGATTTTTACAATCTATCTTAGTAAAAGATAGTATCAACAAAGCCACAAATCAATTTAACAATCGAATTGTTAATATAGACCAATATAGAAACTATGGACTTGAAAGTAGATTCATCACTGATTACTTTATCGGGAAAATGAAAAATACGATTTCATCAGGAATCAGGCTTTACACAGGCAATACACATCGATTCGCAGACGGGAAAGGTACAACTGGATCTGACTATGATGTAATTATTGAAGGACTCTACCCGAGAGATATACATTTTAAATCTAATAATGCTGCTGTATTTATTGAAAATATATTTAGAGTTACTGAAAAGTTATTGATCATTCCAGGTATTCGATATGAGTGGCTAGAAGGTGCAGCATCTGGAAGAAATGGGTTCAACTCATCTGGTGAGTCAATCAATCTTCAAAATATTACGAGGAGCAGGAGTTTTGTTTTAAGTGGAATTGGTTCAGAATATCATTTAACAACAAACACCGAATTCTATGCAAATTTTTCTCAAGCTTACAGACCAATTCAATTTGCGAATTTACAAGCACCTCCAACTACTGATATCGTTGATACAGATTTAAAAGACGCTAAAGGTTACAATATCGATCTTGGTTATAGAGGGAAAGTAAAAAATTATATTCAGTTTGATATCAGTGGATTTTATTTACAATACAATAATCGTGTAGGCACTATAACACCATCAAATACCAACTACAGACTCATAACCAATGTAGGTGCTAGCACAAGTAAAGGATTGGAAACTTATATTGAGTTTAATCCTATTAGGGCATTTACGAATAGCAACAAAACAGATTTGATTTTATTTAGCTCATATGCTTTCACTGATGCTAAATATAGTGGCAATCATCAAGATGCGAATACAAAAGGCAAGAAAGTAGAAAATGCACCACAAGATATTCTAAGAGCTGGAGTTAGTTTTGGATATAAAGGTTTTTTAATCACCAATCAATTAAGTCATGTTGGTGCTGCATTTAGTGATGCTAATAACACTGTTGTCCCAATCGCAAATGGCAATACCGGACTTATCCCTTCTTACACAATATTAGACCTCACTGCATCATATAAATTTTCTAAAAGCTTGAATATAAAAGCAGGTATCAATAATATGGCAGATGTAAGGTATTTTACTAGACGTGCAGGAGGCTATCCAGGACCAGGCGCGTTACCAGCTGACGGTCGAAACTTTTTTGTTTCGATTGGTGCTAAATTCTAAAGTAAAGAAAACTATTTATAAATTAAACAACCCTTTATTAATCAGTTGTAATGTTTTAGTCTTATGAATACTAGGTATCAACAGACTAATGTTGTGTGCACTTCCTCCATAGCTCACCATTGTGATAGGAATTTCGTCAATCGAATTAAATAATTTTTTTAAGATTGAATCGGTCTTAGCAATTTCATTTCCTACAATAGACACAATAGTTTGCTCTCTCTCAACTTCAACAGATGCAATATTGCTTAATTCAGCAATAATCTCCTCTAAATGAAGGTCACTATCAATAGTTACAGAGACTGCCACTTCTGAAGTAGTGATCATATCAATCGGGGTTTTGAACTTTTCAAAAACTTCAAATATTTTTCTTAAAAAACCATAAGCTAAAAGCATTCTACTACTTTTAATTTTAATGGCAATAATATTATCCTTGGCTGCAACTGCTTTTACGCCAACTGTCCCTGCTTCTTTTTTAATCACAGTTCCTGCTGCAGTAGGCTGCATAGTATTCAATAACTTCACAGGAATATTCTCTTGTTGTGCTGGCCAAATACAAGTTGGATGCAAAATTTTTGCGCCAAAATAAGCTAACTCAGCTGCTTCATCAAAACTCAATTGCTCAATCGCGACTGTTTTATCTACCACTCTTGGATCGTTGTTGTGCATACCATCGATATCAGTCCAAATCTCACAGACACTAGCCTTTACTGCTGCAGCAATTAAAGAAGCAGTATAGTCACTTCCTCCTCTTTTTAAATTATCAACTTCGCCTTTTGCATTGCGACAAATATATCCTTGTGTTACAAAAATATTTTTATTTGGATGATTTGCGAGTACTTCATTTAATTTTTCTTCTATCAACGCTAAATCTGGTTCTTCATTTTGGTCAAGTCGCATAAAATCCAAAGCAGGTAATAGTGCATGATCAATTTTAGATTGCTCTAAAAACAATGAGAATAATTTTGTACTCATCAATTCGCCTTGGGCTAAAATATCTTTATTCAAAGCGTCACTCAAAGAAATTTTTTGTGTAATACGTAAAAACTCAAAATGCTCGTTCATTATTTCTTTAGCCCTGGTATGCAATGAGACATCTTGTAATAAATCGTCAATATATTTATTATAATGATTTTCAAGCGCAGTTATTTTTTCGCTTGCACCTTGTTTATCTGAAGCTGCCAAGCTATGACTAATTTCTACCAAGGCATTTGTTGTTCCACTTAAAGCACTTAACACAACCATTACTGGCTCGTTATCTGCTGTTATCAATTCTGCAATTTGACGCATTCTCTCTGGCTTCCCAACACTTGTACCACCGAACTTCATTACTTTCATTCCATCTCTATTTTAAAGAATCAATTATAGTTTTATACCCCCAAAGGTAATTAGAAAAGCTGTGAACAATTGTTAGCGCTTAAGTTCAAAAGTCAAATTCATTTTTTCTGCTAAAGCCTTTAAATCATTTTGTACTGCGTCTACCAAAGGAATACCTTTTTGCATGCGTTCATTTTCCATTGCACGTTCTATGTCTCCTGCTACATACACTTGTTCATGTCCTGCTGCAGGGGTGGCATTTCTAAATCGATGCAACCATAGATCCATATTTGATTTAAAATCTGCTGCGGGTCTAAATGCATCAATACGCATGGCACCAATAAAATGACCAAGCCCTTCTCCGGGCATATTTTCTGGCATTGGAACATAAGCAGGAAACGGAGGTGCCCATGGACCAAAACTTGCACCACTTAAAATAGCAGAGAAAATATCAACAATAGAACCTAATGCATATCCTTTATGACTACCCTGCTCTTTCTCCGATCCTAATGGCAAAAGAGCTCCCCCTTTTTTTAAAATATTGGCGTCCTGTGTTGCATTGCCCTCTGCGTCTTGCGCCCAACCCAAAGGAATAGAAATATTATTTCTTTGTGCAATTTCTAATTTACCATTTGCTGCAGTGGTCGTTGCAAAATCAGCTACAAATGGCGCTTCCTCACCTGCTGGAATGGCCACAGCGATAGGATTTGTTCCTAATAACTTTTCTGCTGCATAGGTCGGTGCCACTAATGCGCTTGCATTGGTCATGGCAATACCAATCATCTCCTGTTCCAAAGCCATCATGGCATGGTAACCAGCAATACCAAAATGATTACTATTTTTTACACTAACCCATCCTGTCCCTACTTGCTTTGCTTTCTCCATGGCAATTTCCATTGCTCTTGGAGCTACTATCAACCCTAAACCTCTGTCTCCGTCTATCACAGCCGTGGAAGGGGTTTCATGAACAATCTTAATATTAGGTGTAGCATTGATCCTCCCAATTTCCCATAATCTAACATAGCCTACCAACCTAGCAATACCATGACTATCAATGCCTCTTAAATCGGCAGATAATAATACTTTAGTCGCTAATGCTGCATCTGAATCAGTACAGCCCATTTTTAAAAAAACAGCTTCTGCAAATGCAGCTAATTGTTGGTATGTATAATTATGATTTGATTCCATAGCACAAATTTACAAATAAAAAAGGTGTACTGACAAGTACACCTTTTGAGCTAAAGCTTAAATAATATTAGAATGGCAAATCATCCATTGCTTCATTGCTATCAGCTGCTGTTGGTGCAGGATTATAGCTTTGAGTAGGATTAGATTCACCACCATAGTTGGATTGTTCTCCACCTGATCCGCCAGAAGGCTTCGCACCTAATAATTGTACCGATACAATTCTTAATGTCAATGATGCCCCTTGACGACCATCTGCAGTGGTATAAGATCTTACATCTGGTGTTCCTTCTACATATACTTGTGTGCCCTTCTTTAAATAAGGTGCTACAGCAGTACGATCTGTCCAATAAGAACAATCTACCCAAGTAGTTCTGTCTTTTTGTACCCCTTGCGCGTCCTTGTATTTTTCTGTATGCGCTACGTTGAAATTGATGACAGACTTGCCATTTACGTTATTCACCACGGCGTCCTTACCTAAATTCCCGATGACTTGTAACTTTATCATATTGTATAATTTAACTTTCTAAGACAATGAAGGTAGTAATTTTTTATTACTTTTGTGCCAAGCCAACTTTTAACTGGCCACCGAAATATGAGCAAAAAAGGAAAGGTACTTGTCGCAATGAGCGGCGGAATAGATAGCACAGTCGCTGCAATTCTCTTACACAACGAAGGATATGAAGTAGTCGGGATTACCATGAAAACATGGGATTATTCCACCAGTAATGCCAATGGCAAGGAAACAGGCTGTTGCAATATCGATTCATTCAATGACGCTAGAATGGCGGCTGTGAACAATGGATTTCCACATTACATATTAGATATCAGAGAAGAATTTGGTGACTTTGTCATCGAAAATTTTGTAGAAGAATATTTAGCTGGCAGAACCCCCAACCCATGTGTCATGTGCAACACGCATATTAAATGGCGCGCCTTACTTAAAAGAGCAGATGCATTGGGTTGTGAATTTATTGCAACAGGACATTATGCTAAAGTACGTCAACACGATAATGGACGTTATGTGATTTCAAAAGGATTGGATGAAACCAAGGATCAAAGCTATGTATTATGGGGTGTGGATCAAGACTTATTAAAGCGTACCATCCTTCCGCTAGGTGGTATGCACAAAAAAGATATCAAACAAATGGCCATTGATATGGGCTATCCAGAACTGGCTAAAAAAAGCGAGAGCTATGAAATATGTTTCGTTCCTGACAATGATTATAGAGGGTTTTTAAAACGTCGTGTGGATGGATTAGAAGAAAAAGTAAATGGCGGATGGTTTGTAGATAATAAAGGAAAAAGATTAGGTAAACATAAAGGCTATCCATTTTATACCATTGGTCAAAGAAAAGGTTTAGAATTAGCAATGGGCCATCCAGTATACGTTACAGCGATTGATCCTGAAAAAAATATTGTGGTGATTGGAGATGAATCAGACTTAGATAAGAACGATATGATGGTTGCAAAAATGAATTGGATCAAATACGATCACCTTCCAACGTCTATGGACTTGATGGCAAAAATCAGGTACCACGATACTGGTGCTTTGTGTACCTTATCTCACACCGACATGGGTGTTCAAGCAAGATTTTATGAAAATGTAAAGAGTATTGCACCCGGACAAAGCGCAGTGTTTTATGAAGGCGATGATGTAGTTGCCGGGGGCATTATACAGAGCGGCGTTTTAGTATAGCACCAAACAAGGTGTCTGCTTGTTTGGTATAGCCAATAAAATATTGTTGCTTAATTAATTCAAATTCACCTTGCGCTAATATTGCATTAACATGCGCTTCATTCTCTGCTGCGTATACGGAACATGTTGCAAGAAGTAGATGCCCATTTAATTTTACAGTAGGTAAAATATTAGCAATGATTTTTGATTGCAAATTGGTATAGTAATCTAAATCTTTCTTTTTGAAAAAAGCAATCTGTTCTGGTGTCCTACCCCAAGTTCCAGAACCAGAACATGGTAAGTCTGCAAATACAAAATCAAAAGGCTTCTTGATATCAAATGGTTCGGTTAAATCAATCACTTGAACACTTGCTGGACGAATTCCCGCTTCTTGCAAGCGTTTGTCTGCATTGAATAAAATACTTTCTCTCACATCCGATACATGCATGCGTATATTCTGCATAGTATCAAACATTAAAATAGTTTTACCCCCACTTGCAGCGCATGCATCCCAAACCTGAATGGGTGTTTCCATACTAGTTGGAACAAATTGTAATAAATCTGCAATTGCTTGAGAGTTTAAATCCTGAATCACCGCCTCTTTGTTTAATGCCAATACATTTTGCAAAGCAGTCGTATTTGAAAATGCAAAACAATGCTCATGCACCTGTGTATATTCAATAGACGCGGCAAGCAATGCAGCTATCACTTTCTCTTTTTGCCAAGGTCTAATTCTAATAAATAATAAAGGCTGGATGGTATGGGAATGTATAAATGTAGGGATGTCTATTTCCTTTGAAATAACTTCCTGTAAAGGAAAATTTGCATGCATATCCCTAAAATGCGCATAACAAAAAGCACTGATACTCTTGCGGTCTTTACTTCCGTGTTTTTTATTGGCAGCAAAATATTTTTTCAAGTAAGCAGCCAAAGGTTCCGGCCCTTGATAAGCAGTAATTAATTTTTGAGCAGTTTCTTGATGTTGATTTTGATGCGTCATGCTATAAAAAAGAAAGTCATGCAAAACATGACTTTCTGATATTCTTTTTTCTTTGAATTATAATTCTAATAAACTTGCTACAGGATCTTTAGCAATTAATAAAAGTGCTGGATTTTCTAACAACTCTTTTACTCTTACTAAGAAGCCTACACTCTCACGACCATCAATGATTCTGTGATCATAACTTAATGCTAAGTACATCATTGGTAAAATTTTAACTTCACCATTCACTGCCATTGGACGATCTTGAATTTTATGCATACCTAATATAGCAGACTGAGGAATGTTAATGATTGGTGTGCTCATTAAACTTCCAAATACACCTCCATTGGTGATGGTGAATGTTCCACCAGTTAATTCTTCTGCAGTTAACTTGCTATCTCTTGCTTTGCCTGCTAATTCAATTACTTTTTTCTCGATACCCGCCATACTTAAACTTTCAACGTTTCTGATTACAGGAACAGTCAAGCCTCTTGGAGTACTTACTGCAATACTAATGTCTGCATAATCATGGTATAACAATTGATCTCCGTCAATGAATGCATTTACAGAAGGCCACTCCGTCAAAGCAATCGCACAAGCTTTAGCAAAGAAACTCATGAATCCTAAATTCACACCATGTGCTTCTTTAAACTTATCCTTGTATTGTTTTCTGATCTGCATAATGCCAGTCATATCTACTTCATTGAAAGTAGTTAACATGGCAGTGGTATTCTTTGCCTCAACTAAACGACGGCTAATTGTTTTTCTTAGGTTAGACATTTTCTCTGGACGCACATTGCGAGAGAATAAGTCTTGTCCAGCAAACTGTATTTTGCCAGGATTGTTTAATGCATCCAATACATCTACTTTTGTAATCTTTCCAGCAAAACCACTCGCTTTAATTTGATTGGTGTCTACTTTTTTGTCTGCGATGATGGCAGCAGCAACAGGTGTTGCTTTTACATTATTTGGAACACTCGTTACAGGAGCTGTTGAAGCTGCAGGTGTTGAAGGAGTCGTTGGAGCTGCAGCAGTTTCAGGCTTTGGCGCTTCACCAGCTGGCTTAGTCGCTTTCTCATCAATGTCTGCTAAGATCGCTCCAATTAAAATACTATCCCCTTCGGTTGCTTTATGATGCAATGTACCCGCTTGTTCAGCGTTCACTTCGAAAGTTGCTTTTTCACTTTCTAACTCAGCAATGACTTCGTCACGGTCTACCCAAGCGCCTTCTGGCTTAGTCCACTTTAACAAAGTTACTTCTGTGATAGATTCTCCTACTGTAGGTACTTTAATGGAAATCATGTTTTAATATTTTAGATAGAAAACGCAGTTGTTATTATTTCATTTTGTTCTTTCGCGTGCACTTTAGCATAACCAGTTGCTGTTGCAGCACTTGCTTGTCTACTAATCACACCGTATTTAATTGCCTTCAAATTCATTTGCAAGAAACTAGCAGCACCCATATTCAAAGGCTCTTCTTGTACCCAGAACCAAATTGCTTTACCATATTTTTGGTGCAATGCGGTAATCTGTTGAACAGGCAATGGATACAATTGTTCTATACGCACAATGGCGATATCTGTTCTTTGTTCAGTTTTTTGACGCTCTGCCATTTCATAATAAATCTTACCAGAGCAGAACAATACTTTTTTAACATCTTCTACTTTTTGAACAAATGGATCATCAATTACTTCTTTGAATCCGCCTTTTGTTAAATCAGCCATCGGACTAAATGTGGCCGGGCTTCTTAAATTGGCTTTAGGCGAGAAGTTAATCATTGGTTTTCTGAATGACCATGCTAGTTGTCTTCTTAATGCATGGAATAAATTCGCCGCAGTGGTTACATTGGTGATCACCATATTGTGTTCTGCACACAATTGTAAATATCGCTCTAATCTTGCACTACTATGTTCTGGACCTTGGCCTTCGTATCCATGAGGTAATAACATGACCACCCCATTTTGACGTTGCCATTTTTGTTCACCTGCTGCAATAAATTGGTCGATGATTGTTTGCGCACCATTTGAGAAATCTCCAAACTGTGCTTCCCATACTACTAAAGCATCGGCGTTTGCTAATGCATAGCCGTATTCGAATCCAAGAACACCGTACTCGCTCAATAATGAATTATAAATTCTAAAAGGTTCTTGTCCTTCTGCAACTTGATTCAATCTATTAAATTGTTCGTTGGTATTTTCATCTACTATAACAGCATGACGATGACTAAATGTACCACGCTTCACATCCTGTCCACTCATACGAACCGTTTTGCCTTCTGCTAATAAAGATGCATAAGCCATTAATTCACCGGTCGCCCAATCTATCTTTTGTTCTGTCTCGTATAATTTTACTTTCTCTTGAATTAATTTATCTACTTTTTTTAATGGCGTAAAACTAGAAGGCCATTTCATTAAAGCATCAAATATAGATTTCGCTTTTTCAGCAGTAATTGAAGTATCAGGTGAACTAATAAAATCTTCGTTCGTTGCTTTACGCATTGCTTCCCACGCCAATTCTGGCGCTTGGTATTTATAAGGCAATGGATGTTGTTTCACCTCATCTAATCTTGCTTGAAGATCGGACCAGAATTTCTTTTCCATTTCCTTAGCTAATTCTTGCGCACTTGCCTCTCCGTTTTGTAAAAGATATTCAGCATAAGTTTCTCTAGGATTCTTATGTTTTTCAATTAAGCTATATAATTGAGGTTGCGTATATTTTGGATCATCCCCTTCATTGTGTCCATGCTTTCTGTAGCAAACCATGTCAATGAAAATATCGTTCTTGAATAATTGTCTGTAGGTTGTTGCAATTTGCACAGCTTTCACCACTGCCTCCGCATCATCTCCATTCACATGTATTACAGGTGCTTGCACCATTGCAGCAATTGAGGTACAATAGTTCGCACTTCTTGCATCATCAAAATCTGTTGTGAATCCAATTTGATTATTAATTACAAAGTGAATTGTACCACCAGTTTTATAACCATTCAATTGACACATCTGTAATATTTCATATACAATACCTTGACCAGCCACAGATGCATCACCATGAATTAGAATTGGTAAAATTTTAGAAACATCCGATTTGTACAAGATATCTGACTTAGCACGCGCAAATCCTAAAACTACCGGATCTACTGCTTCTAAGTGCGAAGGATTAGGCATCAATTTAAGATGCACTTTTTTATCGTTGAAAGTGGTCACTTCAGAAGAGAAGCCCATATGATATTTCACGTCACCGCTACCCATGGTTTGATCTAAAACAGCAGTGCCTTCAAATTCACTAAAAATTTGCTCATAAGTTTTGCCCATGATATTTGCTAGCACATTCAATCTTCCACGATGCGCCATACCAATCACTACCTCTTCTACACCATGTTCACCTGCTGTGTTGATGATTGCATCCAAAGCAGCAATTGTAGACTCCCCACCTTCTAAAGAGAAACGCTTTTGTCCAATGTATTTAGTATGTAAGAACTTTTCGAAAATGACACCTTGATTTAATTTTTCAAGGATGTGTTTTTTCTGTTCTAAGGGAACTGGTTGACTGAATTTATTTTCAAATTCATTGGTTAACCAATCGATTACTTTTTGATCAGAGATATATTTAAACTCAATGCCCAGACTATGAGCATAAGTTTTTTGTAAATGGCTAAGTATATTCTTTAAAGTAGTTGCACCCAAGCCTATAATAGAGCCTACTTGAAAAGTCTTATCTAAATCCGCCTCGGTCAATTCAAAGCAAGCTAGATCTAAATTAGCCCCTCTATCCTTTCTAGTACGAATAGGATTGGTTGTTGCAATTAAATGTCCTTTATTTCTGTAGCCCAAAATCAAACGGTACACTTTAATTTCATTCGCCCAATCTGCACTTATATTGGATAATGAGGAAGGAGCCGTAGCGCCTTGTGCAGGAGCTGTTGCTCCGTTTTGCATTGCAAAATCGAAGCCTTCAAAAAACTTAATGATATCTGGGTCTACTGATGCAGGATCAGTTAAAAATTGTTGGTACAAACCTTCTATGAAGGCTGGATGGGAGTTGGTGATGTAGCTGAAATCCTTCATTGTATATCCTTTCGTTTATTTGTAAAACTAGGTACGCAAATATCGGTTTAAATGATTGATTAATAAAGTAAAATGCGCTAAAAATCTAAGTAAGATTTTGATCTTCA
>Ga0207937_1000754_pt1 | contig 11037 bp, 9 predicted proteins | sample LakMenEpi04Sep11_FD_150668 | JGI IMG/M metagenome (GOLD analysis project Ga0207937, IMG submission 150668) | Freshwater microbial communities from Lake Mendota, WI - 04SEP2011 deep hole epilimnion (SPAdes) | ecosystem: Environmental > Aquatic > Freshwater > Lentic | place: Lake Mendota, Madison...
ATATCCTGCAGCCTGTGCCTCTGTAAATCCTGTTACAAAAATGCGACCACCCACTGAACCTGTATATGTTGAATTGACATAAACAGTGCCAGTAGTTGAAAAGTTAGTCGCTGTAGTTATGTCAAAAATCCCTCGATTAAAGTCAGTTAACGCCAATTGCCCTGTGCCAAATGCTAATGTTCTCGCTGTGCTGCCGCTGGAGTTAAATTGTCCAGTAGATAGTGTAAAATTGTTTAAATCTAATGTTCCGCTGGTGAGCGTAACCTGTCTATTAGAACCAACTGTTAAATTATCTAACAGTCGGAATGTTCCACCAACACCATCAAATGTCATCGGGAAATCAAGTGTTCTGCCGTTAGTTGTAATCGTTGCTGTGCCAGTATCACGAAACGTCGTAACATTTGTACCTGCTGTAAATGTACCGCCACTAGCAGGTATAGTTAAATTGCCAAAAATAGTTCTTCCTGTATTACTTAATGTTCCTGTAAATCCAGTGAAGTTTATGCTATTGAAGCCACCCGTGAGTGCTATTGTATCAGTTGCACTTGGACTCAATACAATGCCAGTAGTTCCACTAAAACTTACATTTTGGGCAAGTGCTTCCGTTGATCCAGCATCAGATCCCCACAGTATAGTGCGTGTGCCAACACTACCAGTATATGTGCTGTTGACATAGAATGTACCAGTAGTTGTAAAATTAGTTAATGTTGCCAGGTTTAATATTGTTACCCCATTGCCAGTCAACGCCAGCTGACCAGTGCCAAAGTTTAATGTTCTGGAACTAGAACCACTGCTACCGAATAATGTAGTGGTTAATGTGAATGTACTTAATGCTAAAGTGCCTGCTGTAAATGTATAACCACTTGCTGAACTTGTAGTAATATTAAATGGTAATGTAAACGATCCACTTGAATGTGTAAATGGTAATGTTGTTGTAAAACTACCTGTACCTGTGTTTAATAGTGTTGGTGTGCCTGTTGATATTGTAATACCAGCAGCAGAAATAGTTTTGCTGTTTATGTCAAACGAACCATTGCTTAATGTTAGCTGTCTAGTTCCACCTAATGTTAGGTTGTTTGCTAATGTCCAGGTAGCAGTGCTAGTTGCGCTGCCAAATGTCCATGGAAAATCATAAGTGAAGCCAGCAATATTATTAATCGTAAAACTGCCACTTGTAGCAGCAAATGTCCATGCATTTGTGCCAGCTGTAAATGTAGTAGTGCCGTTTGTGGTTAAGTGAGTAAATGCTCCATAAATTATTAAGTTAATATTACTTACTGTTTGCACACCATTTACGATTAAATTTCTTACAACATTACTTGCTGAAAATGCATAGGTTGTACCTGTCACAGTATTCAATAAACTAAAACTTATTGAGTTTGCTTCTGACGGTGCGCCTGTATTAATAGTTTTGGTAACTCCTGTGCCAGTGGTTACACATTCTACTAGTGGAGTTCCGCTTACTGTTAATCCCGTAGTTGTACCTGTAGTAAAAATAGTGCTTGTTGTTGCACTAGTTAATACAATTTTACCTGTACCGAAATTCAATACTCTTGTATTGCTATTGCTTGAGTTGAATAATCCTGTCGTTAATGTATGACTACCTAATGCCAGTGTACCTGATGTAACTGTAAAAGTGCTTGTGCTACTTAATGTTAGATTATCTTGTAATGTTTTTGTTCCACCTGCTCCACTTACTGTCATACTGCAATTAAAAGTTGTGCCGCCGCTTGTAATTGTTTTTGATGTAGTCGCTGATAATGTTATGGTGCCAGTACTATTCCATGTAGTTGTACCTGCTGTAATTGCTACATTACCTGCTACTGTTAATGTTGGGGTAGTACCAGTAGCAAATGTTACTGTACCTGTGCTAACTGTTATATCTAAACAGGCTAATGCGCCTGTCATGGTTACAGTATATGTGCCTGCCTGGTCAAAGAAAACACTATCTGCTACTGTCGGCACGCTGGCGCCACTAGCACCGCCGCTGCTGGCGCTCCAGTTAGTTGTGCTTGTTGTATTCCATGTGCCTGTGCCACCAACCCAATATCTATCTGCCATAATTTATTGACCTTCTAGTGGGGCTTCAGTAGGCGATTCATCGATTGGTGTTGTTTCTAGTTGAGCGTTGTCGATGTACGACACCCAAGCATCTCTACGAGCTTCTTTCATAGCCTCAATTTCAACATCAGTGTATAATTGGTCGTCTGGTAAATCTAATGAGTCGCTGAATTTACCATACTTTGTGTCATATTCAAAATTAATCTTCATATGATACTTCCTTCAATTATACTTGTGTTGTTACTGCAATTACATCCCAACGAGTGTCAGCAGAATTATATATGCAACCAATATATGACATTTTATTTGCTGTTGTTGATGTAGGCAATACTGTACCAATAACAGTATATGTTGAATTCCAAGTCAATGCGCGGTTTGTTCCATTGTCGAGCAATCTAATTGTGAGTTTATTTCCATCGACTGGAACACCCACTGGCGCATTAATTGTTAACGCTTGTGCCAATGCTGTAATATTGTACTGGTCACCAACTGCGACATTAGGAGTTATTGAAGCTGCATCTGCAACAGAGATGACACGAGGATTGACGCGAGTAGAATCAACAACAACAAACTTTCCATTTCCAGCAACATCTAGTGTCGCTGTTGGGGCTGATGTTCCAATACCAATGCTAGTATTGGTATCAAAGATTAAACTATTCCCTAATGTTGTTGCACCAGTAAATTTAGCAACATTATTTGTTGCACCCGACACCCCTGCACCAGATAATCCCTGTGCACCTTGAACACCTTGAGGACCCTGTGGACCTGCATCACCAATTGTGTAAACAGTAATTAATGTATTTGAATCTGGTGCTACAGTAAATACTACATTGGATCCAGAAATATTATAAGATGCATTTGGCTGTAGTATTGCATCCACGAATACAAGAGTGTGTGCTTCGTTAGTAGGTGTAACAGTTAATTGGAATGTTGTAAGAGCACCATTTCCAGTAAATAAATCTCTAGTTGCGCCAGGATTTCCTGTTCCACCACCCCCACCCCCTGGACCCTGTGGACCTGTGGCTCCTTGTACTCCTTGAGCACCCTGAGCACCAGTACCAGTAGCGCCTTGAACGCCTTGAGCACCAGTTGCGCCTTGTGCTCCGACTGCTCCCTGAGCACCAACAAAACCTTGTGCTCCATCAACACCCTGAGCACCAGTTACGCCTTGTGCTCCAGCAACACCTTGTGCGCCAACAGCACCCTGAATACCTTGTGGACCTTGTGATCCAGTATCACCCTTGTCGCCAGTACGAACAAATGTCATAATAACATTGGTGCTGTTTGGGAAATTTGATCCAGTTAATGTTGTATTCAATCCAGCAACAGGAACAACGAACCAGTCAGTAACATGAAGATGAGTACCGTTAATATTGAAAAATGTGTATTCTAGAACATTTGCAGAATTTGCAATCTTGAATGTGCCTTTGATTGTCGACGTCGAGTCATCGATTGTATTCAAGTAATTGAAAACATTTCCACTTAAACGATCGATGTTATCAATATACATCTCAGTCGCAGATAGCAATGTTGTATTGTTAAACTTAACAAAGCCAGCCGTTGGATCTGTGTTTGCTGTATTGGTGTTGAAAACATATTCGAATGTTGCGCCACCAAATTCACCAGTGTCACCTTTGACACCTTGCACGCCCTGTGTTCCTGTCGCACCTTGCACACCTTGAGCACCTTGAACACCTTGAGCGCCTTGGACACCTTGAGCACCAGCAGCACCCTGTGCTCCAGTTCCTGTCGCACCTTGCACACCTTGAGCACCTTGAACACCTTGAGATCCTGCTGCGCCTTGAACACCAACTGCTCCCTGAGCGCCGACTGATCCTTGAACACCCTGTGCACCAACAGCACCTTGTGCACCTTGGATGCCCTGCGCTCCAGCTGCTCCTTGGGCACCAACATCGCCTTGTGCACCAGTTCCTGCTGCACCCTGAACACCTTGGAATCCTTGTGTTCCAGCGGCACCTTGTGCACCTTGAGCACCAGTTCCTGTAGCACCTTGTACACCTTGTGCTCCAGCAACACCTTGATGCCCCTGTGAACCTTCACCACCATCATTACCTTGCGCGCCTTGGAATCCTTGAACTCCAGTATTGCCTTGAGCACCTTGAACACCAGCTGCGCCTTGGAATCCTTGTGCGCCAGTTGCACCTTGCACGCCCTGAGCACCCTGAACGCCAGCAACACCTTGTGCACCAACATCACCCTGAGCGCCGATTACACCTTGCGCGCCTTGAAATCCTTGAACACCAGTAGCACCTTGAGCGCCTTGTCGACCTTGCGCGCCTTGAAAACCTTGGTGTCCCTGATAGCCTTGGTATCCTTGATAACCTTGCGAACCGAAGGCACCATTACCAGAGATTAACGATGTCCAGTTAAGAAACCCTTGTCCATCTGTGGTTAATACTTGACCATTAGTGCCATCTACACTCGGCAGAATAAATGTGGCGCCACCAGCATTTTCGGAAACAGTTAATGTTACCTGACCAGTATTTGCACCTTCTAGAATAAGACTTGCGCTAGACATTGAGTATTCCTATTATGCCAAAATTTTCCACTTCGAAGTTTTAGGTATTTTAAACACCACCGACCTATTTAGTTTTATGGGACCAGTACTTGTGGCGTTTTTATTTGTTGATACTGTATAACTTTGTTTGACCGCATTTTCGTTCTCATCAATAGGTGCTGCCGCTGTTCTAAATGATTCAGTAGAGATAGTTACTGGTGGAGTATTTGATTCTTCAGATGTTTGCCCAATGATTAACCCACCACCAGAAGTATCAGCACTAATCGTTGTTCCACCAAGAGTAATTGTATTACCACTCAAGAATAGATCTTTAAATCTTCTATCAGGAGAACCGAGGCTAAACACTTCATCTAGATCAGGAATGATATCGCGTTTCGCAATAAGATCATCCAGGTCACTCATTCTAACAGCACCGCCACCGCCTCCTGTGGCTATACTATTATTAAACCTTTTTTGTAGCATGTCAAGTTTTTTCTGTAGATTCTCAAACTCTTTTTGTAGAAGTACAGATTTATCTTCTTCTTCAGCTACAGCCTCAACTATTTTTGGAACATCAACAATTGGTTCGCTTTTGCTCTTAGACAACTCACGAATCATGTAGATTAATGATTCTTCTTCTAACTCATAAAGTTCCATAATATCGATGTCTGTGGTCATCTCCTCAATGACATCGATAAGATCTTCCTTGGTTAGATTCTCCAGTGCCTTCGTTAGCCTTGGATTAGAATCTGTTTTAAGAATTTTGATTGGAGATTCAATGACAGGCTGAACAATAGGTTCAACTGACATCTGCACTTCAATCTTTGGCTGCTGGATCTGTTCTTTGAAGAATGCCTTGCTTAACTCTTCTTCTCTTTTGATAGATTCAAGAAGTGCTAGGTCAACAGGCTGACCAAAAAGACGCATCATCTTGACTAGGAGTTTCTTCTCCTCCAGCGTTTTCATATTCTTAAGAAACTAATCCAGGCTTGTATACAGTTTTTCCGTTTACAGTTACTGCTGTGAGTAATTGCTTGCGATTTGTACCCTTAGAAGTATACGATGCATGCACCCATCCAGAATTTGGACCTTCTTTCGGATCATAAAATTCTAGAATAACCTGATCAAACTCGCAGTTCTGACTTACCCATTTAGCAAGTTCTGGGTTGGCTAATCCGTCGATTTCAAAGTCGACAGCTTCGCCATTACAATGTTGTGACTTACTAGAACCACCAACGGCAGCATTAAGGGCAGGACCGCGATAACCAGAGTTAATACGAACAGGCTTCCCAAAATGTTTACGAACAGGCTCAAGGATTTTTTCACAGACAATTTTAAGGTTTTGAGCATGTTCAGGTCCAGGTGTGTTATCAATGCGTTTGCGAATAGCAGTTTCTGACTTGGTGAACTCTTTAAGATTGAAATGTTCAGACAACTGCATATCTGATGTAACTGCTGCAGGAGCTGCTTTTGGTGCAGCCACTACTGCTGGTGCAGGAGTTGCACTAGTTGCCCAGCCGATATACTTCTTTGTCTTTTCAGAGCGATCGGCTAGACCATGTGTTCCACCATTAATCTTTTTGGTGATGGATAAAATAGCAGCATCAGTCACGCCTTGGTCACAGATTGCCCAGAGTTTATTGCGCTCAAAGAAAAACATTGCTGATTCGAATGCTAGTTCTGTAGCAACAAGATCTGGGTTAGACATTACATCTGGACGCTTGCAGTAATCAGCAAAGGCTTTGTAGTTATCCTTACCTGTTAATTGTAATGCTCCGCGACCGCGATATCTCCAACCATCACCCGAGGATTCTGGTCCATTGCCCATACGAGACGCATACACGCGGTTAGCAATCTTTTCTGGCTTGCGCTCATACTGTGAAGCAATAGCATCTGATGGGAAATACTTCCCAAAGATTCCTCGAAGACCCTTTGTAGAGTAATTCAAGTTTTCTGAGAATGCCTTAAACCCACCTGTTTCGTGTGCTGTTTGAGCAAAAAAGTGAGCAGCACGAACAGGTGTTAGTTTGTAGTAAGCCATTGCTGCTTTAAAGGTTCCTGCTCCCCAGGAACCATCAGCAGAAATACCAATCTTAGTCTGTAGATTCTTAAGACTCATGTTTCACCTCAGGCGATGTGATCGTCGATTTCTTCAACTGCGTCTTGAACAGTTTCTGGTAATGGTGACTCTGGTGTTGGATCGGCTGGCTTGTCTTTCTTATCTTCACCAAGTTTAGCAATCTGCATTCCACCGAGTAGACCGACGAACGCACCAATTACGGTATTGAAAGCTGGTCCGATGATAGCAAAGATATCCTTGTTATCCACCTGCTCATTAGGCAAGAAAACACCAATCATGAGAACAAGCACAACAATAAGCACAATGCTTGCTAGTGTACCGACTGTTACCTTTAGAATCCAATTCTTTAAACCTTGTTCAGCTGTTTGTAGTAAATCCATTGTAATTACCTCTTACCGTATTTTAAATATACCATGGCGCCAGTCAATTCATCCTCGAGGATGATCGGCGCATCCCTATTTTCTTTCGCGTATTGACGAATGGCTTCGCCAATCTCATCACGACCAACATAACTAGAGTAATGTTCAAATTTCTTTTTGCCTAGTTTTGCTTTATTAAATGCGTCTGAAGAAACAACGAATACTTCTTTACCAGCAAATTTTTTGCGGCGAAGCATGCTTCCTTTAGTCGTAACACCCTTTGGTACTGGTGGCGTGTCTGGTTCTAATCCAGCAATCTGCCCACTGCCAACAGTGTTAACAATTGTTTCTTCTTTGATTTGCTTTAATCTTTTCATTAGATGTTTCTTAATATACTGACCAGTTTGTCGTCTAATTGAATATCGCTCGATCTAATATCTTCACCATCAATACCCTTAATTATATTCGGCATTGCTGAAGTGCACACTAGGAAAGTCTTTAATGCGCTATAATCCTTTTCACTAATACGCAAGAATAATATTCTTGTGCTCGCCTCAACACCAAATACATTCTGGCACAATATAAGATGGTTTAACAGTAACCTTTCTTTTATCTCTCCAGTCAAACGATAACGGTGAAGTAATCGTTTAATATATCTAAATGTTTTGTAATCGTCGTCGAATTCACTTTGTATGCAGTTAGGCTTATCGTAGCACTTGGCTGCATATAACAAAACATTGGAATCATTCAATTCATCAAAAAGCATAGATTAATATTCGTTCGTGTTACCCGCATCATCATCGCGCTTACGATACCAGTCTGAATGTCTTACTGGCATCTCTTCGCGATCCCCGAGAACTTCCTCGGAGTCCATATTTAATAGATCTTCCAGCTCGTCGTTTGATACAACTTGAGCATAACCGTCAACGAATCCATCTTCTCCAGTGTCATAAACGACATAGAGATGATAGTCTGATTCGCCTAGCATATAGACTAGTTCGGCGCCAAGATCTAAAAAGTTATTGGTTGCAGACTGCGGTAATGGGAAACCAAATCTTTCTGTAACACCACGCAATTGGTTTAAAAAGATAGGTGCATTTTGATATGGTTTTTCAGTCAGCACATCAAGTTCACTGTTGATCTGATCTAAATTTTTTTCTAGATAACGCGCATCGATCTGAATAACATCATCAAATGCTTCGTTTAAAAAGTCATTGAATGTTTGCATCTTTTTCACCATTTAATTGTGGCTTCATGTCTATCTTATTTTTCTTACCTTTAGCAAATTTAATTGCTTTGAGTGCAACATCGGCTTCTTTTTGTTTCTTTCGCTCGTAATCGGCAGCTGCACTTCCTGCTTGTTTTGTATTTTTTCGATTTGCTCTGGCTTCCAGATCAAATTTTTGCTGAGCAGCTTTTACATATGGCTTCATTTCTTCGTTCATCTCGCCTTCCATATAATTAGCTGCTGTAAGGATATAATCCTCAGCAAGTGTAATCTTGCTTTGAACCCACTCAGGTAAATTTGAGTCAGGCTTCAACATTTCATGAAGACGCTTTGCGTTGGCTAGAATGCTGCGAAGCTGAGACTTCGCCATGTCGCCTTCGTAATCGTATTCACCTTTATCTTCAGCGGATCGTTCAATTGCGTCTGTCATTTTATTTACCCATCTTTTTTGCAGCGGCTGACTTTAAGCGAGCCTTGAGCACATCACCGAAAGTGATTTTGGTCTTATCGCCGTGATGCGCAGCGAGTGACTTTTCTTTTGGAGTTACAGCAACTTTACCTTCGGCTGCTTCATTAGCATTCACTTTAGCCTGACCAGTCAGCTTTTTAATTGCTACTGCTCTATTAGCACTGCGGCTTGCATTTTTGCTGTGAATTTTTGGATCAAAAGGAGTTCCAAACTTCATTCCTGTTTTTGCACTTAATTCTTTGCTAACTGCAACACCCTTTTCTCTGCGTGATTTTTCATCTGCGCTCGATTTAGCAATATACGAACCAAGCGTCGATGCCTTCAGCTCATCAATCTGCTCGGCTTCTTCTTTCGCAAGACTCTTTAGGTTGCCCTTAACATCTTGTTTTGAATATGCACCGCTAGTAAGTTTTGATATGCGGCGAGCATACTTATTCGTCACAGCAGCGTCGCGGCGTGTAGTTCCTACAGATGCCTTAACATCTTTAGCGCGAGGTGTGAGTGCTTGCTGAGTAGCAACAAAACTATTGCGAGCATTTACCTCATCCATCTGCTCGACTTCTTCTTTCTTCATTTTTGCTTTATCTGCTTCAGCAGCACGACGAGCATTTTCTTTCTCTTGTTTATCATCTAGCCCAACATTGATTTCTCGAGAACGCTCACCTGCACTTTGGTTTCTAACTTTATTTCCATATCCATATCCTCCGAGCACTGCATATCCTCGCATTGACCTTCTTAATCTTCCCTCATCAACTGTTTCGACTTCTTCGTTTGTTCCACGCTTTTTCGCGTAGTAAGCACCTAGAGCCTGTTGAATACGCTCTTTCTTGCTCTTTCCAGCAAACTTTGGATTGTCTGACTTGACGAAATCGCTAATCCACTTTGATGCTGGATCAGCAGCTGTTAGTTTTTCTTCGATGTACTTCATAGTGGATTCCTCGGTTTCTTCTTTCTTTAGTTTTGTCATAACTTCTGATGGGGACATTTTACCAGATGCAAGTTTATTTTGCATTTTTTCGGTGTCTTTTTGCTTCAATAAATCTAGCCCACGCTGACGGCTCAATGCACTTCTTTGTTGTTCTTGATCAAATGCACGACCCAACTTTTCTGCTGCACTCATACGGCGACGAGCCTCATCCATCTGCTCGACTTCTTCTTGAACTTTGACAAGTTTAATGTCTTTGTACTTACGGCTCTTTGTCATTTTATAATGCGTGCTTAGAGCATCAGCCTTTTTAGGATGCACTTTTGATCTAAAGGTTTCTTTATCTTTTGTGGTTCCGACAACCTGATAGCCAGCCTCATCAATCGTAGGACCGTCAAGTTCAACGCTATCACCAACATATCTACGTCCTGGTTCATATACAGGAAATGGTTTTGCTGGCTGAGATGCATTGAACTTTTTAGTCAATTGTTTTTGAGCAAATTTTCGTGCTGCATTAGTGTTTTGAAGTTTTCTAAGTGGATTTGGGTCACCAGCTTTGTCCGCAGCTAGAGCAGAATCGACGGATTTCATCGTAAGTGGTCTTTTTTCTCTACTCACTTTGAGATACTTTTTGTAATCAACCTCATCCACCTGCTCGACTTCTTCACCAAACAAGTGTCTGGTTGAATTCAATATTGTATTGCGAGTTTTTCTATCAATAGAAGAATGACCCATGTATTCAACATTATCTCTAATTTTTTTTGATAGATTGTGGAGTAATCTAGCATGTTTAAGTGCATTTTCTTTTTTTGCAGCTTCAATTGGTGTTTTTTTCTTAAATTCTGCTTTCTTTTTGGCTTCTTGTTCTTTTGCTTTTCTGTTGTCATCTCTTAGACGCGCAACAGATCCTGGTCGATGTCTTAAAACCTCATCCACCTGCTCGACTTCTTCTGCAACTGTTGGTTTTACAAATAGTTTTACATGAACAACTTCATAGTGTTTAGCCATGCTGCTACCAAATATTTTGGCAAACTTGCCGTGAGCACCTTTTTTGCTATCTGAGTTAACTGGAACTTCAAAGTGATCTTTTACATCCGATGGAGCACTTTTTTTTGGTCTTAGATAGGCAACATGCGAGTTCATTAATCTGCCTCTGCCTTGCTCGACTTCTTCTTTCATTCTATTGATATATGATTTGAATTTGTCGGCAACAGTATCCCCTTTATGTCTGCTTATGTTGACAGGCTTGCCATGCAAACTACCACGGACTGTGTCGTCTTCCTTGTCATGTTCTAGCCAGCCAACTTCTTTATTCTTAACAGAGATACTAAAGTGTCGCATCTTTGGGTTTGCTTCTGAATTTTTGAATACAGGAGATTCTTTAGGTTCAATTTTAT
>Ga0207937_1000756_pt1 | contig 11012 bp, 9 predicted proteins | sample LakMenEpi04Sep11_FD_150668 | JGI IMG/M metagenome (GOLD analysis project Ga0207937, IMG submission 150668) | Freshwater microbial communities from Lake Mendota, WI - 04SEP2011 deep hole epilimnion (SPAdes) | ecosystem: Environmental > Aquatic > Freshwater > Lentic | place: Lake Mendota, Madison...
TCCTCAAGATGCTTCATAACACGAAGGAGATAGCTGCCATCGGGATCCCCGGGACGGATCAGCGTTTCGCCACTATCGCCTCCTTTCTCTGTCCCAGCCTTCGAGTCGAGAAGTAGATTTCCCTTCAGCTTTTCGGTGGCCATGCTGTGGCACTCATAACAATGTTCAATGAGAGCCGGACGGATCTTCTGTTCAAAAAACGCAATTCCATCGGCAGCCAACATGCTGGGCATCGGTGCAAAGAGTAGAACGAAGAGTGTCAAGGGGTAAAAGAATCTCACGGGCCAGCAACGCTTGGACGAATTCGATTTTTTCGGAAGTTGCATGTTGGATGTCGTTCAATTCAAAATGGATTTCAGAATGTGGCCATGAACATCGGTCAAACGACGATTGGCTCCGTTGTGGTAATATGTCAGCTTCGTGTGATCGAGACCAAGCAAATGGAGCATCGTCGCATAAAAGTCATAGACACTCGTGATATCGACTGCGGCGCGACGTCCGAAGTCGTCTGTTTCACCGTAGCTGACTCCGCCTCGAATCCCAGCCCCCATCATCCAAGTGGTGAATGCATCTGGGTTATGATCGCGTCCACTCGTCCCTTCTTGGTGAGTCGGCATACGACCGAATTCCGTACACCAAACCACAAGCACGTCTTCCAACATACCACGTTGTTTCATGTCGCTTAGCAACGCTCCGGTAGGCTGGTCAAAGATCGGGCAATGTCTCTCGTAATCCGACTTAAGTGTTTTGTGGGCATCCCAATTGAGCAACCCGTCGACAGCGCTAGCGCGAGAAGCACAATATAGACTGACGAATCGCACACCATTCTCCAGCAATCGTCTCGACAAAAGGCAGTTGCGAGCATACGCAGCCTTCAGTTTATTGCTATCATTCGCTCCATACATGTCGAGGATATGGTTTGGCTCTTTGGACAGATCGCTAACCTCGGGTGCAGCCGTTTGCATCTTGGCAGCCAATTCATACGACGACAGTCTCGCTTGTAATTCATCGTTTCCTGGGTGCAGCGCAGCGTGTTCCGTGTTGATGAACCTTAAGAAGTCGCGAGTTGCCATCTCTGCATCGGGGCCAATCGATGTTGGGCGAGTCAGATTGCGAAGCGGTTGCTGTGCAGCCATCGAGACTCCTTGGAATTGCGCTGGTAGGAAGCCATTGCCCCAATTGGCTTTTCCGTTGGGTGGTTCACCGCGTATATCTTGGATCGACACGTAGGTGGGCAAGTTCTCGTTGATCGACCCCATCGCGTAACTGATCCAGGACCCCGCGCTTGGAAATCCATCTCGCGTGAAACAGGAGTTCATGAAGATGCATCCTGGTCCATGCGTATTCGTACGGGAACTCATGCTGTGAATAAAGGCCATGTCATCGACATGTTTTGCCATGTTGGGCAAAAGCGAGGAGATCTTTTTCTCGCTTTCTCCTGCGGTGATGAATGGCCAGGGGGATTTCATCAAGTTACCATTCTTCCCTTGGAACGTGACTTCAGTTTCCCCCGGCATCGGCGTACCATCGAATTTGTCGAGCAATGGTTTGTGGTCCCACAAATCGACATGTGATGCTGCTCCCGGGCAAAAAATCTGAAGAACTTGTTTCGCCTTCGGTGGAAGATTCGTTTGTCCTAAAGGGGTGGCCTGTAGTTCTCGGCTGAGCAGACTGGAAAGTGCCACCCCTGTCAATCCTGTGGACATATGCTCAAGAAAACGGCGGCGCGATTGATCTAGATTTTCATTCATAGGTAGGCAGCTTATTGCGGCAGGTCAGTGCAATCGAGTGGTAGTCGATAGCAGGAGAGAGACATCTAATGATAACTCACAGAAGGCCTCCAGCCCAGCAGGCGAAGACGAAGAGGCTACGCTGAACTTTTCAAGCCCGAGCCGCTTTAGAGCAGGTCGCCGAGCCCGCCCAGCAGAAGTAAAGGCTCAAGTATGCCTTGCATCTGATTTCGCTATGAGCAAAATGAACGAAGGAACGTTATACTCAGCCAAACAGATGAACTAAGTCGCCCGCGTGAAAGACTACAAAATGAAAGCCGTGATTGTCGCCTTTGATCGATTCACCGATGTCGACGTGTTTTTGCCCTGGGACCTATTGAATCGAGTTCGTTTTCGAGATAAAGATTTTAGCGTCAGAATTGTAGGACCATCGCCAAAACACAGATCGGTTTGCGGTCTTGAGTTGCCGATGCACGGCGGTGTCGAAGAATGCAATCATGCTGATATCGTCTATTTCTCTAGCGGGCCGGGTACTCGCGATCTGATCAAAGATGAGCATTTCTTAAAGCAATTACGACTTGATCCAAACAATCAAATCATTTGTTCCATGTGCTCAGGTGCCTTGATTCTCGCTGCGTTGGGCATTTTGGAAGGGATGTCTGCGACCACATATCCCACGGCCATTGAGGAACTGAGAGGCTTTGGCGTTGAGGTTGAGACGACGAAGCATCTGGTCACACATGGAAACATTGGTACGGCCGCTGGATGTCTCGCGGCAATTGACCTGATGGGATGGGCAATTGAGAAACTATATGGTCAAGTTGTACGGCAGGACGTTATCGCATCGGTTTTGCCTGTGGGGCAAGGCCAGGCTTGCATATACTGAAATGCGAACCGATAAGAGCTTTCGTCGGAAAATCAAATCATGAAATGCCCCGTTTGCGATGAACCGCAAACATCGATATCATTCCCGCTCCGGTCCGGTTATCTTGTATCATCCAGTTAAAGGGAGCCGGCGACCCGGTTCGTTCGATTCCGTTTACAAGTGAGAGCATTTGAAATCGAAGTGCGGAGAGAATGAAGCTTAGGAAGAACACACTTTTTCCCATTCGATTTGAGTATTTGGAAATATTGTTGAATAGTGGTATCCGGCAGTCGCAGATCGACACGGCTTTTGCGGATTTGGAAGGGATTCGACATTCCGTACTCTCGTCGATGACGAAGAGTGACGATACGCTTGAGTTCGCATTTATTGGATTCCCGGAACGCTCCCTGCACGAATATGCGCAGTCTCGAACGAACAGCCAGCTTGGCCGAGTCTTCAAACGGGCGAATCGATGGCACTCCCTGGCCGATCGGGTTGTGATCCTTGGGTGCGGAAGTGCTTGCACTGGCGCCAAGGCGATTGCGGATTCATGTTGTCAACCCTATTGGAACGAACTGAGTCGCGCGGAGCGAGGTTGCAAGCCACGGGTCTATTTCGAAGGGGACAGTTTCGATAACGACTCTTTGCAGGGCTTATTGCACCTGCTTGAAGTCCATAAGGAACAAGTGGTCGCGGACGAATTCGATCGATGGGCGTTGTTGATGACTGACCCAAGCGACAAGAATCAACGGATCGCGCAAACAAACGCCGCTTTTTTTCATTTGTCCAAGGCGCTCGCGAAGTCCGTTGCGGACGACCAACAAAAACTCGCAGAGCTCACCGCAATTGTTTCCTGGAAGAAACAATCTCACTACGACGAGAACTTATCAAGCTTTGGAGGCGATTTTTTTGCTGTTCCTGCCAATCTTCAAGGGCCATTCTCCCTTTTTTCTCCGATAGGATTGTTGCCGGCTGCAATCGTGGGTATCAACGTGATGGAGTTGCTAGCCGGTGCGACACACATGACACAACATTTTAAAACGGTCGCAGCGAAAGAGAATTTGGTACTACAATTGGTAGCGTTTAGCCAATTGCTTCGTCAAAAAAAAGGAGCACGAGGGAGTGTCGTCCGTCTTTGGAGTAAATCCCTTTTGTCATTTGGAAAATGGTATGAACAATTCTCAGAGGAAAATGCGAACACATCCAATAATCGGCAAGAAAAACCGTCTTTCCATAGTTCGGAGTTCCACTCTGTCGCTCATTCCCTCATGACGGAAGATCCGTGTGATTCGATCGTCAACATCTTCACCGAGCAATGGCGTTTCGACACATTGACGTTCCAATCCAGCTCAACGACCCCGCGCTCCTACACACAGGCGTTGCAGGAAGAATTGGCGTCCGAAAATCGAAAAGGCGCTGCAGCTAATTTGGTATTGCCAAGAATCGATGAGCTCCACATGGGCCAATTGTTTCAATTGTGGATGCTCGCAACCATGATAGAGTCGCAATTGTCAACATAGCTTTGGCACGTGTGACAGAGATAGATGGTTTTCCGCCGTTCTGAAATTGAGTAAGCTACTTGCTATGGAAGCAGGCGATTTATCGCTCTGGTCATATACCTAATCATTCGGACACAACATACGACGAGGACTCAAGCATGGCACGAGATATTCTCTTTTTACTCAAGGAAGACTTCATGGATGGAGCAGGTGCTCCCTATTTCTGCCCCGACTGCGCGCAGATCTCTGGTGTCTTATCCTACTTCCCGAAGTTAAGGCACAAGTTGGATGTTCGGTATGTGGATTTTCCCCGCCCACGCAATGAGATCGTAGAACTTTTGGGAGACAAGCATCAAGGATGTCCTGTACTTATCTTGGACAAGCCTCCCGCGATGGATGCATTAGCCTACGTGACGGGTCATGCCAATGGTAAGAGTTTCATTTCTGGTGCCAAGGCAATAGCGAACTACTGGTCCTACACGGAAAGTGTCTCGCGACCTCACTAGTCAACGATGTTTCTTAAGGAACGAGTCAGTAGCATTGCCTCGACAGAGAGACCTGGGCCGAAGCCGAGTACGACACACGTCTCAATTTCAGAATCAACCCGCACGCATTCGTTCAGTACGAATGCAACCGTCGGGGACGACATGTTTCCGTAGTTTCGAAGCACGGAACGTGACGCAGATAAACTGGCAGGCTGCAGGCTCAGGGCAGATTCAACAGCATCAATAATCCTCGGTCCACCAGGATGCACGGCCCAAACGTTGATATGAGAAAGATCTCGGTCGCTCTCCGCTAGCCAACCAACAAGTGCTTCTCGCAGTACGCTTTCAACGATGCCAGGAACTTCGGGAGATAGCGACATCCGAAAACCATAGTCGCCGATTTCCCAACCCATCATCTGATGGGTGTTTGGAATCTTGTACGAGAAACTAGACCGCAGTTTCCATGCATTCTCTGAAGGCTCGAGCAGATCGGTGTTATCAGTGGCTGCCACCAGAAAGCTCGCTGCGCCATCCGCGAAAAGCGCATTTGCTACCAGTTGTTGTGGATCCTCGGAAAACTGCTGATGAATACTGCACAATTCCACGGCGCCCACTAGGACGATCGCATTTCTGTCACCGTTGGCAATCGCACCCGCGACGCGCAGCCCATTCAGCAATCCGTGACACCCCATAAAACCAACATGCGTCCTTTGTACCGATGGACACAAGCCCAGTCTCTCGATCAACTCGTGATCAATTCCTGGAGCGGAGAAACCTGTACAAGAGACTGTCACAAGATGGGTGACTCGTCGGGCTGCCATCCCGGAAACCGCGAGCGTTTGCTCACAGGCCTTTGTCAGCAATGGTGCAGCAAATTCGCGATAGGCTTGCATGCGCTGGGCAGTGCTCGGCCCGGAGGGGTGACTATCGCTGGCTTTCGCGTAAAACGATTGCCGCAGTTCGGGCGCGCCTGACTCCTGTTGGAGAAGCACGCTGCCTCGTCTCTCGACACCTGACTTCTTGTACAAAGCAGGCAATGCATCGCGCCAGCGTCGCGTGATTCCAATCGATTGTGCTAGGATCGCAGAATCCGATTGCAGGATCGAATGCTCCGGAACTGCTGTTGCTCCTGCAAATAGAACTGGTGTGACTACGTCATGATCGAATGCAAAAGCCGGTTTCTGAGGGGTGGCACCCAATCGCACATCCTCAAGACCCACTTTGCTCGCTCGGCTTGGCGAGACTGTCGGGCAACCCAGCGACTGATCCGCTGCCGATGATTGCGATGTTTGGTTATCCATAAGTTCCATTCTTTCTCTGCGGTTTTTGTATCAGAGCTAAGGTTTGCTTGGTAAAGCAAAGGCACCAAAGCTTCTGCCCCCTTCAAGGCCCAGGACATTCCCTCGCCAGTAAAAGGCTCGACGTACCCTGTGGCATCCCCTAACAAAAAAATGTTTTGCATTGCGACACATTCGGACTGTCTCGTCAAATGGGGAGTCGATTGCCAATTCAAATCTCGGACAAAGTCACTGTCCACTCCACATTCTCGAAGCAATTGCTGAACCGTCGCGCCAACGTCCTTTGCAACGCGAACAGCAGATGGATCCATCGCGGCCGCCAAATCTACGTAGCCTCCATCTGTATCGCATATCCCTAGATAACCAGCAGAGCCTACTAACATATGGAGTTGAGGCTTATCCCCAAGTACGCTCGACGCCAACGACTCCGGAACCTCGTCGCGAGGAATCAACGCATGCAATCCGATGCGTGAGTTTTCCATCACAGAGGCGGGCCACTCTTCGGATACGGGAAGTGAAGATCGCGATAATCCTGACGCAACCACGATCCTCTTGCCCAGTACAGAAACCGGCTCTTTTGTGTTGCTTGTACCCTTGAGTACTACAACACGGTGTTGGCTGTTCGACTCCGAGTCGATCGGCTGAATCTTTGCTCGTGTTCCATCGACAAACGTCGCGCCGCAATGCTCCGCATGATCGACAAGCATCTGGTCAAGCGTTGAACGCCGGACGCTTAGCATGGATGGCACATCCCATTGCGAAGAGTATTTGTTAATCTGAACGTGCAGTCGATCGATAACCAACGCACCAGCAGATTTGATATTGTCGTACAGTCCGATGCTTTGCAAAAAGCATTGTGCGCGTTGATTCAGGCATCCACCGCAAACTTTATCGCGAGGGAAAAATTGCGATTCCACCAATAGAACCGATAGTCCGCGCTGCGAAGCGAGAATGGCAGCGGATGCACCAGCGACGCCGGCACCGACGATGACCAGATCGAAGACTTTCCCCTCGATGTTGCGTAGACGACCTTCTTGAACGGTTCGACCTCCGGACGTGATCATACGGCGTTCCAGGTGCAGAGAAATCTCTCAGGCCAATGATGCTTGACTTCTGCATCCTTCAGTCCTGCTTCGTCGGCAGCGCGAAGCAGTTCATGGACAGTGTAAGCGGCGCGAACAGACTGCGGTCCATCGAAGTGAACAACCGGCGATCGAGAAAGCAAATGACAACCTATTTTCGCGAGCCACCAACCAAGGTGTGTTCGTTTCAAATCGTCCACGATAACAATCCCCTTCGAGAGTCGCTTCATCGCCCTCAATAGCTCGACCGATTGCTCGTTGGCGAAGTGATGCATAAATAAAGTGCAATAGACGACGTCAAATCGTTTTGAAGGGGTTTCAGTCTGAGGATTCTCACTCTCTTGCAAGGCGTTGGTCTCTACTAAAGCGTTTCGTTGCTCAAAAGTCACTGTTTGAACCAACTGAGATTGCAAATGGTGTGCCAATAAACTGCGATTGGCCGCTTCGATAGCGATCGGGCTCATATCCCAACCCGTTGTGCAGACTCTATGCTTCTGCTGTAGACGAACCGTGAGATCTAACGCGACATCACCGCTTCCGCATCCCAGGTCTAGAATACTGATCTCTCCCCAGCGATTTCTATCGAACGCCGTGTGGATGCTTTTCGCCAGCTGCCGTCCGGTACCACACAATCGATTGATGCGCCGCAAGCCAGCTAGTGCTCTTTGGTGTTCGTCATGGTCCAGGTGGGGATCGTCCATCCGTTCCGGTACGAGATAGCGATTCTTCATGCCGCACCGTTGAGACTTTGAGTGGATTTGTTTCGTGACGCGATTACTTTGCCCAGCGGAGACAGCAAAAGTGCTGGGAGCATCACGAGATCTCCAACAATAGCACCGACCAACATCACCACCATTAACTTTGCAAATTGCCCGGTTGGAATGAATTCGGAAAACATAAATGGAATCATCGCTGAGCAAGAGATAATCGTGGTGTGTAACATCGCATTTCCACATGCAACGTAGGTTCGTTTCACAGCTTCGAGACGCGAAAGCCCTGCGTCCAGTTCGCGTTTGTACCACGAAACGAAGTGGAGCGTGTCATCTACTGCAATCCCAAGCGCTATGCTGGCTGTAAGAATACCAGCGATATCGAGAGATAATCCGAGCCAACCCATCATGCCAAAGGCAAAGGTCACCGGGAAGATGTTCGGAAGCATGATCAGCAAACCACCACGAATACTACTAACCATCCACATCATGACGGGAGTGATCAACAAGAATGCAGAAAGGAAGCTCAATCCCAAATCTTGAAGAAGTGCAATTTGCGTATCGTTCATGACGGGTGATAGTCCAGTAAACTCAGCATTGTCGGGCTTTTGGCTTGTGCCGTCTGGCTCAGACTGCATCGTATCCATCACGGTCTTGCGGATAGACTCGGTCATCTCGCCATAACTACTTTTGGAGACCGCGGATACTTTGGCCATCAATCGCCAAGTTCTTCCTTCGGAGTCCATATGCACCAGCCCTTTTGAAGCAAATTCCTCCAAACCGGAATCTATCCTGTTTTTCAGAACGGAACGAACGACCGCCGCTCGTACGTTGGAGCCTTTTGGCCAATTCGGAATGAAAGTCGCGACCGAGAATACGCCACCCACGGTTTGGTTTTCTTCCAGCGAATCATCAATCGCCTGTATCCAGCGAACTTGATTCAAAAGACTTTCACGAGAACCATCGCGAAAATGGACCAGCACTTCAACCGTGGCAATGGGGCCAACGTGAGCTTCGAACCATCGCATATCGGAGTTGGTCCGGCTCGATTCCGGGAACATATCGCAGAACTTCGTCGACGATCGCAAGTAGTAGAGTCCGCAAGAAGTCCCGCCAATCAGCAGCAAGCTAACAACGACGATCCCTGAAGACCGTCGTCCGACCCAATTCGTGTAAGCGACTTGCAATGAGACCGGAAAAAATATCCATGACTTATTGCGTTCTCTCAATGCCGTAGATTCGGATCGATCACCGTGGGAAGGCACGAGTCGCGAACCGCTCGATCCAAAAATCCAACTAGCCACGGATGGGAAGACCAACAACAAAAACGCTGTCGCAACTCCTAGGCTTATTGCTGAGAAAATCCCGAACTGGCGGACCGGTGCTAACTGGCTAGTCACCAGGGATCCCATCCCGAGCATTGTTGTTGCGCTGGAAAGCAAGCAAGGTTGCCATCCGATCACAATCGATCGGGTGCCGCGATCGCTGATGCTAGGAAAACGTTCGGTATGATCATCGAAAAAATAGTTCACGAGATGGATGGCACCTGACAACGTCAGCATGAAAACCAGCGTTGGCAACACGATGAGAACCGCGCTGAATTGGTTGCCCGTGTAGAAAACCAATCCTATCGCAATCAATTGTCCAAACGACGCGATCATCAAGACTAGCAACGCGCCTCGAATGCTTCCGAGACATAGCGCAGACAACACGAACCCCAAGATTGACGACGGAAGGACAAGCTTTTGTAAGCTCGCCTCGGCTGCCTCATCCACCGCGTAGGCTTCGAAAACAGTCCCGACCATTCGAAGTTGTTCTCGCCCTAAATCACTGACTTCATCCGAGACCGTTCGGATAGCATCGACTACTTTCTTATGTGACCGAACTCCTTCTTCGGTAACACCTAGCACAACACATGCAGTATCATCGTTTCCGCAGAGGACACCGCGCAGTCGAGATTTGGCCTCTTCCTCGCTCAGTCTCAAGGGCGGTTGCATGAGCGAAGCAACAACGGAATCAGTAGCTTCCAGTTTTGTGAACCACAAAGCGTATTCTGGAAGACGAACGATACGTTCTTGAAATGCGGCCAGTCTCGAGTCATCGATGGCGCACTTCTCCCAAGAAATCAGCACCACCTGGTCTGTGCCAAAGTTCTTCGCGAATGCTTCGTACCTTAGACGTTCTAATCTTCCTTCTGGAAGCCATTGGTGAACACCAGCAGAGCCCATCGGTAGATTCACCACGGCGAAAATACCGAACGGAAGTGCAAGCAATGAGATAGCAAGCGAAAGTCGCGACAAACGGAGAAGAATCGAATCAGCGATGATTTGGCCTGTCGTTTGCTATGAACTAAGTTGTAATGGAAGATATGCAACCAATCATGGCTGCATTGTATCGAACGAAAGGAATCGCTGTGAGCCGAAACTTCATGAATTGTTTTCAACGCGCATCTATCGCATGGATCGTGTGCTTGGTTCTCGCGAATCGAGGCATTTCGCAGGAACATGCCTCTCAAAGTCCGAATGTTGCCGCAAAACCTGGCGAAGTAAATACTCAGTTTAGTCGTGTTTTTATCTTCGTGGATAAGTCTGGTCTGGCTGGACACCAACATGCGGTCGAGGGCAAATTGAAAGGTGGACAATTGTTTACCACCAATGGACAGAAATCTTCACTGGTCTTCGATATGAAGTCATTTGACGCCGATACGCTTACGGCCCGGAAGTATCTTGGCCTATCAGGCGAAACGGACGAAGCGACTCGAAAAAAGGTGAACGATAATATGCTAGGTAAAGAGATTCTGAGCGTGAACCGTTTTCCTGAAGCGCGACTTGAGAATGCGACTCTGGTTTCTAGTGACAAGAAGAGCAAACGAGACCTCCCTGAATACGTGATTGAAGGGGACTTTGTCCTCCATGAGACAAAAAAGCACATTCAAATTCGATGTGACCTCGAGGAAAAAGATGGTTGGCACCACATACGAGGGGCCTTCAAGATTTTGCAGTCGGATTACGGTATTGAACCATTTAGCAAGATGATGGGATCGGTTGGCGTGAAAGATGAACTAGTTATTCTCGGAGATCTCTGGGTGGTTCCAAGTCGATGATTGAGTATCCTTCTGTCAAGAAACAGGTCATACGGAATCACTATGACATTAGCACGTTATTCTATCGGTTGCTCTGGGGGCCCCATATTCATCATGGATATTGGGAAGAGAACGAATCCTCCCAAGTAGCTCAAGTACAACTGACCAATAAGCTTGCGAACCTTGCCGAAATTCGAGCCGGAAGCGTCGTTTACGACATTGGTTGCGGTATGGGTGGCTCCAGCCAATGGCTCGCCAAGC
>Ga0207937_1000758_pt1 | contig 10987 bp, 9 predicted proteins | sample LakMenEpi04Sep11_FD_150668 | JGI IMG/M metagenome (GOLD analysis project Ga0207937, IMG submission 150668) | Freshwater microbial communities from Lake Mendota, WI - 04SEP2011 deep hole epilimnion (SPAdes) | ecosystem: Environmental > Aquatic > Freshwater > Lentic | place: Lake Mendota, Madison...
TGGCATCTACACCGTCAACGAGGGCGGCAAGCAGATCGTTCGCCGCATCGATTTTGTCGGCAACGATTCCGTGCTTTCCAAGGACCTCCGCAAGGCGATGAAGACCAAGACGAAGAACCTTCTCTCCGTCATCAACAAAAGCGGACGCCTCGTGCCCTCGCAGTTGCAGGAAGACCGCGACGCGATCCGTTTCACTTACCAGAACCGCGGTTTTGCCGATGCGCAGGTCACCGATGTGCAGATTGTCCCCCTCGACGACCAGTCGGTCGAACTCGTCTTCACCATCAACGAAGGCCGCCAATACAGCGTCAATCAACTCCGCCTCGACGGCGTCAACGTCACCTCGCCCGACGAGCTCAAGGCCCGTCTCACCATGAGCGATGGCTCGCTCTATACGCCCGACGGTTTGGGTGCAGACATCAAGACCCTGCAGGAATTCTACGGCACCCAAGGCTACATCGACTCCTCGATCATTCCGGAAATTTCCCCCGCCGGCGCCGGGATGGTCAACGTCACCTACCGCATCAACGAGGGAGCCCAGTCGTTCATCAACCTCGTGAACATCCAAGGCAACACCCGTACCCAGGACCACGTCATCCGCCGCGAGTTGGCTGTCGTTCCCGGTGACGTCTATGACACCACTCTCGTCGATGTCAGCCGTCAGCGCCTCGACAACCTCAACTACTTCTCCCAAGTCCAGACCATCCCCACCGATACGATGATCCCCGGCCGCAAGGATCTCAACGTCATCGTCGAGGAAAAACGCACCGGTTCGTTCAACTTCGGCGCCGGCTTCAGCACGATCGACAGCTTGGTCGGTTTTGCCGAGCTGCAGCAGACCAACTTCGACCTCTTCGGCTGGCCCAACTTCGTCGGCGGTGGTCAGCGCCTCCGCATCCGCGGTCAATACGGTATCGAACGCGCCGATGCCGTCATCTCCTTCACCGAGCCGTGGTTTCTCGGCCAGCAACTTTCGCTGGGTGTCGAGGCCTTCTACCGCGAAGCCAGCTTCTTGAGCCCTTACTACGACCAGTCGAACTATGGGGGCGCCATCCAACTGCGCAAACCTTTCGGCGAGTTCATCGCGGCCAACGTGGAATACAAAATCGAAGGCATCGATATTTTCGATGTCACGACGAACATCCCGCAGATCGCCGGTGGCGGTCCGAATAACCTGCCCAGCCAGAAAGGTTACTACTTCCGCAACGCCCTCAACGCCGGGCTCACCTTCGACAACCGCGACAACCTCTTCCTCACCCGCAAGGGCACCTACGTGAACTTCACCGGCTTCCTCGCCAGCATCACCGGCCAGCAGGACGAAGATGTTTACGGTATTTCGCTCGAAGGATCGCAACACGTTTCCCTGCCTTGGGACCTCATCTTTCTCGCTCGCGGCCAACTGGCCACCGTCGATACCGTCGGCGGCAGCGGCAATGTGCCGATCTTCGACCGCCTCTTCCTCGGTGGTGCCAACAACCTGCGCGGTTTCCAGTTCCGCGAAGTCGGCCCGAACAACAATGGTGTCTATTACGGTGGTAACACGCTCGGCTACGGCACTCTCGAACTCACCGCCCCGATCATCACCCGCGTGCGCGGCGCCTTCTTCGTCGATGCCGGTTACGTGAACGTCAACTCGTGGGATTTCAACGGCAACAACTACAATGCCAACTACGGCTTCGGCGTGCGCCTTGACCTGCCCATCGGCCCCATCCGCATCGACTACGGTATCCCCATCGTCAGCGATTCCTACAACGGCAGCCAAGGCCAGATTCAGTTCAACATCGGCTACCAATTTTGAACAATTTGACGCCGTCGGCGTCACACCTAAAGGCTTTACATAGCCTTCGACCAATCCATCATCGCCAAACTCTTATGAAACGAATCCTCGTTACCCTCACAGTCGCCGTGGCCTTCAGTGCTGCCGCCGCTACCTCCGCGCAAGCCCAGATGAAAGTCGGCATCGTGGACATGAACAAAGTGTTCACCAGCTACTATAAAACCAAGGACGCCGAAGCCCGTCTCAACGACGCCCGTGCCCAGGCCAAGACCGACCTCGATGGACGCCTCGAGACCCTCAAGACCAACATGGAGGAGATCAACAAGCTCGAAGCCGATGCCACCAAACCCGAACTGGCCGCCGACAAAAAACAGATCGCGATCAAGACCCGTGACGAGAAAATCGCCGAAGTCCGCACCCTTGACCGCGAAATCGCCGAGTTCCGCCAGACCCGCGAACGCCAACTCCAAGAGCAGTTCGTTCGCATGCGCGGCGACATCGTCCAAGACATCATGAAAGTCGTGGACGGCCGCGTGAAATCCGAAGGGTTCGACCTCGTTTTCGACAAATCCGGTCAAGGCATCAGCCAAGTCCCTGTCGTTCTTTACTCCGCCGCTTCGATGGACTTCAGCGACAGTGTCATCACCGAGCTGAACAAGAACGCGCCCAAGAAAACAGGCAACTGATCCGCGATCCCGCGCCCTTCGCCGGACCGATGTTGACCCTTGCCGAACTTGCCGCCTCCGTCGGGGGCGACATTCCGGCCGGTTCCGGGAATCTTCCGATTTCCGGTCCGGCCTCCCTCGACGAAGCCCGCGATGGGGAGATCTCCTTCTTCGGTCATCCGCGTTACGCCGCCGATCTGCGCACCACGCGCGCCGCGGCCGTCCTTGTTCCTAAAGATTTCAGCGGCGAGACGCCCGCCGTGTGCGTCCGCGTGGAAAACCCTTCCGCGGCCTTCACCCAAATCACCCAGAAATTCATTCCCGTTCCGGTTCCACCGCCCGCCGGTGTCCACCCTTCGGCCTTTGTCGCCCCCGACGCCCAAGTTGCCGCCGATGCCAGCATCCAAGCCCAAGCCGTCGTCGAATCAGGTGCCGTCATCGGTCCCCGCAGCGTCATCAGCGCAGGCTGCTTTGTCGGCCGTGCGGCCCAGATCGGCGCGGATTGCTTTCTTCATCCCCACGCCGTCGTCCGTGAAAACTGTATCCTTGGCGACCGTGTCATTCTCCACAGCGGCACCGTCATCGGTGCCGATGGTTTCGGCTATGACACCAAAGACGGCCGCCATCACAAAATCCCGCAGATCGGCAACGTGGTCGTCGAGAACGACGTGGAAATCGGGGCCAACACCACCGTGGATCGTGCCCGCTTCGGCCGCACCGTCATCGGTGAAGGCACCAAGATCGACAACCTGGTGATGATTGCCCACAACGTCGTCATCGGAAAACACTGCATCATTTGCGCCCAAGTAGGCATCTCCGGCAGCACCAAGGTCGGCAACTATGTCGTCCTCGCCGGACAAGCCGGCCTCGTCGGTCATATCAACGTGGGCGATGGCGCGATCGTCGGTGCGCAAACCGGAGTGAGCAACGATGTCGAACCCAAAGCCATTGTGGTCGGCAGCCCGCCGCGTCCCATCGGCGAATGGAAGCGCAGCATTGTCCGCGTCGACCGTCTTCCCCAGCTTTACGATCGTGTGAAAAAGCTCGAGGAACGCCTCGGCCCGGCGTGATGGTTCTCCTCGTCCTCTGCACGTTTCCCGACGCCGACACCGCCGCGGATGTTGTGCGGAAGCTGGTCGAAGAAAAGCTCGTTGCCTGCGGCAGTATCGTCCCCGGTGTGCGTTCGATCTATGCTTGGGAAGGATGCATCGAGGACACCGCCGAAGTGCTCGTTCTCTTCAAAACCACCGGTCCCGCCTACGCCAAACTCGAAAAACGCCTCCTCAAGCTGCACCCCTACGACACCCCCGAGATCCTTGCCTTCGAAGCCGGTGCCGCTTCCTCCGCTTACGCCGCCTGGGTTGCCGCCGCCACCGATCCCTCCTAATTTTCCCTCATGACCATCCTCGACCGCATCCTGCCCGACGTTCGCCGCGAACTGGACGCCGCGCGCTTGGCCGTGCCGCTGGAGGAAATCAAATCCCGCGCCGCCGCCGCCCGCCCGCCGCGCGATTTTGCCGGCGCGCTCACGGCTCAAGGTTTCGGATTGATCGCCGAAGTGAAGCTTCGTTCTCCCAGCATGGGAGACATGCGCCCCGAAAATGCCGCCCAAGCCGCTGCCGCTTACGAAGCCTCGCCCATCGTGCGTGCCGTCTCCGTCCTCACCAACGAAACACACTTCGGCACCGGCGTCCGTGACCTCGAAAAAATCGCCGCCACCTCGACCAAGCCCGTCCTCCGCAAAGATTTCATCCTCGACCCCTACCAAATCTACGCCGCCCGCGCCGCCGGTGCCGATGCCGTGCTGCTCATGGCCAATGTCCTCTCGGCCGACCAAATGCGCGACCTGCACGACATCGTGCTCTCGCTCGGCATGGAGTCGCTCTTCGAAGTCCACGAGGAAGAAGAAATCGCGGCGCTCCCCGCCACCGCGCGCGTGGTCGGTATCAACAGCCGCAAATTCAAATCCCGCGACGGCTTTGTCGCCCGCGGACAAAGCACCGACGAGGATTTTACCCTCGACTTCGCCGCCTTCGAGCTTGCGGAGAAACTTCCCGCCGGCTCCGTTCGCGTTGCGGAAAGCGGTGTCACGCCCGCGACCGTCGCACCGCTCGCCCGGCATTTCGATGCGGCCCTCGTCGGCACATCTCTCCTGCGCGACCCGCGCGGTGTCGCCGCGGCTTTGGCTGAGTTCGCCGCCGCGCTTGCCGTCCGGCCTGCCTGAGGTCCATTCTCACCGGATTATGGCGGGCAAAGATTTTCTTCGTGAAACGGTCGAGGCACCGGAGTCGCCCCTCGATGTGTCGCTGCGCCCGCCGATGTTCGCCGAGTTCGCCGGCCAAGCCCGCGTGGTCGAACGCCTCGAGCTCATGGTCGATGCCGCGCGCAAACGCAGTGACGTGCTCCAGCACATCCTCCTCTCTGGACCGCCCGGTCTCGGCAAAACCACACTCGCTCTCATCCTCGGCAATGCCATGGGCGTCGAGGTCAAATGTACCAGCGGCCCCACCATCGAAAAAGCCGGCGACCTCGCCGGGCTGCTAACCACGCTGCCCGAAGGAGCCATTCTCTTCATCGACGAAATCCACCGCCTCCAGCCCGCCATCGAGGAATACCTCTACCCCGCGATGGAAGACTACAAGGTGGACATTATCATCGACCAAGGCCCCAACGCCCGCAGCGTCCGCCTCAACTTGCCCAAGTTCACCCTCGTCGGCGCGACCACCCGCTCGGGTATGATCAGCGCGCCGTTGCGCTCGCGCTTCGGCATGACGTGCCGTCTCGACTACTACGAGTCCGGTGAGCTCGTGAAAATCGTCGAGCGCAGCGCGGGCCTGCTCAATGTCGCCATCGACGCCGGCGGATCGCGCGAAATCGCCAACCGCGCCCGCGGCACACCGCGCATCGCCAACAATCTCCTGCAATGGTGCCGCGACTATGCCCAAGTGCGGGCCGAGGGACTCATCACCGCCGAAGCCGCCTCGGCAGCTCTCGCCATGCTCGACATCGACGGCGACGGACTTGACGAAATGGACAAGCGCATCCTCGAAACCATCGTCTTTCGCTTCGGTGGCGGGCCCGTCGGTCTCAACTCGCTTGCCGTCGCCGTGGGTGAAGAATCCGGCACGCTCGAGGAAGTGCACGAGCCGTTTCTCATCATGCGCGGCTACCTCCAACGCACACCGCAGGGCCGTGTCGCCATGCCGCTCGCCTACACCAAGCTCGGCGCCCCGGCCCCTGCCAACTCGGCCCAGCCGGATCTTTTCCGCTCATAAAACCTCCCCGCATGGGCATCTACCGTCGCACGCTTGCGTATTACCGCCCGTTCCTCGGCGAAACGGTCGTCGCCCTCTCGCTCGGGCTGCTCGTCACCGCGCTCAATCTCCTCAAGCCCTGGCCGTTCAAATACATTGTCGACGGCGTCCTCACGCCCGCGGGCAACGAATCCACGCTCGCAGCGCATGAACAGCTGCAACAGTGGTTCGGTGCCGCCTCGCCCTCGTTCATCATTTTCGCGCTTTGCGCCGCCCTCGTTCTCATCACCCTGCTGGCCGGCCTGGCCAACCTCGTCTCGAACTACCTCCTCATCGGCGTCGGCCTCAAAGCCCTCCTCCGCATCCGCACCGAACTCTACGCCTACTTGCAATCGCTCCCGCTCAAGTTCCACGACTCCTCCCGCAGCAGCGACTCCAGCTTTCGCGTGGCCTATGACTCGCAGGCCATCCAGACGATCTACAACCGCGGCTTCGTCAATATTTTCACCTCTGTTGTCATGCTCGGTGGCACCTTCGCCATCATGGTCAAAATCGACGCGAAGCTGACCTTCCTCTCGCTCGCCGTGGTCCCGCTCATCGTTTTCGCCATCCACTACTTCGCGAAAAAAATCCGCAGCCAGAGCACGGCCATCCAGGAACGCGAGAGCGACCTCCTCGCCACCGTGCAGGAAGGCCTCGCTTCGATCCGCCTCGTGCATGCTTTCGGACGCGAGGAGCATGAGGTCGGCCAATTCCACCGCCGCGCTTCGCAGAGCCTCCTCGCAAATCTCCGCCTCACCACGACATCCGTCTCCAGCTCGTTGGTCATCAGCACGCTCATGGCTGTCGGCACGGCCGTGCTCTACTACGCGGGCTCGCTGCACGTGATGGAGCAAAAGCTCTCGCTCGGCGACCTCCTCGTTTTCGCCTCCTACCTGCTCATGCTCTACCAACCCCTCGAGCAGCTGACCTATACCGCATGGGCGATGGAAGGCGCTGCCGCCGGTGCCAAACGCTGCTTCGAAGTGCTCGACCGCCCCGACGAAATCCGCGATGCGCCCGACGCCCGCCCGCTCGTCGATGCCAAAGGCGGTGTGGAATTTCGCGGCGTGGATTTCGGCTACACCGACGCGCGTCTGATCCTGCGCGACATCTCGCTCACCGTATCCCCGGGCGAAAGCGTGGCCTTCGTCGGCGGCACCGGCACGGGCAAAAGCACCCTGCTCAGTCTCGTCCCCCGCTTCTACGATCCCGTTCGTGGCGACGTGTTCATGGACGGACACAACCTCCGCACGCTGACCAAAAAATCCATCCGCGCCAATGTCAGCATGGTCCTGCAGGACACCGTTCTTTTCTCCACCACCGTGCGCGAAAACATCGCCTACGGACGCCCCGACGCCACCGAAGAGCAAATCATCGAAGCCGCCCGCCGTGCGCAAGCCTACGATTTCATCATGGCCATGCCCGACGGCTTCGCCAGCCAGGTGGGGGAACGAGGCAGTCAGCTCAGCGTCGGACAACGCCAGCGCATCGGCATCGCCCGCGCCTTTTTGAAAAACGCGCCGATCCTTCTTCTCGACGAACCGACCTCCGCCCTCGATCCCGCCACCGAGAGCGCCATCATGGAAACCATCGCCGACCTCATGCGAGGTCGCACCACGCTGATTATCACCCACCGCTTGGCCACCGTGCATGGCTTGGATCGCATCGTCGTGCTCGACCGCGGCTCCATCGCCGAAGTCGGCACCGGCCCCGAACTCCTCGCCCGCGGCGGCGTCTACGCCACCATGTATCGCGCCGGGCAATACGATCGCTGACCCCGCCGTCAGTTCTCATGCGCATTATCTGCACAGGTCTTATCGGACAATACCCCTTCGGCGGCGTCATTTGGGATTACATCCAATATGTCCTCGGCTTCCGCGCTCTCGGCCATGATGTTTGGTATCTCGAAGACACCGGTGCTTGGGCCTACGATCCCGTCGCGCAGCAGCCGAGCGATGATTGCTCGAGCAACGTCGCTAGCCTCCGCCGCATCATGGAAGCGTTCGACCTCGGCGACCGTTGGATCTACCGCAACGTCGCCGATGGAAGTTATCATGGTGTGACCGATCCGGTTCTTGCCGAAAAAATTCTCTCCGAAGCCGACGTCCTCGCCAACATCTCCGGCGCTTGCTGGTTGCGCGAACCCACCGCCGCCATCCGCAAGAAACTCTTCCTCGATGGCGACCCCATGTTCACCCACATTTGTATGATGACGGATGAAAAAATCGCCGCGCGTATCCGCCAGCACGATGTCCATTATTCGTTCGGTCTGAATATCGGACAGCCAGACTGTCGAGTCCCGACTGGCGGACTCCACTGGATCCCCACCGTGCAACCCGTGGCCCTCGATCAATGGCAGGGGCCGGAAATCAAGCCGTCACCACTCGCCAAGGATGCTTGGACCACGGTGATGAATTGGTCCAGCTACGCGGCCAAAGAATTCCAAGGCGAAAGCTACGGACAAAAAGACACCGAGTTCCTGCGCTTCCTCGATCTGCCGAAGCTGACAGGCGAAAATTTCCTCCTCGCCGTTGGTCAGGGACCCGGCCGCAAACGCCCGACCGAGACACTCCAAGCCCACGGTTGGCAGATCATCGAGCCCGACGAGGCGCTCCCCGATCACATCACCTACCGCAACTTCCTCGCCGGCGCCAAAGCCGAATGGAGCATCGCCAAAAACGGCTACGTGAAATCGCACAGCGGTTGGTTCTCCTGCCGCAGCGCCTGCTATCTCGCCCTCGGTAAACCGGTCGTGGTTCAAGACACCGCCTGGAGTCGGCATCTCCCGGCCGGCGAGGGGATGCTGACCTTTTCCACTCTCGAGGAGGCCGCCGCCGCCATCCGCCTCGTCTCTGCCGATTACGACCGCCACGCTCGTGCCGCCCGCGCTTGCGCGGCGGAATATTTCGAGGCGGGCAAGGTTCTCGCGAAAGTTTTGGAGCAAGCCGGACTATGACGTCGCTTCCGCTCAGGATCTTTATTTCGACGCTGACCTTGGTCGGTCTTCTCGTCGCGCCCGGTTGCACTCTGCTCGGCAAAAAAAACAAGGATGTTCCCGAAGCGACCTTGCCGTCATGGCTCGGCCGTGTGGTCATGGTCGATGCTGTCCACCGCTTTGCTCTCGTCGACACCGGCGCGCCTGTCCGCCCGCCCGTGGGCGCCCCGGTCATGACCTTCCGCGACAAACAGCGCACTTCGACCTTGCGCGTCACCGAGGAAGCCCGCCCGCCTTATCTCGCCCTCGAGATCATCGAAGGTCTTCCCGCCTTGGACGACAAGGCGGCTTTGGATGAAACCCGCCCTGTTGATGCGCCGACCGCGGTTCCGTGAAGATGGCTTGTCACTCCTTCAGAAAGGCTTGGCCATCCCGCCTGCTTCGGGGTTATATTACTGGTTAGTCATGAAGCTGACTTTTGCTTTCCGTGCGCTTGCGGTTTTTGCCGCCGCGTCTCCAGCTTTTGCCCAGTTGGCCCCGCTACCGGCCGGCTTGCCCACGCCCATGCCGAGCCCTACGGCTTCGCCCGTATCTATCACGAATATCACCGGCCTCGATCCGCAACTCGACGGCGTCATCGATCAAAGCATCCCCGATCCGATGCAGATGACCTTCCCCACGGAACCTCCCATCCCCACGCCGCCGATCCAGCAGGGACCCGATCCTGTCACCAGCATCAAGCTGCCCCCCGCCAGTTCGCTCGCCCTCCGCCTCGCTCCCGGGGCCAAGACGCTCACCCTCGACGAGGCCATCCGCACCGCCCTCACCAAAAACCCGGAAATCCTCGCCGCCATCCAGCAAATCCGCCTCACGCGCGGACAACTCGTCCAAGTCCGTGCCGCCCAGCTCCCCACGCTCAACGTCAATTCCGGCTACGGTGTAAAGTCCGACACGCTCGTCGATCCCACCAGTGCCGGCTTCGTCGTCAACAACAACCAGAGCTGGGACGTCACCATCGCCATCAACCAGAACATCTGGTCGGGTTGGAAAAACCAGGCCGACTTCTCCGCCGCCCGCCTCGCCAACGACAGCGCCTTCTACGCCCTGCGGCAAACCATCGACAAAGTCGTCGCCGACACGAAAAAACTTTTCTACGACATCATCTTCAACCGCGCCCTCATCCGCGTGCGCGAGGAATCCGTCGCCGTGCTGCAGAGCCAGTTGCAGGACCAGCAGAGCCGCTTCGAAGCCGGCACCGTCCCGCGCTTCAACGTCCTCCAGGCCGAGGTCGCGCTCGCCAATGCCATCCCGCCCGTCATCCAAGCCCGCAACGCCCTGCGCATCTCGCAGTTCGCCCTCGTCAAACAACTCGGCCTCGATTACCCCGCCGACCCCTCGCAGGTCCCCTTCAATCTCGTCGGCCAGCTCGATTACAACCCCATCAACATCGACCTCGGCAAATCCGTCTTCACCGCGCTCGCCCGCAACCCCTCGCTCAAAATCCAGCGCCAAAATATCCTCATCGGCGTCGAGCAGGTCAAAGCCGCCCTCTCCGGTTTCCAACCCACCCTCAACGCCACCGCCGGCTACCTCGCCTTCAACGTCCCCACCGCCTCGCAACTCGACCAAGCCGCCAACGGCCTCTTCGTCGGCATCACCGGCAGCTGGAACATCTTCGACGGACTCGCCACCATCGGCGCCACCCAAGCCGCCCGCGCCTCCCTCGAGCAATCCAAGATCAACTACGACAACTCCGCCCGCGGCGTCGAACTCGACGTCCAGCGTGCCGTGTCGAACCTCATCGAAGCCCGCGAAGTCATCGACAGCCAGCGCGCCAACGTCGTCCAAGCCACCGAAGCCCTCCGCCTCTCCCGCGAGCGCCTCGACGCCGGGGCCGGCACCCAGCTCGACGTCCTCAACGCCCAAGTCTCTCTCCTCCAGGCCCAGACCACCGAACTCGAAGGACGCTACCGCTACATCATTGCCCTCGCCGAATACAACCGCGTCCTCTCCCTCGACACCGTTTACGCCGACACCTACGACGACCCGATGCTGACCGCCAAGGAACGCACCCGCAACGATCTCCTCAACACCACCGACAACCCCAACCCCGGCGTCCTCAAGGGCCAGATGCCTCGCAAAGACCAGACCATCCGCGCCCCCAAAGAAAAAGCCGCCAAACCCGTGCGCGTGTCGGACAAAAAACAGACGGTCAAAAGCCGCTGATCCCCGCCACGTGCCGCCCGTTTTCGAGCCGCTGGCCTCGTTGGACAAAATCCGCGCCGCTTTTCTCACCCGCATCCCCGGCATCGAT
>Ga0207937_1000760_pt1 | contig 10953 bp, 6 predicted proteins | sample LakMenEpi04Sep11_FD_150668 | JGI IMG/M metagenome (GOLD analysis project Ga0207937, IMG submission 150668) | Freshwater microbial communities from Lake Mendota, WI - 04SEP2011 deep hole epilimnion (SPAdes) | ecosystem: Environmental > Aquatic > Freshwater > Lentic | place: Lake Mendota, Madison...
GTTGATTTAATCCTAACCCGAAGCGTAAGCGAGGGATTCTGTTTGTTTGTACGTCCCTCGCTCACGCTTCGGGTTGGGATGTTTCCTTTGCCTGCGGCAAATCCATTAAATCAACAAGCCGTCAAGCTTCGGGATGTGAAATCTCCTTTGCTAGCGACAAAAGCGAATCCCTCGCTCCTCGCGCACGCTCAACACCAAAACCCAAATGAAGCAGTCTAACAAGTGCGATCCATGCGTCCAGTGTATGGATTTTATTTGTCCAATGCATTCGACAAATGCCACGGAGCACCCTACCTTTGAACATCTCAAAAGAAACGGCACAAGTCGCCAAATTGATTTCCGATTCCCAATCAAGGAGAGACCATGACCTCAAAAATTCGTTTCGCTCGTTGGATAGCCAGCATGGCACTGCTCAGCCAAGCCACCTACGCCCTTGCTCAGAGCAGTCCTGTTCCAAATGCCAGCAGCAAAACTGTCGGCGAGAAAAAGTCGGACGCTGAAATGAAATGCCCCGTCATCGGAGGAAGCCAGCGGCCGTCCTCAGAACGCAACACCTCGGCGGGAGGCTTGACGACGGGAGATTGGTGGCCGGAGCAATTGAATTTGCGAATCCTGCATCAGAACTCATCGAAGAGCAATCCGATGCTGCCTGGATTCCGTTATGCCGAGGAGTTCAAGAAACTGGATCTGAATGCGGTGAAGAAGGATATAGAAACAGTCATGACGACTTCGCAAGATTGGTGGCCCGCTGACTACGGACACTACGGTCCATTGTTCATACGGATGGCTTGGCATAGCGCGGGGACGTATCGCATCTCCGATGGACGGGGTGGTGCTGGTTTCGGAACATTGAGATTTGCTCCGTTGAACAGTTGGCCCGACAACGCAAATCTGGATAAGGCAAGGCGGCTGCTTTGGCCTGTGAAACGAAAGTATGGGAGCAAGATTTCTTGGGCTGACCTGATGGTGCTGACCGGCAACGTCGCTTTGGAGTCGATGGGATTCAAAACGTTTGGATATGCAGGCGGTCGTGAAGATGTTTGGGAACCGCAAGAAGACATCTACTGGGGACCCGAAAGCGAATGGCTAGGTGACAAACGTTACTCGGGCGATAGACAACTCGAGAATCCGCTGGCTGCTGTTCAAATGGGGCTCATTTATGTCAACCCCGAAGGACCCAACGGAAAGCCGGATCCACTTGCTGCCGCCAGGGACATTCGCGAGACCTTTGGACGGATGGCAATGAATGATGAAGAGACGGTGGCTCTCATCGCCGGCGGTCATACGTTTGGCAAAGCACACGGCGCTTCCGATGCGAGCAAATTCGTAGGTCCCGCACCAGAGGCTGCGAGCATCGAAGAGCAAGGACTAGGTTGGAGCAACAAATTCGGAAAAGGGAACGGAGCCGACACCATCACCAGTGGACTGGAAGGAGCGTGGACTTCGACACCAATCAAGTGGTCCAACGGTTACTTTGAAAACTTATTCGATTATGAATGGGAGTTAGTCAAGGGACAGGGCGGCGCGTGGCAATGGACCCCCAAGGATGGCGGTGGTAAAGGAACTGTTCCCGATGCACATGACAAATCGAAGAGCCATGCACCGATGATGTTCACGACGGACATGGCGCTCAAGATGGATCCACTTTACAACGCCATTTCAAAACGTTTTCACGAGAGTCCTGAGCAATTTGCAACTGCATTCGCAAAAGCGTGGTACAAACTGACACATCGCGACATGGGACCTATTTCTCGCTACCTTGGGCCATGGGTGCCTGAAGCGCAGTTGTGGCAAGATCCCGTCCCGACCGTCGATCATAAACTAATCGGTGAGCCTGAGATTGCTATCTTGAAGAACAAAATTTTGAATTCGGGGCTGAGCGTCTCTCAATTGGTATCGACAGCATGGGCGTCTGCATCCACGTTTCGCGGTTCGGACAAGCGAGGAGGAGCCAACGGAGCACGCATTCGTTTGGCACCTCAGAAAGACTGGGAAGTCAACAATCCCGCGGAGCTTGCCAAAGTGATAGCAACCCTCGAGACGATTCAAAAGGAATTCAATAGCTCGCAAAAGAGCGGTATACAGGTCTCGCTTGCAGACCTCATCGTTCTGGGAGGATCAGCGGCAGTCGAGGCGGCAGCCAAGAAGGCAGGCAATGAAGTCAAGGTCCCGTTCGCACCTGGCCGCACCGATGCAACCCAAGACAAAACGGATGTCGAGTCTTTTACGGTTCTGAAGCCTGTAACAGATGGATTCCGCAACTACTTTGGTAAGGAGCATGATCGGCCTGCCGAAGAGTTGTTAGTCGATCGGGCACAGTTATTGACACTAACAGCGCCAGAAATGACGGTCCTCATCGGTGGATTGCGTGTACTGAACACGAGCACCACGTTCCCGCAACTTGGGTTACTCACGAAGCGGCCTGAGGCATTGACCAATGACTTTTTTGTGAACTTGTTAGACTGGAATACGGAATGGGCAAAGTCACCGGTATGCGAACATTTCTTTGAAGGAAAGGACCGCAAAACAGGTGCCGTGAAATGGACGGGAAGCCGTGTGGATCTTGTATTCGGATCGAACTCGCAGCTTCGGGCGATTGCAGAGGTCTATGCGAGTAGGGACGGGCAGGAAAAGTTTGTGAAAGACTTTGTTGCCGCTTGGACCAAAGTGATGAACCTCGATCGCTTCGATTTGGGGCCTACACGTTGATCGTCAGTTGATAGTTACGCGAGTCGAATCATCGTCTGACGTGTGGTACAATTTTCAACGAACGGCGTCCGCTTGTGGACGCCGCTTTCGTTTGTAGATGATGCCAGAATTCCAAGTATGATTAATCCATACGAACCACCTAATGTCGACGTCGGAGCAGACAAACCGACACCCTTGAAGTTCACGTTGGCCCTCGGAATTGCACTGCTGGTTTGGTTTGCACTCGCTTTTTTGGGTTGGGGTTGGTTCCAAATAGGAGCTTATTTGTTCGGTAGTTTCGCTGGCATTCTAATGGGGCAGGTCCGATCTGAAAGAAGTACTCTCAAAAGCTCGTACCTGGGCTCCTTTGTCGTTGGAAGCCTTTGTTTGTTCGCTATGCAGTTTGAGAGAGTTAGGCAGTCACCGAACTTCATCTTCACAGAACTTATTGGTTCAGCGATCATTGCCTATTTTGCCATGCTCGCGGTCACAGGTTGCATAACTTTGTATATGCGATTGGTGCGGCAAGCATAATGCGAGCGGCAGATATGGAACAAAGCAAAGGACGGATCTTCAGGCCGCATGTGCGGGCGTGACACTTCGGTCGGCATTCACGAAGGAGTTGACTCATCGGACACCTTCAGCGAAAGTCTCGAGAGCGGATCGTTATCGGGCCTATGGATTGCTGTAGGTCTTCGATGCGAGCAGCGACGACGTGAATGACACCTTCTCGATTTTCTAAGACTCCGTGTACAAACCATGCGTGGGATTGTTTGCAAATGAGATAATACTCTTTCCAGACCTCTGGCTTTAATACCAAATTGATGGAACCTGTCTCATCCTCCATCGTCACAAACGTGATCCCTTTCGCTGTGCTTGGTCGTTGACGCAAAAGTATCATTCCTGCGACGCGAACGAACCTACCGTTAGCAGTACTTTCCAAATCCCGCGCCGTCGTGACGCGTTTGTCCGCCAAACGCGATCGCAGAAAGGACATTGGATGCCCTTGAAGAGATAAACCTGTACTTTGGTAGTCCGCGTAGATTTCTTCGATAGGGTTCATGCGTCGTAACGATTCTGGTACTTCCTCGTCATGATCCACTTGCGAATGAGCAAACAAAGGCATATCCCGATCGTTCTTGTCTCGAGCGAGGGACTGCCAATAGGCGGCGCGGCGGTTTCCCGATAGCGAATGCAACGCGCCTGCGTCCGCCAAAAGACTAAGTGTTGGTTGTTGTAGCTTCACACGTTTCACCAGCTCCATCTGATCACGAAATGGGCCTTTGCGTTCACGTTCGCAAGCGATCGCCACCCCCTCTTTTTCTTGCAATCCGCGAATCATTCGCAACCCGAGTCGTAACGACGCAGGCTTTCCGGATCGGCTATCGGTTGGGGCGTTATTTGGAGGATGGTGTTCCAGTGTGCAGTCCCAATCGCTGCAATTGATGTCGGCTGGCAATACCGCAGTATGATGACGTTGCGCATCCTGAACCAATTGTGCCGGCGCGTAAAACCCTAACGGTTGGCTATTGAGCAGTGCACAGCAGAAGACCTCAGGGTAATGATATTTGATCCAGCAGGACGCATAAACAAGAAGAGCGAAGCTTGCCGCATGCGATTCGGGAAAACCATACTCGCCGAATCCTCGAAGCTGATTGAAGACCCGCTCCGCGAAGACTTCATCCAAGCCATTCAGTCTCATACCTTCGATCAGTTTGCGTCGAAAGTTATCGATAACCCCGGGCCTGCGCCAGGCGGCCATGGCTCGACGGAGTTGATCCGCTTCGCCAGGCGTGAAGCCGGCAGCGACGACAGCTAATCGCATGGCTTGTTCTTGAAAGAGTGGGACTCCCATTGTTTTGCGCAGTACTTCAGCGATAGCTTCCGTTGGGTATTCTGGCTGAATTCCCGAGCGACGTGCTGTTAAGTAGGGATGTACCATTTGGCCTTGAATGGGGCCGGGGCGAACAATGGCCACTTCGATCACAAGGTCATAAAAACATCTCGGTCGCAGCCGAGGCAACATACTCATCTGCGCCCGGCTCTCGATTTGGAAAACGCCGACCGTATCGGCGTCGCAAATCATGTCATAGACCGTTGGGTCCTCGGGCGGGATGGTCGCCAAGGTTAGCGGACGATCGTAATGCTTCGTTAGCAGTTGAAAGCTTCGGTGGATGGCTGACAACATTCCGAGCGCTAGACAATCCACCTTCAGAATGCCGAGTTCATCGAGATCATTCTTGTCCCATTGAATGATCGTACGATCGGGCATGGCCGCATTTTCGATGGGACAAAGTTCGCACAGTGGACCTTGCGTCATGACCATGCCACCGGTGTGTTGCGAGAGATGCCTTGGAAATCCGAGAATCGATTGAACCAAATAGATGAACCGTTTCCCAATTGCAGAATCAGGGTCGATCCCAGCAGTCGTGCAACGACTTTCAAAACTCTCTTCAGCTCCACGGCCTTCGACAATCTTGGCGAGTGAGTCGATACGATCTTGCGATAGTCCAATCGCCTTGCCGCAATCGCGAACAGCCGAACGTGTACGATAGGTGGTGACGGCCGCAGTCATCCCCGCTCGTTCGCGACCGTACTTTTCATAAACATATTGAATCACTTCTTCGCGGCGTTGGTGTTCAAAATCAATATCAATGTCGGGAGCTTCGTTCCGTTCGCGACTGATGAAGCGTTCGAAAAGTAGATCGTATTGACTGGGGTCGACGCTGGTCACACCAATGCAGTAGCAGACAGCGCTGTTTGCTGCAGAACCTCTGCCTTGGCATAGGATGTCGCGAGAACGAGCAAATCGAACCAAATCCCATACCGTGAGAAAGTAGGGCTCGTACCGGAGATCTTCAATCAACTTCAGCTCATGCCGCAGCATCTCAATGACTCGATCGGGAACCCCTGCGGGGTAACGTTGCTTGGCCCCTTTCCATGCGAGTCGTTTTAGGAACTCGATCGGCGTAAGACCGTCTGGACTCCATTCGATGGGGTACTCATAGCGTAATTGATCAAGAGAGAACTCGATCCTCGATGCGATCTCGACAGAGCGGCTTAATGCATCCGGACTATCTCGATAAAGCTGTTGCAGTTCCGGTAAGGAGCGGAGCGATCGTTGCGCATTGGATGGTCTCACTGCCGCGACAGATTCGATCGTGCTTCGAGTGGAGATCGCAGTTAAGCAATCTTGCAATATCATTCGCTCAGGGATGTGGTAGAGAACGTCTCCCGTAGCTACGAGCGGAACGTCCGCTCGAGCGGCCAATGATGTTTGCATTGCCAGCGAGCGTTGATCGTCCACTCCCCGGTGCAAGTGAGAGACGAGATAGAGTCTATCGGCAAACAGTTCCCTGGCTTCTTCGATTTGGCTCAACCAGTCTTCGGGGGGGCTATGCGCTAGCTGCCTTGGCACCAGTCCAACGAGATTGTTGTTGCAGATCGTGGATAGGTCCGCCTTATGTAGCCTGCATTCTCCCTTCTCAGCACGTTGCCGACCCGTGGATAGCAGTCGACACAATGCTGCATATCCGATTCGGTTCATGGGCCAGACGAGCAGTGGCGGACCGTCCGTTAGTTCTAATTCGCATCCGACGAAGAACGGTATGGCCGCATCTTTTGCGGCAGTATGACCACGTACGACACCCGCGAGCGTGTTGCGATCTGTGATGGCAATGCCAGCATACTGGAGTTCACGGGCACGTTCGATAAGTTCATGGGCATGCGACGCCCCTTCCAGAAAGGAGAAGTTCGATTTGCAATGCAGCTCTACGTAATCCATCATCCGGCCAATGCGATTTAGGTCGTACTCGTCAAATTCCTTACAATCGTTACAATTCCACAGGATTGTACGAGGAAAGCATGCGAATGTACCAAGTTCCGATCGCAGAATCTTCGCAAACTCCTACATTTCGTTGGCCCAAACCCATCGAAAAATTGTGTATGCCTGTATCTGCTGAAAACCATTTTTTATTCCAACAAGAGTGCGGAGAAGTTACTTCTCTCGCGCGCCATTGCTGGATTGCATCTGTGTTTTCGCAGCGTTCACCGACCAAATCGACACCAAACGAAGATGCGACAGCGGTAATCTCGATCGACGAGGAAACGGCCGTGTTTGCAGTCGCCGATGGTTGTGGTGGCATGCGAGGTGGTGAACAAGCATCGTCGGTTGCCATTCATTGTTTGGCTGAGTCGTTAAACGGTGTGAGTCGTGGTAGCGAAAGCATGGGTGGCGAGATTCGAATGGCAATTCTCGAAGGTATCGAGAACGCGAATCGATCGATCCAAAATCTGAGAATCGGGGCTGCTTGCACGTTGGCTGTTGCAGAGTTTCATCGAGGAGTGGTTCGCACGTATCATGTCGGTGATTCCGTTCTATTGCTGATGAGCAATCGGGGAAAAATTCGTTATCAATCGATTTGCCATTCCCCTGTTGGGTTCGCAGTCGAAGCTGGATTTTTGGAGCCGAGCCAAGCGATGCATCACGAAGAACGCCATGTGGTCTCCAATATTGTTGGTGATCCGCGAATGCGAATAGAGATGGGGCCGACACTTGAAATGGCGGCTCGTGATACGCTGATGCTGGCGAGCGATGGATTGTTTGACAATCTCACGACAGGTGAAGTGGTCAGTGGAATGCGCACAGGACGACTTGCTAGCAAACTAAAGAGCCTTACCGATTTAGCGTTGGCGCGGATGGCCGAAGCAACAAAAGACTTGCCTTCGAAGCCAGACGATTTGAGTGTCATCGGCATTCGACGATCAACCTAAAGCGACAATCCGCATTTCTGATTTTGGCAATCTAGGCAAGCTCTTCCGTTCGGACTGAAGCGATTGCATGACTCGTGTTGGATAGTTCGATAGTAACCTCATTGCTGAAGAGTGATCGACACTCAACAACCTGAATTTGCCAGCAATTTGTACACTGGAAGGACCCTGACATGAAAAGCGGCATTCGAGCCCTCGCCTTGTTTTGCGTAACAATGGCCACAATGACTGGCTGTAATCTAATGGAACGTCGTGGTGGTAATTGCAATCAGTGCAGTGGACATCTCGGCTGCCGCCCATGCCCAGTAGGCTGGCAACGAGGCGGTACAGACTACGGAAACCACTTGGGATCCCATTTAGCGTCTGGCCACGTTGGCGGGCACTTTGCACAGAAGAATGCATATGCAGAGAACAACCAAGTTGGTTCGGGTGTTCCCGCTCCAGCCACAGCGTATCCATACTACACGACGAGAGGCCCACGAGATTTCTTCGCAAACAATCCACCGAGCATCGGTCGATAGTTCTAGCATCTGGCGATGTCAGTCACGCGTTTAAGTCGTCGATGGAGATGTAAAAAACTGGCTGCGAGTCTCGAAGAGGCTCGCATGCGAGGTTGCATTGCACGTTAGTTGAGACAGTAAAAAGTCGGGACCCCAGTCCGTACCTGTTCGGGACTGGAGTCGCTACCCATTAGGGATAACTTCAGCTGACTGTTGCTTCACTAGACGGCGACCGCTTCTGGAGACACGACGAAGAACGAAAGAGAAATCGCCTCTCCAATTTCGTTAAGACGGCTTTGCAAATCGTCGATCGACTCATGCAAACCGACATCCATGATGTCGTCTATATGCAAATAATCAAATTCGCTTTTCAACCGACCAAGGAGTTGCTCTGGGCGATTGTTGAAGTTTCCTTGCGTGCCCCCAGTGATCGCCAACAGTGATTGTTCTGCTCGAATGATGCAGAATCGCACAGCCCGCGGAAAGTTCCGGTCCAAGAGCAAGAACTGAACAACATTCTTTGGCAGCAGTCGACCATACTTCTTCCGGTACATTTCTAACGCGCTCGCGCTCTTCAACAGAGTCCCCCACTGACTGATATCGAGGGGTGTCCCCACATGTTCTAGTCCAGGTAGCAACAGATAGAACTTTACATCCAATATCCGTGAAGTCTTGTCCGCTCGTTCGATCAACGTGCCGAGTCGCCCAAAGTTCCACGCTTCGCCATGGGACATCGTGCCGTAGGTCACACCCTCGAGCAAGTATCCGGCCTGTTTGATTCTTCCAAAAAATTCGAAAGGGGACGAAATAGCTCGCGAATCATTCCTGGCATCTCGAACCAGGAGATAGAACTTGTTCAGTTCTTCCCACATTTGACTGCTAATCATTTCACGAGTGGTCCTGGCATTCTCGCGAGCCATCTGCAAGCAGGATATGATCGAATTCGGATTCTCGTCATCGAACGTCAAAAACCGAATGACATTCTCTTGATTTGCGGCCGAATAGCGTTCGAAGAACAATTCCTGGTCACCCGTCGTGTAGATCAGGGGTTCCCATTGGAGCTGTCGCTCTTGCCCCATATCAATCGTCAAGTTGAGCGTAACGTCAATAAAGCGAGCAACATTCTCGGCTCGCTCGGTGTAACGACTCATCCAGAAAATAGAATTAGCAACTCTTGATAGCATGGTTTGGCCTTTAACCTTTTGTCCTAAGAACCCAGGTGTCTTTGCTTCCACCACCTTGTGATGAATTGACTACGAGCGAGCCCTTTACCAAGGCCACACGCGTCAACCCGCCAGGAACGATGTAAATGTCTTCTCCGTAAAGGATATAAGGACGCAAGTCTACGTGCCTTCCTTCCAGCTTTTCACCGCACAATGTAGGAACGGTAGAAAGTGCGAGCATTGGTTGCGCTACATAATTTCGCGGATTGGCCTTTATCAACTCACGGTATTGGTCGTGTTGTTCTTTGGTTGACTTTGGCCCCAACATAATGCCATAGCCTCCAGACTCGTTGGCGGGCTTGATGACCAATTCGTGGATGTTGTCCAAAACGTATTTTCGTTCCGATTCGTCGGCACACAAATACGTCGGAACATTGGGTAGGGTCATGTCTTCACCCAAATAGTACTTCACCATTTTCGGAACGTAAGCGTACACCGCTTTGTCGTCGGCGACTCCTGTTCCTGGAGCATTGACGAGGGCGACTTTACCTTGTCGATAGACTTCCATCAATCCGCGAACGCCGAGTGTTGAATCGGCTCGCAAAACATCTGGGTCTAGGAATGCATCGTCGATACGGCGATAGATGACGTCTACTTGTTTTAGTCCTTTCGTAGTACGCATGTGCACGTAACCGCGATGAACCAGCAAATCGCTTCCCTGCACCAATTCCACACCCATTTGCTGAGCCAAGAAGCAGTGCTCAAAGTAGGCTGAGTTGTAAATGCCTGGAGAGAGCACAACGACCGTTGGATCTCTGGCGGGCTCAGGCGCAACATACTGTAACATTTTGAGCAACTGTTCTGGATATGTCTCGACAGGAAGGATGCTTTGCCCGTCGAACAGTTGCGGAAACGTTCTCTTCATCACCTCCCGGTTCTCGATTACATACGAAACGCCCGATGGGCAACGAAGATTATCTTCGAGAACATACACCTGTCCGTCCCCACCGCGAACCAGATCCGTTCCAGTGATGTGGCACCAAATTCCCTTGGGCGGCTTCATGCCTTTGATTTGATGCAAGAAACCCTTGCTCGATTGCACCATGTATTCAGGGAATACACCATCCTTCACTATCTTTTGGTCATGGTACATGTCATCGATAAACATGTTGAGCGCGCGGATGCGTTGCTTCAGTCCAGACTCGATTGCTATCCACTCTTGCTCTTCAATGATCCGAGGAATTAGATCAAAAGGCCAAACTTTTTCTGTGCCAGCGGCATGCCCATAGACATTGAAGGTGATCCCCATGTTCAGCAATTCATGGTCCGCCGCTTTTTGACGACGCTGTAATTCACCATAAGCCAAACCACCCAATTTATTCGTCAGAAATTTGGATGCTCCTCGAGGTGCTCCCTTGTCATCAAACATCTCATCAAAGAAGCCTAAGGATTGGTAAGATGTCAATCCAAGCGGGTCGTGGTTTGGCGGGTCAACCAGCAATTCTACCCCATCTACCATCATTTTCTGCGACTGCATTACCAACTCGATCCAATTCACTATTGCGCGAACGCCCGACCGCATCATGTGGTTTGTTGAAACGGGATCGACCGATCGCGAACTTCGACAACGAAAATCGTAAAGCGCCCATGGAGAGGATCTTGAGCACGTTCATTCTTACTAAAAATCGCGGCAAAGTGGCAAGACTACAGCAGGATTTTCCCAATGTTGTGCCATTTTTTCATCCATTTTCGTTTGAACTCCGCCGCAATTCATCGTTCTCTATTCCATGGTGACGAAAGTCCGCAATAAAGCCACGATGCAAGCCGCTACA
>Ga0207937_1000761_pt1 | contig 10938 bp, 8 predicted proteins | sample LakMenEpi04Sep11_FD_150668 | JGI IMG/M metagenome (GOLD analysis project Ga0207937, IMG submission 150668) | Freshwater microbial communities from Lake Mendota, WI - 04SEP2011 deep hole epilimnion (SPAdes) | ecosystem: Environmental > Aquatic > Freshwater > Lentic | place: Lake Mendota, Madison...
TTTCTGCACTTTCTTTCTCTCCGCTCCTTAGCAGAGAGAATCTTTTTCTGCACTTTCTCTCACTCTTTTTTCCTTGCTAACTCGCAAGGAAAAATCTTTTTCTGTACTCTCTGTCTCTCCGTCTACTCGCAAGAGATATCTTTTTCCGCTCTTTTCTCTCACTCTTTTTCTTGATCTCCCTAAAAATAAGTTGATTTCTGCTCCCTTCTTGATACGTAATGTAGACATAATAATCTTAAGTAGATAATGGGATTAGTCAATTATGAACGCTTATCGACGTAGGGGGTGTATTCACTCCTAAGAAAGTGGGTTGTACTGTGACCTCTCAACAAGGCAGACAAAAGATAGTATCAGATAGACAGGATTAAGATGGGTCCGTCTCCAAAAAAGGGACGGATCCGGAAAACTGATTTACGGTCAAGCGTCCTTTTATAAAATGTGAATTGAATCGATTTTACTTAGCCAACCCTTTTTCTGACTCCTCTTTGGCGGAGTAAGAAAAACCAACATAGAGACCTATCTTATAAAGACAGTTTAATTCGATAAAAACGCAATGATCATAAAAATTGTAGAAAATCTGTAGAATCTCTCTTTAACTTTCAAAAACTCTCTTTTCTTCCTTCTTTCTTAGTAACTACTATCTCTTTTGAAACAGATCAGAATTTTTTAGCTTTACTCTTCTTGAAAAACATGATTAACTGAAAAGACAAAATTTAGTTACGAAATCGCAGACAAGATGACAATCTTGAAATCCTCTTGTCAATCTCACTGAGACGTAATTTTTCTTGAAAAAGGTAGACAATAATCTTGATGACGGGACTAGATACATAAAGATAAGGTTTTAAGCTGTGTCTAATGACATTTCTTATAACAGCATTAAGTGTTTAATAGGATTTAGCTTTTGACAAAGTAGAACTTTTTCTCTGCCTATAAGTCAACAACTACGAATAAGTTGTTTATAGTCTTTTTGAGACCTCAAAATCGAAACAAGCTTCGGCAGTCCATTGTTTTCCTTGGAAAAACTTTTTGCTTGCTCGGATATCAGAAGGAGTGCGCTTGGGTTGATTAAAATCATTAAGCTAGGCCGGACTGTAGCGTACGCAATTATCGAGATACTTCATGTAACAGGCCAGGCTAATTCAGAACCCAAAAGGAACTGTTTTAATCAGGCTGGATTGCTATGCTATACACAGTCGTCGAGATACGTAACGTAACAAGCTAAGTTTAGGACTAGTCGACCAAGGTTCATTCTTTCTGTGTTCTATGGACAAGCATTTAAGCCGGAAAAGGAAGTCAATGTTTGAGTCTTATGAAAGATTATTTAACGGCATTCGTAGCATGTGGCAACATAGGTGTTTAAAGGATAGCTTTAGTAAAGTCTTCACTAGAATAACACTACTTGCTGGGGAAATGTTTTTCTTGACATAGCCTTTTTTTTGTAAAATCTGTAAAAACTTTTTAAATGCTAGCCCCATTAAGATATTGTGTACGATTCAATTAAAATGGAAAACTCTGGGATTTTTCTAAGAGGATGAAAATAAGATTTTCATAAATCTGTGATTTCAAGTTGTTGATTCATTAAGGGCAAGGAAAAACAGACCCTCTCATCTTGTTGTTTATAGGGCATAAACAATAAATGAGTTCAAGGGGATGTTTTAGATCAATTAAGGCATAATTGAGATTGTTTCTGAACTCTAAAAGTTGGATTAGAGGTGTCGAGAAATATGTCTCTATTATGAGGAGGTTTTTTTGTAAGCTGGAAACTTTAATGTTTTTACAAAGAAACGCTCCACCTTAATTTGTGTTTTGGGTAAGGTTAGTATGCGACAACTTTTGCATGGATTCCTACTAAAGCTGGAATATTAAAAGGATAGTTTTTACAAGCGATTCCTTTTATTTTCTAAGCAGCAGCAGCGTATTCATACAAAAATGTGAAAATGACTTAGTTTAGCTTTCAACAAAGCAGGCGTTATATTTTCTGGATAAGCTGCTTTGAAGAAAGGTAAACAAGATATTTAATTTTTACGTTTTTTGGAATAAAGGGAGGGGTGTAAAGACCCTCATTTCTTCTGAAAAATTGCAAGAATTAAAAAGTTAAAAATCACAGATAAATACTAGAACAAAATTCGTGGTTAGTTTTACCACTAATACTTCTGGAACATTAAGGAACTAGATTTGGTAGACTTTTAGACCAGATGGGTCTAGAAGGTTCATTTTTTCGGATTTCTGGGAGATGGGAAAGCCCAGTAGTCCTCTTCTTCTTCTTCTTCTTTTGCCTTTTCCGCTTCTAAAGCCAATTTGGCGAGACGGAAGGCATTCCTCTCTCTACGGAAGTGCTCCTGGTTGACGTAGTATACTTCATCGTCGGAAGTTGCTTGTCGAGCACTACCATAGGACTCTATGGTGTCGTTTGAACCTAGAATTCATTAGATTAAGTTTGATTATTTGGCTAGGACTTGAGTTTCTTTTTGGCTAGGATATGATACCGCCCATTAAAAACCCTAGGGCCTTGTTCTGTCCAAGGTTCTTACCTAGAGTTCTGGAGACTTCTTTTGAAGTTGACAGGTCGGGGGTACTCTTAGATTTAGATGTCGGCGTTGAGGATGTCAGCTCTGAGTTGCCTGTAGATGATAAGCCTGGAGTACTTCTCTTCTGAATAGGAGTAAAAGTCACTTCTCGTAAGACTTTCAAATGCTCGGCATTCTTGGAGTTGGCGAATCTGTTTGCTGCCTCTGTCATATGTTTGACAAATTCAGCATTCATCCTTGCTGCCAGCTGAGCTTCCTCTTCAGGATGGACCTCAGCTTCAATGACCATCTCTTCGGTAGTGGCCTTTTCTGAAAGGTCATCCTCTTTTTCTTGTTTCAAGATTGGGGCTTTAGGAGTCTTTGGCCTTGCCCCAAGTCTTGTCGGATCTATTGTCACACTGGGATCTCTGACCTCCTGTTCACCTTGCATGCCTGATGCACCGGTGGCTCCTAAGGAGGAAAAAACAGACAGACCAGTCCTGCTGAAAGACACTCCTGTGGTTTCATGCTGGTCTGCTGGGATTCCCATGACATTTGGAGTCGTCACACTTCCAGACAGGTTAGGCACGGGCCTTGAACCTGGAGAAGTGCCTGGAGCTTGCTCCAGGGATGACTGACTCTTTGATCCAGTGATGTATCCGGGATCCTCTGGGATCTCGGTGAGTCTCTTTTCGATCCTTGTCTTCTTCAGTATGCTTGGAAACCACATCCTGATAGGATCATTGATTTGGTTCTGGTCGCAGGGGAGGTCATAGTCCACCACTTCCGGGGGAAGGTTTTTCACCACCTTGGGAGCGGTTGGCGTGCCTCTTTTAGGAACCTGCGCCTGGATTTCGAATTCCTTGGTAGCAAGCCTAGTGGGGTGAGGTGTGCCTTTTGGGAACCTCCCCGCACCAGCTTGGTAGTTGTTCCTGATGCTTTTTAGCGTCGCCCTGTAGGCGTCGTCGCTGTCCTCACTGTCATCCGGAGCTGCTTGCCTTCTATGAGATGGGGCTTGGTCTTGTATCAAGTTGTTCAAGGTTGCGGCCTTCGCGCTCAGATGTTCGTGAAGTTCGGCCAGTACCTTCCTTCTGATGCTCCTTTTGGAACACCAGATAGGCGGGTATACCTTGCCAAGGCCTTGATAGACCCAGAGACAGAATACGGTGTAGGGCGTCTCTCTCTCAAAGAAGCTAGCCCTTTCCAACTCTTTCACGGCCTCCGTGTAGATACGGATCAGGATCTTATGCATGATGTAAGCCACCATGCAGAAGAGAATGAAAAACACCATTTGACTCAGGGTTTCCATTTCAGCAGTTGGGAGTTGAGTGTCAGTAGTAGTACTGGCTTCTTCCGGATTCGGGTTTTCGGTCTTGATTTCAGGAGTGAAATCAAGAGGAGGAAATTCTCCTTCAAATTCAGTTAAATGGGTTAAGTTGAACCCTTTATTTGCGTCCTCTGTTACTTCAAGTCTGGTACTTGAGGTAGGCAGGCTTTCAGTAGTCGACTGGGTCGGCGATAGAGCTGGAATCAACCTTAGGGTTGTTGCAGTTGTCGTCGGGATAGTCGTGGACGTAGGCAAGGCCCTTTCAATCTCCACAGGAAAAGCAAAAAATCCTCTCTCCATTAAGATTAAAAGGGTTCTTGAAAAACTGGATTTGAACGGTTTTTTGTTCGCTAGTGCTTAGAATGGAATCACAAGTTCTTTGACAGACTTTGACGGAAAAATTGATAAAGTTTTCAGAATTTTTAACCTTTTTATAGTTAAAATTTTGTTAAATTTATTACTTTCATGTCATTAATGTCTAAGTTTGTTTTTGGCGCTCGGTTTTGGGACAGGTTAATTACCAAACGACCCCTCCCCTACCAAGTTTCAAAACTCTCTTATTTTTGAACTTCTGATTGACCGGGTTATTGACATTTTTTTTGGAAACGTAAAAATTGACCAGGAGAAAGAAAATTTCAACAAGGATTTTGGTATAAAAGGTGAGGAGCCATTCTAAAACGGACATTATTTGAATCTGTTGTTCTACAAAGAACGACGCAAAAAGTTTTTTTTGAAAATGGACTTGGACTTTGCAACTGTTAAACTGCCATTAGACCCTTGCAACAAAAAGAAGTTGTATCACAAGTACATCTTCTTGTTGGCGGAATCCTTCAAGGCCTTGTTCGAGGAAGAGGACCAAATAACTTTGGCCACTCTTAATCTAGCACAGGCTTTTGGAGGGCTCCCTGTTGACATTCCTCCTTTGACAATCAGCAGACAGGTCTTGAAAAAGGTCTGTGTGTCTGTCGGTGAAATCATTGACAGATTGTCAACAATTGAGAATGGAGACCAAGATTATGGTGGCAGGGACCCAGCTGGAAGGCTTCAAGACCCTAAATTACTAACCGCAGATTTAGACTTCTGTGGTAGCATCCTTTTTGACCCGCAAAGATATCTAGGAAATGGGCCATACTTGGCCCCTAGCCCCCCTTCTTTCACCATTGAGCCAATTGCTAGCTCAGTGACTAGAGAAACATTCAACTCTCTCATCAGGGTTGAATTTAACTTTGAAACTAGAGGTATTCAGACATACCACACTGAAAAAATCATTAAAAGAAAGTACTAAGAAGAAAAACAAGAAGAAAGAAAAACTTGATGCCAACGATACAAAAAATGTCCTTTTAGAAGAACTCTTTTTAACCATGTACCATTAATAACTTGTTTGTAAATATTTTTCCATGTCATTTTTTATTAAAAATTTGTCAAACGCCCATGTTTGTCCTTTTTGTATGATTCGATGAAATGTTTTTTGTCCTTTTTGTGTTGCGCCAGAATTTTTAGAAATAAAAATCTGCGATTTTGGAAAAACTTTTTCAAAAAGTTTTTGTCGGTATGTTTGGTTGATATCTGTTCAACTAGAATAGGTGTTTATTTTTTCTGAAAAATAAACAAGCTAGCTTTCTCTAGATTAAGGAATGTGTGACTGTTATCGTCGAAAAGAATGTTTCCAGTATGTTTGAAAGATTAAAACAAATTCGTCAAAATGGAATGAATTTATTTGATTCTTTGTTTTTTTACAAATAGAAATAGTTTTCATAGATAAATAGGTCCTAGTTAAGAAGGTCTTTCTGCAGACTCTTCTTTAACTAGTTGGAGCCTATCTCTTCGAAGCAGGCAGCGATGAGGGTTCTTCTCAGTTCTCCTAAGATAGAAGGCTTTGAGATTCTCTTTGTTGACATAGTCTATATCTTCAGGATCAGTTCTGGTTAGACCTCCATCACTATCATCGTCGAAGAAATACCAGTCTTTTCCATACAAATGCATGGAACAGAAATGACCATGTGTCATTAGAATACTAACCCACGTTAGGTAAAAAGTCACACCGCCCATTTGGATAGTTTTTAAACTATCCATAAAACGCAAAGAGGCTTTTTGCAATTCTCTGGGGATTTCAACGACGATGAGCCATGTTGTTTCGGGAATGGTTAGACTGTCAACGGTTGGGTATTGGTGGCATGAAAGGCATCGCACCATATCCACCGGCAAGGCAGGTTCCAATTTTCTGTTCTTGTCCTTGGACCACAGCCTTCTAGCCTGGTCCTTGGAAGCTCCGAAATATCTATTAGCAAATGATTTTCTAATGGATGTTTCGTTAGCTCCTCTGTAGCCTGGGTGCACCGTGAGCTGGCCACTTTTCAGCACACGGATAGCACAGCAGTAGATGTTTTCAACTCTTTGAGCCTCATTTGCACATTTACAATGACAAATGACGCTGAAAATGGAGACAACATCTATCCGCCGCATTATTTGAATGTCTTGGCTTAGCTGCACGGCAGTACGCCAGTTTTCAGATATGCGGGTGTGGTTTTTTCCGTTAAAAGCAAAAAGCATGAGGTTTTGGTACGGAATGCCGCTTTCTTCATCTGAAGTTGAGTAGGCTGGCACGTTGTCGCTGGAGATGAAAATTCTCTTGATGATCAAGTCTTGATAATATGACATCTCTTGGACAATTTGATGCCTCCCTTCTTTTTCCGGTTTTGAAAACAAAACAATGTGCCCCTTCATGGTGAGCAACATTCTTTCGAATTCAAGCCCGGGACCTTCATTATGAAAGAAGAGACATTCAAAACAGACATTTTTGTCTAGACTCCTAATTTTGATGTCGGTCAAAAAGGAATCTATCATGCAACTGTTTTTAACTCCTGTTCCTCTTTCTGGCAAGACGGTTCCCCATTTAATTCCATGGAGTAAGATGTCTCCTTCTTCCGGAATTTTTAATGGTCCATGGAGTTCACCAAGTGATGGTTCAGTAGGGGAGTAAACAATCTCATCATTTTTATGGGCAGTAAAAATGACGGGGCGGTTTTCTGAAGCAATGAGGCCAAACTTTGGATGGCCCTCAGCGCAACCCTTAGAACATTTGGCCTTGCTTTGTAGAGCTTGGAAAAATGTTACATCCTGAACCTTAAAGTTATCACGACCCCTTTTTATAGAGGCCTTGATGACTTGCTTGATGATCTCTTTCTCCTCTAAGTCGACGTATTCAACAACTTCAGGGCTTGGCCTCCGTGGCCTTCTAGGGCGCCTCTCCATCTGTCCAGTTCTGGAAGAACGGCCTTTTTCAAGGCTAGGGTTATGGACCTTAGCTGTAACCTTTTTCAGAGCCACAGAATGCGGAGCGTAGTCCTTCCTCTTCAGCCCCTGTTTGTTGTTGTTGTTGTTGTTGCTGTTGTTAGCCACTTTCATAGTAGCCACAACAGGTTGTTTTCTGTTGGTGATCGGTTTACCTCGAGGCCAGGAAGGCTGTCCTCTAAGAAAACCTCGACCTCGTGTCGAACTCAAATGATGACTTGTGGAAGGGAGACTTTTATTTTGGTTTTTACCAAAATTTGGTCGGATTTGTCCTATATTTGAACCTCGGCCTTGGCCTCGGCCTCGGCTAGCGCCTCGACTTGTATGTCTTGTGCCAGAAGGTCCAATCTGTTGTACAAATTGAACTTCTTCATCATCACTTGAGAGATTCACCAACAATGGTTTTCTCTTTGGTCCTTGTCTCGAACGTTGTCCCCTGTTCATTTTTGAAGAATAAAAATAAAACAATTTAAATCAAATATTTATAATTTTTGATTTAATTTGTTTTCTTCTTTTTTGAGAGGGGTACATCATAATATATATTTCATATTTTTTCTTAAAAGACAATCAATCAAACTCGCTGTCAAAAAGAGTTTTTCTCAAAACTTTTTTCGACCGTCGAGCAAGAAAACGTTTTTTGAGCAAATAATATAAATATATATTAAAATTCAAAAATAAATCAGTCATCTTACATCTTTTCTCAAAAATGGATCTTGCAGACAAACTAGGGGCTTTGTCCCTAAAAAATGCACCCATTCCAGAGAAAGGTGCCGGTTTTAAAACTAAAAAACTGAAAACAAAAGAATTTGAAATTCCAAGGAATTTTAAATATCCTTTTGGAGTACAGACAAAAAAGTTTGCAAAACTGGTTGATGATCTGATTTCCTTAGAAAACCAAGAAGCCAGTTCAAGCCAGTTAAAACGGCTTAACAAGGCTGTTGGGAATCTAAATGAGATCTTGGATACTTCTGCAAATTTCGAGAGACAACAGCTGGATTCTTTGAAAAGGAGCATCTCCTATTTGGACTGTTACCTCAAAGAAAATTCTAGCAAGAATCGAACTTCTCTAAAAAAGAAGGTCATTCCTCAAACAAATAAAATGCTGAAAAGCATTGAGTCTCGAGTCGAAATTCAGGCCGGCAGAAACGAGATCAAAAGAGACAAGACAAGCAAACAGCGAAAGTTACAGAAAGAGTTTAATTGCAAAAAGTTCTCAAAACAACGCCAAGAAGAGAGAAAAAGGAGAAAAAGAACCAGTTTTTCTGAAAATGACGAATACGCCAATTGTCACTTTTGGGAAAATTCGAACTCTTCTCCCCCCTCCTCTTTTTCGCCTATTTAAGAACAGGAGTTTTGCCACAATTAACTCACTTTCGTAAAAGCGACCAAAAGAGAAAAAGCATAAGAAGTCAATGGATGGCCCTGGTATCGATGTCTTGGGCCTTTTGATACAAGACTTTCTTGAAGTTCATTTCCTTGACGCTGGATTCTGTGAAGGCCTTCCAGAAGAAGAAAAGGAACCACATCCTGTCTACTTTGGAAAAGACCCCTTCACAGGATTATATCGACCTTCAGAGCATTTACTGGCCTGTATCAGATATGCTTTATTGGAAGAAAGAAGCGTCGCAGAGAAACACAAGAACATCGATATCTCCAATCTAGGAGCACCTAGTGCTGTCTTTACCTTAAATCAGATACAAGGACTTATCGAAGTTTATCTGAAATTAAGGTACTCCATTGACATTAAAGACCTCCTCGGTCTTAAGTTCGACTTTGCAGAAGGTCACCCTCTTACGCTTGCTTTCGGCAAGGAAAGAAAATTTAGAGGGTTAAGAGACTTTTTCACTGCAATCAAATCACAATGTGCGCCTTTTGAAGACACTTGTTTTTTGAGAACCGAACTGGAATCATATTCTAGACTTAGGCACGTGAGGAAATGATTTTTCTCTATATCCTATATTTTTTGAATTTCCTCTTACTGGCTTTTCTTATAGCTTTTCTTATTATTCTTGACACCTGCGATATCACCACCTCTGCTTCTCTTAGAAGAGGTCGATACCGTGCAATGTACGAGAAACTTCGAAGAAATGCTACAAGAGGAGGTTAATTTGTGTTAAGAATTAACATTTTTTTGTTTTCGTATCCATTCCATGACGTTTTTGTAAAAATTGTCAAAATTTGATTTTTCGGCGCCCTAACTTTCCCACGGACAGCAACCGAAAGAACGCACCATCCGCCCTACGGTGGCTGCGTGTCGCTCGATTGAAATCCTGGGAAAATACGGGTTTGACGTTTTGGCGCCTTACATTTTCCACGAAGGACAACCGAAAGAACGCACCACCTGTCCTGTGCACGGTGGGTGCGCGTCGTTCAGTTGAAATTTGGCGGAAAAATAGGTTTTGCCATTTCACCGAAAAACAGAAATTGACAATTTCCTTTTTGTTTTTGTGAAATTCTGTATGTATTTTTTGCGGATGTTTGATAATTTGTGGACAAAAAGCACTAGGATATAGCACTAGACGTTAGAATTAAGGCTTAAAAATAGATATCCTCAATTTAATCATTTTCATTCTAGTCCTGCTTCTCCTAAACAGCATTCTCCAGTTTTTGATTTTGATGAACAAAATCATAATTTTTGTACTTGTTCTCTTTATACTAACTAGTTTCTTTGAAAGAATAATGTAAGATAAGAGAAAAGTGCAGAATTATGAATTTTGATAAATTCTTAATCACTTCTGGTATGCTCTTTGTCATTCTTTTGGTAATTATCGTTTGGCTTCTCGTAGCAGGACAATACCTTCTTGTTAGTGGCGTCACCTATTCAGTAATTCTTTTATTGATTTCGTACTTGCAACTTTTGAATTCAAGAATAGTTTACGACTCTTTCAACCAGGCTAAAACTTGCTATGAAAGGTTCAGAACAGCAGCACAAGCATTAGAAACAGAATTAGTAGAGGAAGCATGACTACCTTTGTACAATACCTGCTTTACATCTCCATCCCTTACATAATCTTTATTATTTTCTTTGTTATCACCTATGTTGTGTTTGCACTCAATGCTTATTTTTTAACCAAGAGTGCTAAATACGAATGGGAAAGATACCAAAGATATAATAGGATTAGAGAGATGCGAGTGCAAAGAAATTCACCAGATATTGCGCAAAATGAAAATGAACGAAATTGAACAACAATTAGGTTATTTCAATATTATAGTGCTTATTGTCGGTTTTATTCTCTCCCTTTTTCTTGGAATAGTAGGGTATACTTTAAATAGACTGTTAATGGGTGTAAATGCCCAAATAGTCGATTTGTATGCTCGCTATTCCAACAATAATCAATTCATTGTTTAAAACTTTTTGTAAAAATGAGTAAAAATGAGTAAAGTGCCAATTTAGGAAAATGGATTCGTCATCTCTTCTTTTCTTTTTTGAGAGGGGTAGATATAACTATATTTTTAACAAATATTTTTGTAAATTTTTGAAAACTGAAAATGGTAAATGTTTTGGAGTCTAGCTGGATTTCGGTGCAAAGTGACGTCGAGATATCGAAAGATAACAGGCATTTTAGCTGGTTCGCTTGCACTTAGCAATCATCGAGATACTTTAGTAACAAGCTTAGCTCTAAAATATTTATCCAGGATCAGTAATAGTTTTTTTGCTTACTCCCAATGCATTTGGCAACCTTTTTATTTTGAGGTTTAGAATTGAATAATCAAAAGCAAGGCTGGACTGTCGTATACGCAGCTGTCGAGATACTTTAAAGTAACAGGTTTTGTTGAATTGATCCGCAAGGAACTTTTTAATTAAACCGAGCT
>Ga0207937_1000766_pt1 | contig 10906 bp, 12 predicted proteins | sample LakMenEpi04Sep11_FD_150668 | JGI IMG/M metagenome (GOLD analysis project Ga0207937, IMG submission 150668) | Freshwater microbial communities from Lake Mendota, WI - 04SEP2011 deep hole epilimnion (SPAdes) | ecosystem: Environmental > Aquatic > Freshwater > Lentic | place: Lake Mendota, Madison...
GCGGCCGACACCCGTCTGCTCTCAGCGGCGTCCCTGGTGGAGCTCTCGATCGTGCTGGAGGCCCGCTTTGGAGCCGACGGTCAGGGCGATCTGGATCTGTTCCTGAGCACTGCTGAGATCGAGATCGTGGCTGTGGATCGCGAGCAGGCCGAGCTGGCCCGCGGTGCCTTCAGCCGCTACGGCAAGGGCCGGCATCGAGCTGGCTTGAATTTCGGCGACTGCTTTGCCTTTGCCCTGGCCAAGCGGGCCGGCTCTCCCTTGCTGTTCAAGGGCAACGATTTCACCCACACCGATCTGCAGCCGGCCTGCCCGACCGCCGCCAGCTGAGCCCATCTGTCGACGCGCTCCAGCGCAAGGTGTCCCCTAGGGGGCGCCCCAGCAGCAGCTCGGTGGCGCTGCGCCGATCGCCCAGCACCCGCCGGGGCGTGAGTGTGGCCGCCGCGATTGCCTGCTCGGCGGGCACCCCCCAGCTGGCCAGCCGCCGCACGCCCTCCAGCAGGGGCAGGGTCACGCCGGCCAGGGTGCCGTCCTCGAGGCGGCAGCTGCCGTCCTCCACCAGCAGCACCCGCTCGTCCCAGCGGTGCCGGCCCTCGCCGAGGCCGTAGGGGGCGAGGGCATCGCTCACCAGCACCACCTGCTCCGGCGCCAGCCGCTGCAGCAGCAGGGCCATGCTGGGGTGCACGTGCACGCCGTCGGCGATCAGCCCCAGGGCGATGTCGCCCCGCAGCACCGCCGCCGCCACGGGGCCGGGGGCGCGGTGGTGCAAGCCGGCCATGGCGTTGAAGCTGTGGGTGAGCATCGCCACCCCGGCCTCAAACGCCACGCTGGCCTCGCCTTCGCCGGCGGCGCTGTGGCCCAGGCTCACCGCGATCCCCCGCTGGCGCAGCGCGGCGATCACCGCTTCTGCCCCCTCCAGTTCGGGCGCCAGGGTCACCAGGTCGATCTGGTCCTCGAACCCGGCGATCCGCTCCGCCAGGGCCTCCAGGCTGGGGGCGGCCAGGTGCTGCTCGGGGTGGGCACCGCGGCGGGAGGGGTTGAGGAATGGGCCCTCCAGATGGGCGCCGAGCAGCTGGCAGCGGCCGGGCCGGTGCTGCTGGCGGGCCAGCTCGAGCACCGCCAGGGCCTGGCGCAGCGGCGTCACGCCGCAGGTCACCAGGGTGGGGCAGATCGCCTCCACGCCATCGCGCCAGAGCAGCTCCAGCAGCTCCAGCAGCCTGGGCAGATCGGCTGCGCTCAGTTCGGGGAAGGCCAGGCCCAGGCCGCCGTTGATCTGCAGGTCCACCCCGGCCGGACTCAGCCAGTCGCCGCCCCAGTCGTCGCCGGCGGCGCAACTGCCGGCAGCAATCGGCTCCACCGCCGTGATCCAGCCCTCCCCATCCACCGCCAGCCGCCAGCGGCGATCGCCGCCATGGCTGCAGCGGCGGGCCCGGGGCAGGCGCACGTTGGTGATCCAGCGCATCGACGGGGCAGCCGCGACAATGCATCCATCCTGCGTTGTCCGCCGTTGAGCGCCACGCCCGCTGTTCCACCCACCGGCGCCAGTGCCGTTGCAGACGCCCCGTCAGCCCCGCCGCGGGTGGCAGTGGTGATGGGCAGCGATTCCGACCTGCCCACCATGGAGCCGGCGGTGGCGATGCTGGAGCGCTTCGGCGTGCCCTGTGAGGTGCGGGTGCTCTCGGCCCACCGCACGCCCCTGGAGATGGTGGCCTTCGCCCGGGAGGCCCGCCAGCGGGGCCTGCAGGTGGTGATCGCCGGCGCCGGTGGCGCCGCCCACCTTCCCGGCATGGTGGCCTCGCTCACCACCCTGCCGGTGATCGGCGTGCCGGTGCACACCCGCGCCCTCTCGGGAGTGGACTCCCTGCACTCGATCGTGCAGATGCCTGCCGGCATCCCCGTGGCCACGGTGGCCATCGGCAACGGTGCCAACGCCGGCCTGCTGGCGGTGCAGATCCTGGCTGCTGCCGATGGCGCCCTGGCAGGGTCGCTGCAGGAGGCGCTGGCCGCCTATCGGGCCGAGCTGCACGCTCAGGTGGGGGCCAAGGATGGCCGCCTGCAGGAGCTGGGCAGCGCGGCCTACCTGGCCCAGATGGGTTGAGGGGCGAAGCCGATGCTCGAACGCCTGGTGCTGCCCCCCTGGTTGAAGGCCGGCCTGGCCCTGCCGCTGCTGGTGCTCAACCTCTGGGTGCTGCGCCAGCTGCTGCTGCCCCTGGCGCCGTTCCCCGCCCTGTTCGTGGCGGCGGCCCTGATCGCCTTCCTGCTCGACATCCCCAGCCTCTGGCTGCGGCAGCGGGGCACGCCGCCCTGGCTGGCCACCGTGCTGGTGCTGGGGGTGGCCCTGGGCCTGATCAGCCTGGCGGTGATCTGGCTGGTGCCCCGCCTGATCGAACAGTTGGGGGAGCTGATCGCCGCCCTCCCCACCTGGCTGGTGCAGGGTGAAGAGTGGCTCGACCGCCTGGAGCGCTGGGCCGAGCAGCAGGGCATCCCCACCGACTTCGGCAACCTCAGCAGCGATCTGCTCAGCCGCATCAGCCAGCTGGCCAGCCAGCTGAGCCAGCGGCTGCTGGGCCTGCTGGGGGCCACGGTGTCGATCACTGTGAACACGGTCATCGTGCTGGTGCTGGCGATCTTCCTGCTGCTCGGGGGAGAGCGCATCAGCGCCGGGCTGGCCCAGTGGCTCTCGCCGCCGATCCGGTCGCTGGTGGTGTCCACGGTGAGCCGCACCTTCCGCGGCTACTTCGCGGGTCAGGTGGTGCTGGCCCTGATCCTCAGCAGCCTGCAGATGCTGGTGTTCACGCTGCTGGGCATTCCCTACGGCGTGCTGTTCGCCGTGCTGATCGGCTTCACCACCCTGATCCCCTATGCCAGCGCGCTGACGATCCTGCTGGTGAGCCTGCTGCTGGCCCTCGAAGACCCGCGCACCGGCCTGGAGGTGCTGGCGGCTGCCATCACCGTGGGCCAGCTGGTGGACCAGGTGATCCAGCCTCGGCTGATGGGCAAGATCGTGGGGCTGCAGCCGGCCTGGCTGCTGATCAGCCTGCCCGTGGGGGCCCGGCTGGGCAGCCTCCTGGGGCTGGGCGAGCTGCTCGGCCTGCTGCTGGCGGTGCCCCTGGCCAGCTGCGCCAAGACCTTCCTCGATGCCTGGGGCGCCCAGCTGCGGGCGGGGGAAGGGGGTCTGCAGGCGCCCAGCTCCAGTGCTGGGCTGCTCAGCTCGCCTGGGGAATGATCCCCTCGGCCTGCAGGTGGCTGAGCACCTGGGCCACGCTCTCCTCCAGGCTCTGGCTGCCGGTGTCCACCTTCAGTTCGGGTGATTCCGGTGCCTCGTATGGGCTGGAGATACCGGTGAATTCCTTGATCTCGCCGGCGCGGGCCTTGGCGTAGAGGCCCTTGGTGTCGCGCTGCTCGCACACGCCCAGGTCGGCGGCGCAGTGGATCTCGATGAAGTCGCCCGATGGCACCAGGGCGCGCACCTTGTCGCGGTCGGCCTTGAACGGCGACACGAAGGCGGTGAGGGCCACCACGCCGGCATCCACGAACAACTTGGCCACCTCGCCGATGCGGCGGATGTTCTCCTCGCGATCGGCATCGGAGAAGCCCAGGTCCTTGCAGAGGCCGTGGCGGATGTTGTCGCCATCGAGCACGTAGCAGGCCAGCCCCCGCTCGAACAGGGCGGCGTTCACGGCGTTCGCCAGGGTGCTCTTGCCGGCACCGCTGAGACCGGTGAACCAGAGGATGGCGCTGCGGTGGCCGCGCTGCTGGGCCCGCTCGTCCCGGGTCACCGCCGCCTGGTGCCAGGCGATGTTGGTGCTGTTGCCCTGGCTGGTGAGCTCGCCGTAGGTGGGGTTGGCGGGGGCGGCGGTCATCGGCTCGCGGCGGAAGTGGCGCCATTGTGGCTGCCCGCCAGTCTGCTCACAGCCCCAGCAGCAGGCCCGTCTCGGCGGCAGCCCGGAACACCAGGGCATGGCGCCGCACAAGGGCCGGCAGGGCGTCGTAGCCGCCGCCGATCACCGTGGCCACCGGGATGCCCCTCTGCAGGCAGGCCTCCAGCACCATCCGGTCGCGCAGCAGCAGGCCGGTGTCGCTGAGGGCCAGCCTGCCGAGGCGATCGTCGCGGTGGGGATCCACGCCGGCGTTGTAGAGCACCAGCTGCGGCTGCACCTGCTCCAGCAGCTCGGGCAGCAGGCGGCCCACCGCCGCCAGATAGGCGTCGTCGTCGAGGCCATCGGCCAGGGGCAGGTCGTGGTCGCTGGTCTGCTTGCGCAGCGGGAAGTTGCTGGCGGCATGGGCCGAGAGGGTGAACACGCGCCCATCTCCCGCGAAAATCGCGGCGGTGCCGTCGCCCTGGTGCACGTCCAGGTCGATCACCATCAGCTTCGCTACCGCCCCCTCCGCCAGCAGCACCCGGGCGGCCACGGCCACGTCGTTGAAGATGCAGAAGCCGCTGCCGTAGTGGGGAAAGGCGTGGTGGGTGCCGCCGGCCAGGTGGCAGGCCAGCCCGTGGGCCAGGGCCAGCCGGGCGGTGAGCAGTGTGCCCCCCACCGCCAGCCAGGTGCGGCGCACCAGGGGTGTGGTGGCGGGCAGGCCGATGCGGCGCTGGGCCTGGGCCGGCAGGCGGTCCTGGGAGAAGCCCTCGTGATAGGCGCGGCTATGCACCAGTTCCAGGGCCCGCCGGGGGATCGGCAGCGGCTGGTGCAGTTGCTCCGGCCGGGCCAGATCCAGCTGGCGCAGGTGATCGTGCAGCAGCCGGAACTTGGCCATCGGAAAGCGGTGGCTGCTGGGCAGCGGCGCCGAATAGGCCGGGTGATACACCAGCGGTGGACGCATCGGCGGCCCCGCTCAGGCGGTCCGGGCCGCTGCCGTCACCAGCAGGCCGCCGCGGGGACTGGGGCTGGGCACCAGCTGCAGGCTGAGGTCCTGGCCCGGGGCCAGCTGCAGCAGCACCTGTTTGAGCAGCCCCACCGCCATCAGCCGGATCTCCAGTTCGGCCAGCGCCTTGCCCAGGCACACCCGTTCGCCGCCGCCGAAGGGCAGCAGGCTGAGCCCGCTGCCCTCGCCCAGGTGGCGGGCGGGCCGGAACTGCTCCAGATCGTCGGCCTGCTCCTGAGTGCCGGCTTCCTCTGGCGCGTAGCGGTTGGAGGCGGCCAGGGCCACCTGCACCACCCGCCCCGCGGGCACGCGCACCCCATCGAGCACCAGCTCCCGGGTGGTGCGCCGGAAGAAGCCGCCCACCGGCGGGTTGAGGCGCATCACCTCCTGCACCACCGCCGCCAGCCGGGGCGCCGCAGCGGCGTCATCGGCGGTGGCGGCCTCGCCGGTTGACGGCGGCCAGGGCAGGGCATCCAGCTCCTCCTGCAGCCAGGCCAGCTCCTGGGGGTGCTGCAGGAGAGCCGCCAGCAGGCAGCTCAGCGAGGAGGCGGTGGTTTCGTAGCCGGCGAACAGCAACAGCAGCAGCTGCTCCACCAGGTCGTCATCCGTGAGCGGCAGGCCGGCTTCGTCCAGACCGCCGCTGAGCAGATCCAGCCCACCGGCCAGGGGCAGACCCTCGGCCGCCTGCTGGCGTGCCCGCTCCAGCACTTCGCCCAGCCGGCCCAGCAGCCGCTGCCGCGCCGCCAGGGCCCGGGCGAAGGGGCTGCCCGGAATGGCCAGGGGGATGGAGAACAGCGCCCGGGTCCAGATCTCGAAATCGGCGAACAGGGCGTCGCGGTCGACGCCCTCCAGGCCCAGCACCAGCTGGGCGATCACCGTGAACGCGAAGCGCCGCAGCCGCTCCACCAGCGGCACCGGGGGGGTTGCCGCCGCCAGCTCCGCGGCCAGGTCGTTCACCAGGGCCACGATGCCCGGGCTGTAGCGACGCAGCGCCGCCGCCGAGAACAGCTGCCCCACCACCCGCCGCCGCGCCCGGTGGTCGGCGCCGTTGCGGTTGGCCAGGGACCGGCTGCCCAGCAGCTGTTTCACGCTGGCGGGCCACCAGCCCTCGCTGGCCTCCGGCTGGGCCAGCAGCTCCTGGATCGCTCGGCCGCCCCGGATGAACACCAGCGGCTGGCCCAGCAGCCGGGTTTCGTACACGTTGCCGAAGCGCTCGAAGCGCCGCCGGGCGAAATCGCCATCGCGGAAGAAGGCCAGCGCCTCCAGCACGCCGGTGCTGGCGCCGGTGCTGGGCAGGGGCCTGGGGCTGGGGGCAGCGTTGGTGGTGAACTCGGGGGCGATCAAGGTTGGGGCGTTCGCCCTAGGCAGGTTGCCATCCGGATTTTGAAGCTCATCTAGGCCCCTGTGCGCGGCCCCGCGCCTTCAGCCTTGGGAGGAGAACACACTGAGATCAAGGCCACAGCGCTCCAGCCGGGGCAGGACATCGACCGCCAGCACCGCCGCCTCCAAGCGCCGCTGAACAGCGATCGGAAGATCAGGAAGGTCCCCGTCGGCGAAGTACACGAGCGCCTTGAGGGTTTCCTCTGCAGGGAAGGCAGGGCCGTAGAGCGCGCTGGCGGCAGCCAGACCATCGGCCAGCGAGAGTCCGGCTTCAAGCATGGTGGCCACATCGAGATAGTCCTTGCGTTCAGCCCGCTGCAACAGCACCTTCAGCTTGGTGGCGAGCAGATCCAGGGGCGAGGCCACCTGGGCAACGCCGTCGTTGCTGATCTCGGGATCGCTCACGCGGCCAATGGCCAGGCCCCCGAAGAACGACACCTTCACTTCGTTGTCTGGCGCAACAGGCACCAGCAGCGTGAGTGTTTCGGGTTGGTCCTGCAGCACCTCTGCCGACGGCAACCAGGGCAGCGCCAGGCCAAGCACCTGCCGATGCAGCGGCTGGGCATTGAAGAAATCGAAATCCACCGAAACGCGATGGCCGTAACGCAAGGCGATGGCGGTGCCCCCATAGAGCACCCACCCGAGCGGGGCTAGAGCTGCAAGCGTTGGCCAAAGGCGGCGCTGCCCGTCCGGCAGGATCTCCAGGCGGGGGCAGAAGTCCCTCAATCCCCGAAGTGGCGCTGGGGCAGGGGCGGCACCATGCCGGAGGGGGCCAGGCCGAGCTTGAGCTGCCAGTAGGTCCAGGAGCGGGGCGAGAACCAGCCCGGCTGGGCCCGCTGCAGCACCGCCGCGAGGCGGTGGTCGCCCAGCACCTGCCTGAGCTGCAGCACGCTGTCAAAGTCGCCGAGTTCCATCACCTGGGCGATCACGCGATCGGGATGGCGCAGCGACTGCTCGGGGGATTGCCACCAGATCAGCCGGGCGGCCAGCGGCTGCAGCAGGGCCAGTTCCTGATCCGGGGTTGGCAGGGTGAGTGGCTCCAGCATCGGGTGGCTCCAGTGGAGTCCTGACCCGAGGCTAGGGCGAGGCGCACTTCCACGGCACCCGGCGGCACCCGGCTGGCTGCTGGGTTCAGCTTGTCTGCAAGGGTTTGGCCGGGCTCGATCCTGATCAGCCCCCCGCCTGCTTGGGCCGGAAGCCGGCCTGCTCCAGGGCCGCCAGTGCCGCCGCCACCTGGTCGCCCTGCAGCTCGATCACGCCGTCCTTGAGGGTGCCGCCGGTGCCGGCGCTGGCCTTGAGCTGCTTGAGCAGACTGCTGGCCTCGGCTTCGGGCAGCTCCAGGCCGGTGATGGCCGTCACCAGCTTTCCGCCCTTGCCGGCCTTCGTGCGCTGCACCCGCACCTGTTGCTGGGCCCTGGGGGTGGCTGGCGAGGCTGCGGCGGGCCGGGCGGTGCTGGCGGCGCTGCTGGGGCTGCCGAATTCCTGCCAGCCCCCTTTTTTAGCCATCTGCTGCCCAGCTGCTTGGTCGATTCTGGCGATGGGCGGCACTGGGCAGGATGCTGAAACGGGAATCGGCGACAGCCGGCTCAACAGGGCCTGTGCATGGGCTGAAACACGCTGATGGTCTGGTAGTTCTGACGCCACCGGCAGGGCGTGGCCGTCCCAGGGGCGGACGGCCGCAGTAGGCGTTGGGTGGCCACAATCCAACCTGAAGCTCCCTCCTGGTGCGCCAGTGCTGGGGCGCCTGACCCCAGAGCCTGGAGATCACCTGGCTCGGGTGAGCCTCCACCGCCAGGCTCAGCAGGAGGGGGGATGGTGAACACCGGACCTGGCCGAAAGCCATAGCGAGGAGAAGGATCACCGACCCGATGGCAGAAGCTGAAGATCCGCTGTGGGTTCCATTGCAGCCGATCGATGCGGTCGGCGGTGAGCTGGAGGTTGGAGAGGCGATTGGCACGGATCTCAGCCGTGCCATGGTCCGGAATCGGCGTGAGCGATTCTCCCCAGGGAGAGGGATAGGGCGTTGGTTCAGAACCTGACTGCTGGTTGGCCAGGGCCAGGGTGCGTCCAGCCAGCAGATTGGGTGTGTGTAGTTGTGGGCGATACGAAGGCTACGGCGCCACGGACATGGCACGAAGGCGCGCAGAGTAGTCATGTCTAAACCCAGTCGCTCCTTCAATGGTCCCGCTCAGCCCCAAATTGGACAACACTCATCCAGGGTTGATTGCGCTGGACAAGTGCCGGAAAGACCTCGATAAAGATCTTATTTCGGTGTTAATTGACCTAGGTTGGCGAGTAATCTGCCCGCCGGAGCTGCAATTAGAGGGGCAAGGATTCCTATCGCTTGGGGTACTTGGTTGAAAATCTTTAGGGACAGCCCACGACATCGCAGCCACTCAGCGCGGTCGATCAAGGGCACTTGTAGGGCATCCATCACGATCTCTGATCGCTTCTGCAGCATCATCAGAGCTGGCAGATAAATAGCAGCCAGCATTAATGTAAATACCGAGCCCCAATAGAAGGTCACGCTGCCCACCACCGTTTCCAGCTGCTGCTTATTCAGTAACTCTGGCGCCCAGGACATCCACGCATACATGTGCAAAACTCCTAAGGCCAGTAAGATGGATGCCAAGAGGCCCAATGTCTGGGTTTCCCGGACTCGCAGGATCAGCTCCCGCTCTGTCCAGCCACTGATCGGTTCGCGCACCAATAGAGGAACCAAGGCAATCAGCGCTGCAGGTGCAATAATTCCAAGCAGATTGATTAAGATTAACGTTCGGTTAATAAAGGCCACCATCTGCATGCTTGCCAGTAATTCACTGCCAGCAACACTTTGATATGTGAACAGAAATATGGCATTCATCGGGCGATTGCCGATGTGAACATACTCCAGAAAGCCTGTGCCTACTGCCATCAGGGTCGCCGCGATGCAGACATGCGCAGCCGCGGTTCTCCTGCGCGCTTGCGCCCCCAGCCAACGACCTAAATAGATCAGCATGAACATCGAGAAAACTAGGTAGGCATGGGCAGTCGCAGCCCACACATGACCGTCGGCGATCACCTCATTCGGATTCCCGCCCTTTGCGATAGAGGTTGCGGCTTGCAGCACATGGTCTGCGAATGGTTTGCCGATTTGGTCGAATAGCCAGTGCCCCACAAGAAATACGGCCAGCGGATAGGAAGTTAGCAACCATCCCGCATAATCCTGTGGCGGCCTGGGCTGAATGTTTCTCCATCGAGCCATGCGAGTTCTCACCGAGGTTGGCCTATCTCCTTAGGGCTGTAGATATTTGCTCAGTCTTATGTTGGAAACCCAGCCCAGTAACGGCTCATCGCTCTTGCCTTGTTGGGTAATCAAAATGTCTTGGCACATGGGCAGGCTCTCAAGTCGGGCCTTCGCCGCTGCGATCGTCTCGCCTGCTGCCGCGAGCACAAACCCCTGGCCAACCTCGAAACCCATGCCCTCTTTCGCCATGGAGCTGAGGAAGGTCGCCAATGAATCGCTGTCTTTACCGCCGGTGGCGAGATATTTGTCGATGGCACTGGCATGGATGAGGAGCCGTGGTGCCAGATCAGGGCCAATCACCGGCAGACGACTCACTGTGGTTGTTAGCCGATCGCGGAGCTGCTTGAGGTCGAGCTCGGAGAGCTGATCGCTGCGCTCCAACTTTTGATGCACCGTGTCATTGAGTTTGCGCATGATGTTTGAGATGGGCGCTTGGGCACGCTCCTCAGGGCTGAGCTTGCTGATCAGCTGGCGCATCTGAGAATTTGCTGATTCGAAGCTCTCGCGCCCGAAATAAAAGGCCAGTACCGTACCCACCCAGGACGCGAACACAGGTAGGGATGTATTGAAAATCGTCAGCGCGTTGCTGTTGTCTGCTTGCACCGCAACACAGGCAAGCACCGTGATCGCCAAGGCGGACAGAAGAAGGATCCCCAGGGCGATCCAATTGCGTACCGAAGGGCCCTGCCCTGGCCCGGGCTCATTGGCCATGATTAGTTGTCTGCAGCGCACAATGTTGCGAATAGCTTACCGGGCTGCACTGGATCAAACGGCCCGCCACCATCGAGGAGTTCGCTGGACAGCCCACTCCACGCTCCAATCCCAGCCCGGAAGGGCGCAGTGCCCCGCCCCTCAGCCCGCCACCGCCTCCACCACGCTCACCGCTGAGGCGGTGGGGTGGATCCGGCGCAGGTTCAGGCCGGCGCTCTCCAGCAGCAGGGCGTACTCGCCGGGGGTGCGCTCGCGGCCGCCCTCGGTCATCACCAGCATGTTGAGGTCGAGCAGCTTGCCCGGGAAGGGGGCGTTGCCCGGCGGGATCACCTGCTCCAGGATCAGCACCCGCCCGCCGGGGGCCATGGCCTCGTGGATGTGGCGAAGGATCGTGCGGCAGGCGTCGTCGTGCCAGTCGTGGAGGATGTGCTTGAGCAGGTAGGCGTCGGCGCCGGCGGGCGCGCTGGCGAAGAAGTCGCCCCCCACCAGCTCCAGCCGGCCATCGAGATCGGCGGGCACCGCCACCGGTGCCAGCACATGGGGCTGGTCGAACACCGCGCCGCGCAGGCCGGGGGTGGCCCGCAGCACCGCCATCAGCAGCTCGCCCCGGCCGCCGCCCACATCCACCAGCTGGCCGATGGCGCTGAAGTCGAAGGCCGCCAGCAC
>Ga0207937_1000772_pt1 | contig 10852 bp, 6 predicted proteins | sample LakMenEpi04Sep11_FD_150668 | JGI IMG/M metagenome (GOLD analysis project Ga0207937, IMG submission 150668) | Freshwater microbial communities from Lake Mendota, WI - 04SEP2011 deep hole epilimnion (SPAdes) | ecosystem: Environmental > Aquatic > Freshwater > Lentic | place: Lake Mendota, Madison...
TTTAGGCAAATCCTTGTCCAAACTTAGATTGGTTAAAGGTTCTAAATAGTTTTTAAGCTTCACAAAATCCAAATATCGATTGGCAATTTTTCTTGCACGATGCCAAATCAACATTACAAAAATGATACTAAATGAAAATCCTAAAGTGATATAAGCATGTTTAATTTTAATCACATTTGCTAAAAAGAAGGAGATTTCAACAGTACTAAAAATTAAAATAACAAACGCGACAAGTGCTTGGCTCCACCTCTTAACATTTAATAAATAAAAATTTATCAAAACTGTAGTCATCATCATCGTTAAGATGACCGAAAATCCATAAGCGTTTAGCATACTTTCACTATCTCTAAAAAAGAACAGCATCGAAATACATCCAAACCATAATAATAAATTAAAACTAGGAATATAAATTTGTCCCTTTTGATCTGTCGGGAATTTTACAGTCACCCTTGGCCAAAAGTTCATACTAATGGCTTCATTAATTAAAGCAAAAGAGCCACTAATTAAAGCCTGGCTTGCAATAATGGTTGCAAAAGTAGCGATGCCAATACCAATTAATAAAAACCAATGCGGCATTAATTCATAAAAAGGATTCATTTCACCAATGGTCTGACCCATATGTTGCATTAGCCAAACGCCCTGACCCATATAACTCAATACCAATGCGATCTTTACAAAAATCCAGCTTACTTGAATATTGATACGCCCACAATGTCCTAAATCACTATACAATGCTTCCGCCCCTGTAGTACATAAAAATACTGCACCCAATAGCCAAAAGCCTTTCGGATAATTTGCGAGTAAATCATACGCATAATAAGGATTGAGTGATTTTAAAATGGCTGCATTTCCCAAAACAGGAATAAGACCAAGAATCAAAATCATAGAAAACCAAACCAGCATGATTGGTCCAAACGCAAAACCAACAATTTTAGTACCAAATCTTTGAAAGAAAAATAAAAGAGAGATGATGACAAATACAATACCTACTGTCAAATTATTACCAGGTACAAAAACAGTTTCAAGCCCTTTTACATCTTTTAAAGCTTCAACAGCAGATGATACAGAAAGCGGAGGCGTGATCATACCCTCCGCTAATAATAATGCGGCGCCAAATATAGCAGGAATGTAAATCCATTTTACATAACGACGAATTAAAGCAAACAAAGAAAAAATGCCGCCCTCACCTCTATTGTCTGCTCTAAGTGTTAGCAATACATATTTAAAAGTGGTTTGTAAAGTGAGTGTCCAAAAAACACAAGAAATAGCACCATATACTAACTGCTCAGTAATGATTTTATTGTGCACTATCGTTTTAAATACATACAATGGAGAAGTTCCGATATCGCCGTATATAATTCCTAGAGAAACGATTAAACCTGCTACTGAGAGTTTGTGGGCATGCCCACCAGTTGTATGTGCCATGAAGCATTTTGATTGGAGAACAAAGTTTATAAAAAAAATAGAAACAAACCGAATAGATCGAAAGTATTTTATAACTATTTTAGAAGTAGCTGATTCTAGATCCTCCTTGCAAAACTAGGGCTTGTAAGCACCCCACTTTGCTTCCACTGCTTTAAAACGGAAATCAAAAATTTCCTGGAGCTGTTTTTTGACAAAAAGCACTTGCGCAATATCCCCCAAGAACCCCATTGGGATTTTGTAATGGACAATATCATCCATTTTCACCCCACCCGGTACTGCCTTAAAATGGTGTTGATGGTGCCACATGGTGTAAGGACCAAATCGCTGCTCGTCAACAAAATAAGCGCCTTCTTGCACATGGGTGATTTCGGTCATCCAATACAAAGGGATATTCAAGACTGGCTTCACCGTGTATTCGATGATCTGTCCGGGATACATTTTTTCACCATGAAATTTACTAATGATATTGAACCCCATCTTTGCCGGGGTGATTTTAGCCAAATTGGCTGGACTGCTAAAGAAATCCCAGGCCTCGGTTAAAGAAATAGGGATAAATTGCTCGGTGTGGATGGTATAAACTTTAGACATACCTGATTAACAATGCTTTTGGCATTTTGTTGTATAAAATCGCCACAAAGCCATTAATTTTAACCATGATTAGTAAAGCAGAGCAGCAGCTGGCCTTTGAAAAGGTGTATAAAAAATTAAACGCAGCACAAAAAAAGGCGGTGGATACCATTGAGGGACCAGTCATGGTGATTGCCGGACCGGGAACAGGTAAAACCCAAATTCTTGGGGCTAGAATTGGAAAAATTTTATTGGAGACAGATACGGCACCAGAAAATATTTTATGCCTTACTTATACGGATGCTGGAGCAATCGCAATGCGCAAAAGATTGATGGATTTTATTGGAACTGCAGCTTATAAAGTAACCATCTCCACCTTCCACGCTTTTTGCAACGATATCATTCAAGACAATTTATCGCTGTTTGAAAAACCAAGTTTGGACCCAATATCTGAATTGGAAAAAATTGCATTATTAAAAGAACTCATTGACCAATTTGATAAAACCAATCCATTAAAGCGTTTTAAGGGAGACGTGTATTATGAAATGAACAACTTAATGAAGTTGTATAGCGCCATGAAAAAGGAAGGATGGGATGTGGCATTTTTAACCGAACAGATAGATCAATACATTCAGGACATTCCGTTGAGAGATGAGTTTGTGTACAGAAAAAAGTACAAGCAGTTTGAAGCGGGTGATCTAAAACAGGGGCTGGTAGATGATGCCATTGAAAAGATGGGCAAGCTAAAAGCAGCCGTAGCGGCATTTGACGAGTACCAAGGACTCATGAAAAAACATGGCCGTTATGATTTTGATGATATGATTAATTGGGTGATTCGTGCATTTAAAGAAAATAAAAATCTATTAGCGCAATACCAAGAAAGGTTCTTATATATTTTAGTGGATGAATTCCAAGACACAAGTGGCACCCAGAATGAGCTCGTGCAATTGTTGACCAACTATTGGGAGCAACCAAATTTATTTGTAGTGGGTGATGATGACCAAAGTATATTTAGATTCCAAGGTGCCAATGTCGAAAACATGTTGCACTTTCAAACTCAGTATAAGGATGATATTGTCAATATTGTTTTGGAACAAAACTACCGCTCGACACAACCGATATTAGATGCGTCTAAACAGGTAATCAATCAAAATCAGGAAAGGTTGATCAATAAAATTGGTGGCTTATCAAAAAATTTAATTGCTTCCCTTCCCGAAAATCAGTCCATTGACATTGCACCATCCATCCTTCAGTACAATGATCCACAAGAAGAGATGATGGACATTACCGAAAAAATTGCACAATTAATAAATACAGGAACGGAGCCCAAAGAGATTGCAGTATTGTATAAAGAACATAAATACGGTACTGAAATAGCGCATTTTTTACAGCAAAAAAATATTCCTATTTACAGCAGAAGGACTGCCAACCTTTTTGATCAAATACTGATTCAGCAAATCTTAAAAATACTAGACTACCTAGCCTGTGAGTTGGATCAACCCAATGAAGGCGCTAATTTATTATTTGAAATACTCCATTTCAAGTGGTGGGGAATATCCCCTATCACGATTGCTACGCTTACGGTGGAGGCCAATCAATTAAAATTTAATCATAAAGAAAATAGTTTTAGAAAAGTCTTAATAGATAAAACACAAGAGGTACAAACAGATTTATTTTCAACAGGTGGATTAGAGCAAGTGGCCAAAGCAGTTAAAGTATTAGAGGATTTAATTGGACAAATTCCCAATGTGACTTTGGTGAATTTGATCGAACAGATTTTACAAAAGACAGGCATCATACAAGCCGTTTTAAATAGTGATGACAAAGCAGCAGAATTAGATATGGTGACTTCGTTTTTTGACTTTATCAAAGAGGAAACGCATCGCAAGCCTAGTTTAGATTTGAAGACTTTAGTTGATATCTTTCGTTTAATGAAACGCGAAGACATCCGCCTACCATTGCCTATCACCTTGGGTTCAGATGCTGGTGTGAATTTGTTAACCACACATAGTAGCAAGGGCCTTGAATTCACCCATGTATTTTTAGCAGGCACCAATGCGGCTTATTGGGAGAAAAAAAGAACGACTGCAGCTGCAGGTTATAAGCTCCCAGATACAGTATTGAGTACTTTAGAAAGAGCAGATGATAAAGAAGAATTAAGAAGATTATTTTATGTAGCTATTACAAGAGCTAAAAAACATTTAACTATTTCATATAGTAAGTATAAGGCGGATGGCAAAGAACTTGAGCCGAGTCAATTTCTAATTGAACTAGTGCAAGGCAATGATGGAATGATACAAGCGCAAGAATTAGATGCATCCGTTAAAATGCAATATAAATTGCTCAGACTTGAAACCACATTGAAGCCAAGCATTGCACAATTAGAAGCCGATTTTATCCAACCGAAATTGGATAAATTTTCCATGAATGTCACTGCATTAAATAATTACTTAAACTGTCCTTTACGTTTTTATTATAACAGCTTAATTCGTGTGCCTTCCGGAAAATCAGAAGCAACTACTTTTGGTTCTGCAATACACGATGCACTGAATAAACTGTTTGAAAAAATGCAAAAAGCAGGAAACGTATTTCCTGATAAACAAACCCTTGTAGAAGATTTTGAATTCTATATGAAAAGGCATCGCGAAGCATTTACGCAACAAGAATTTAAAGATCGTTTAGATCTTGGCGGTACAGTCTTAGTCAACTATTATGATTTTTATGTGCAGCAATGGAATAAAATTGTCGCAACCGAATATAGAATAACCAATATTGTGGTCAATGATATTCCATTAAAAGGTGCGATAGACAAAATCGAATTCAATGGCAAAGATGTTGTCGTGATTGACTACAAGACGGGTAATATTGACAATGCAAGAGAGCAGTTAAAGGGACCAAATGAAAAGAATCCAAATGGAGGTGATTACTGGAGACAGGCGGTGTTCTATAAAATACTCTTAAGGCATCATCCTAAAAATTGGCAGGTCACTAGCGCAGAATTTGATTTTGTGGAGCCCAATAAGAAAAAAACTTTTGAAAAGATTGCCATTGAGATGACAGAAGCAGACATTACCACGGTTCAGCAGCAAATAAAAATGGTTTGGGATAAAATCCAACAAAAAGATTTTTATACCGGTTGTGGTAAGGAAGATTGTCATTGGTGCAATTTTGTAAAAAACAATGAACTAGCCGTCGCATTACATGAGTTAGAGGAGGAAATTTAACTAAGTTTGTAAAGTATGATCCGATCAAAATTAATTCCAACAATCCTGCTTTGTTGTTTGACTGCAATGGCAATCATGCAAATGGGTGGTTGTGCTAATATTGTACCCCCTTCTGGAGGGCCAAGAGATAGCATCCCGCCTTATGCTGTGTATGCCAAACCAAAAGATTCTAGTATCAACATTGCACCCAAGGAGATTTTGATCAGTTTTAACGAATACATTACCACCAATGCCTTACAAGAGCAATTGATTGTGTCCCCAAATATAAAAAATAATCCCTTGGTAGATCAAAGGTTAAATATGTTACGCATTCGTTTATCTGATAGTTTAAATGCAAACACTACCTATAGTTTCCAATTTGGCAATGCTATTAAAGATGTGAATGAAGGCAATATTGTTCAAAATTATACTTATGTATTTAGCACTGGCAGCCATATAGATACGGGTAAACTGTATGGAAAAGTTCAACTAGCTGAAACAGGTTTGGTAGATAGTACTTTAATTGCAGTCTTACATCCTATAGAAAATGATTCTGCCATTTTTAAAGACAAACCAGTTTACTATTCAAGAATCAATGGGAAAGGTATTTTTGAATTCAAATTTTTGCCTTCTAAAGATTTTAATATCTACATTGTTCCAAATGATTATAATAAAAAATATGATGATTCCACAAAATTATTTGCCTTTCTAAATAATACTGTACACCCTAGCAAAACGACGGATAGCATTCAATTGTATGCTTTTGAAGCTAGTCCAAAAAAAGAAAAAAAATTAGCAAGTATTGCAGCTGCAAAAAATGCCAAAAGGCAATCGCCTATTTTAAAATACAGTAGTAATCTAGAAGGTAAAGAAAAAGATGTTTTAAGTCCATTGACTTTGAATTTTGAAACACCTATCCAACTCAATGATAGCTTTTCTATAGGTATCACCGATACTAATTTGGTAAAACAAGAAGGCATGCAAGTGACCATTCAAGGGGGAAATAAGCAACAAGTTGACATTCAATTTCCTTGGGAATTCAATACAGATTACAAATTATTAATCCCACAAAAATCAATACAAGATAGTCTCTCTAACTTCTTAATAAAAGCAGACACCCTAAGATTCAAGACTAAAGCTGAATCAAGCTATGGCACAGCAATTTTAAGAATCAATGGATTTCAACAATTTGAGCATCCTGTTTTATTGTTGATACAGGACCAGAAAGTAAAATTTAGTTATCCAATCACGCAGAACCTTTTGCGCATTGATTTATTACCACCAGGAGACTACCAATTAAAATTATTGTCTGACGCCAATCAAAATGGACGATGGGATACAGGTAAGTTCATGGGTAATCAACTCCAGCCAGAAATTGTGCGCAATCTAAATTTAATTTTAAATATCAGGTCTAATTGGGATAATGAAATGAACCTCATTTTAAAACCCTAATTTTGAATTTACAATTATATGCAACTACCCTCCGCCTTACTTGAAAACGCTGTAGCAGAATTTTCCAAACTTCCGGGTATTGGCAAAAAAACTGCATTGCGCTTGGTATTGCATTTGTTGAAACAAGAAGCCTCCAGCACCAACCAATTTAGTGAAGCATTGATTAGAATGCGAAAGGAAATTCAATTTTGTAAAAACTGTTTCAATATCAGTGATGGACCAATCTGTTCTATTTGCTCCAACACATCCAGGTCAAAAGAAACCATTTGTGTAGTGGAGAATATTAGAGACGTGATTGCGATTGAAAACACCAGTCAATACCATGGCACTTATCATGTATTGGGCGGTATCATTTCACCTTTAGACGGCATTGGCCCAGAACAATTAACCATTGAACCCTTGATGGAACGGATTCAAAAAGATGCAGTGACAGAATTAATTTTTGCATTAAATCCAACCATACAAGGTGATACGACCATTTATTATATTCAAAAGAAAATGACAGGCAATGCCTGCAAAGTCACCACCATTGCAAGAGGGATTGCTTTTGGGGGCGAATTAGAATATGCCGACGAAATGACCTTAGGAAAAAGTATCTCCAACCGTCAACCCATCCAACAATACATCAAGTAAATTGTTATTTTAAGGAAACCCCTATTTTCAAATAGCCATTTAACACATATTGATAATACAATTTGGAAAAATAAAGGATAAATACTAATTTTAATGTTCAAACATTGATTTATGAATCTAAGAATAATCACCCTACTTATAGCAAGTCTTGCATTTGTACAAGTTCAAGCACAAAAAATTTATAGTACAAAAACTGCTAAAGTTAGATTCATCGCAGTAGATGATAAAGACATTGACGCCACTAACACAAAAGCTGTGAGTCGCTTAGAAACCAATGGTAACATAAGTTTTATCATGCTCATGAAAGATTTTAGTTTTGAGATGGACCTAATGCAAAAGCATTTTAATGAGGAATATGTGGAGTCAGATAAATTTCCTCGTGGCATATTCAATGGTCAAATTACCAATATCAAATCTGTCAATTTCGCGAAGGACGGCAGCTACCCAATCATTGTAAATGGCAATATGCAAGTGCATGGCGTCAATAAAGCAATACAAACCAATGGGGTGATTGTCATATCTAAAGGCTTGCCCAAAGCGAGCGCTAAATTTACAGTAAGCTTGAAGGATTTTGGTATCGGTGGAGTCTTAATTAAGATGGTTGCCGACAAAGTCGACGTGGAAGTGGTTGCGAATTATCAATAACCATTGGTAATATTTTGCCATCAGTTGATTCTGCCCTATCTTCGCAGCGCAACAGCAGGAGGATTTGTTTATTGTTCACCCTGCCATCCGAAAGGAGAAAAGAACTAATAAACGATACCCTTATCGCCCCCCTACCTCTTTTCCTATTGGATGCTGCATAAAATTTAATGTAGTATTATGTCAATTAAGGAAGCTTTACAAGAAAGAATTTTAGTGATTGATGGTGCCATGGGCACCATGGTTCAACGTCATAAATTAACGGAAGAAGATTTTCGTGGAACAAGATTTGCCAATTGGCATACCGATGTAAAAGGCAATAACGACCTTTTATGTATTACACAACCAGCCATCATTACTGGTATTCATTTACAATACTTAGAAGCAGGCGCAGACATTATTGAAACCAATACTTTCAGTAGTACCTCTATCGCGATGGCGGATTATGACATGCAGGAACTGGCATATGAATTGAATGTGGCAGCAGCAAAATGTGTTCGTGATGCAATTGATCAATACAAAGCAAAACATCCTAATAGTACCGAAAAATATATTGCAGGCGCAATTGGTCCTTTAAATAAAACATTAAGTCTTTCCCCCGACGTAAACAATCCAGGTTTCCGCGCAGTGACTTTTGACGAAGTCGTTGTGGCATATACAGAACAGATTCGTGGTCTTGTAGATGGAGGTGTAGATGTTATATTGGTTGAAACTATTTTTGATACGCTGAATGCTAAAGCAGCCATCTTTGCAATCAAAGAATACTTTAGAAAGATAGGAAAACCAGAATTGCCGATCATGATTAGCGGCACCATCACAGATGCATCTGGTAGAACTTTAAGCGGTCAAACATTAGAAGCATTTTATACTTCTGTGGCACATGCTAAACCATTGAGCGTTGGATTGAACTGTGCATTAGGTGCACAAGAAATGCGCGCACATATTGAGGAACTTTCTCAAATCGCAACTTGTTATACATCGGCCTATCCGAATGCTGGCTTACCGAATGCGATGGGTGAATATGATGAAGCACCGCATCAAACAGCGCATTTTATTGAAGAATGGGCCAAAAATAAATTTGTAAATATTGTAGGCGGATGTTGTGGCACCACCCCAGACCATATCAAACATATGGCAGATAACGTGCGCAACATGCAACCAAGAAATTTACCTATTGTAGACAAAACTATTTAAGATTATGAGCGAATTACCTATACATATCAAACCCTATTTAAGATTAGCTGGATTAGAACCTTTAGTGATTCGTCCTGAAACAAATTTTGTGAATGTTGGTGAAAGAACCAATGTGACAGGCTCTAAAAAATTTGCAAGACTCATTAAAGAAAATAAATACGAAGAAGCTTTATCTGTTGCACGTCAACAGGCAGAAAATGGTGCACAGATCCTTGATATCAATATGGACGATGCCTTACTTGAAGGCGTAAAAGCAATGACGACTTATTTGAATTTATTACAGAGCGAACCGGATATTGCAAAAATCCCTATCATGATTGATAGCTCAAAATTTGAGATCATCGAAGCGGGATTAAAATGTGTACAAGGAAAATGTATCGTGAACTCCATCTCTATGAAAGAAGGCGAAGCCAAGTTCATTGAACAAGCACATATCTGTAAAGCCTATGGTGCAGCGGTTATTGTAATGGCCTTTGATGAAGTAGGACAAGCGGATACCAAAGCAAGAAAAGTAGAAATTTGTTCACGCGCTTATAAAATTTTAGTAGAACAAGTTGGTTTCGATCCTGAAGACATCATTTTTGATCCAAACATTTTTGCGGTTGCAACAGGTATCGAAGAACATAATAATTATGCAGTAGATTTTATAGAAGCAACAAGGGAAATTAAAACTTTAATGCCCTTAGCAAAAGTGAGTGGTGGTGTATCGAATGTATCCTTTTCATTCAGAGGCAACGATGCAGTAAGAGAAGCCATTCATGCGGTGTTTTTATACCATGCTGTCAATGCAGGAATGGATATGGGTATTGTGAATGCAGGTCAATTAATTGTGTATGATGAGATTGAACCTGAATTAAAACAACTTTGTGAAGATGTAATTTTGAATCAAAACAATGATGATAACCAAGCGACTGAAGCATTGATTCAATATGCAGACGCATTGAAAGCAAAAGGAGAAGACGCAGGACAAGTGGCAGAAGCCAATAGCAAAAAATTAGCATGGAGATCTGGTAATGTAGAGGAAAGACTAGCACATTCATTGATCAATGGTATTACGGATTTCATTGAAGCAGATACAGAAGAAGCAAGACTACAATATAGTGCACCATTAGAAGTGATTGAAGGGCCTTTGATGGCGGGTATGAATCAAGTAGGTGATTTATTTGGCGCAGGTAAAATGTTTTTACCGCAGGTAGTGAAAAGTGCAAGGGTAATGAAAAAGAGTGTTGCCGTGTTGACACCATTTATCGAAGCCGAAAAAGAAAGATTAAAAAATGCCTCTGCAAATCCAAATGGTCAAACGAAAGGACCAGCTAAAATTTTGCTAGCCACAGTAAAAGGCGATGTGCATGATATTGGTAAAAATATTGTGGGTGTGGTATTGGGTTGTAATGGGTACGAAATTATTGATATTGGTGTGATGGTACCTGCAGATAAAATTTTATCAGAGGCAGAAAAACACCAGGTAGATATTATTGGATTAAGTGGATTAATCACGCCTTCATTAGACGAAATGGTATACATCGCAAAAGAAATGAAACGTCGTGGCATGACCATACCATTGATGATTGGAGGAGCAACCACGTCTAGAATGCACACAGCGGTTAAAATTGCACCAGAATACAATGATGGTGTCATTCATGTATTGGATGCATCAAGAAGTGTGACTGTTGCTGGATCACTATTGAACAAAGAAACCAAAAAACCTTTCCTAGCGGAATTAGAACAAGCTTACA
>Ga0207937_1000773_pt1 | contig 10849 bp, 15 predicted proteins | sample LakMenEpi04Sep11_FD_150668 | JGI IMG/M metagenome (GOLD analysis project Ga0207937, IMG submission 150668) | Freshwater microbial communities from Lake Mendota, WI - 04SEP2011 deep hole epilimnion (SPAdes) | ecosystem: Environmental > Aquatic > Freshwater > Lentic | place: Lake Mendota, Madison...
CCGGGCCGCCACTCTTGGGCCTCCGCAACTTCGTCGGAAGGCTCCGCGTCAAGGAACATGCTGCGTGCTTCATGCTTCATGGTTCATGGTGATGCGGTTATTACTTGGAGACACGCTCGAGGGCAAACCCAATGTTCGCCCCGAAGTGTCGGTTGTTCGCCGCGAGGTAACGTGAACGGGCGTCCATGTCCTCTTTGGCGACGGGTTGGAATCCGAGATCGTAACTCTCGGACGTGTTCTCGTGGAAACGCTTGCGGCGTTTCGGTTTCGTTGTCGTTTGTTCCACTTTCATGGTGTTGTGCAGTTAGTCAGATCGTCTGACTATTCAACGACGAAGCCATTCGCCTTGGCCGCGATGGCACGGACAACGGCAGCGACCGCGTCCTCGTCCACGTTGAAGTTGTTGACGAGCATTTCCAACACGGCCTCGACGGCGCCGCGAGGAACGGAGACGGGTTTGGCCGGAGCCTTGTCGTCTTTGCGGCGCTTGTCGTATCCCGCTTGCAGCGTCCAATAGCTGACGCGGGAAACGATGGCGCGGTAGTTTTTGCTGCCGACGCGGTGCTTGCTCATGCCCCACATCTTCTGCAACGCCGCGACGAATTGATCGCGTGTCACGCCAGCGGCGATTGCCGCCTTGCCGAACTTCGCCACGTTCTCGGCGGCCTTGTGGCCAGCGCGAACGGATTGCACGAGCGCGGCCAAGGCTGCGCGTTGTTTGTTGCTTTGGTTTTTGTCCATACGTTTTCTAAAGACACGACAAGCAGCAGTCAGACAATCTGACTACGACTTCATCCCTTCGTGTCATAGGGTGTTTGTTTCGGATCGGAGCGACTCATGTCGCCGTCTCCATAAACAAAGGGAGGGATCCCCCCGAATTACTCTGTTAATCACCACAGAGGTTATGCCCTACTGCTTGTCCGCTTTGCCGAATCCAAGCAGCCAAGCGAGCAAACCGATGGAGAAAGGGCAGGCCGAATGAGGCCGACATATATTTAAGGCAGCGGGTCTTTTCGATCCTACTCTGTTAGCCTCAGTTTTTGAGGAATTGGCGTAAGTTGCTGTGGATCAGAGACATGAGCCAAGATTCATGGTTCACGCCTCATGCACCTATGCGGCACAAATACTCATGTTGATAGAGTAAAGGGCGCGGCTTTCATATCTGTAGACCCACCACCCAACCCACCACCGTCCCTCTGTAGACCCGCCGCGCCGCATAGGACTATCATATTGATGGGCTGTCAATTTTTTGCAGCTTTTCCGGTTATTAACTCGTGCAGCACATGAACGGCATAAAGTCTAAGCTGTTCGTGCTATATTAACCGCGTAAATAATAAAATGAAAGCCATCCTCGAGTTCACCATTCCCGAAGACTCCCAGGAGCATCAGGACGCGCTGAAAGGCGCCGATTGGAAGTGGGTGATTAGCGATCTCTTCGACTACCTCCGGAACCAGATCAAGCACGCCGACAACTCGGCCGAGGAATACCGGACCTTTGAACGGGTCAGGGACCGCCTAGCCGAGATTCTCGACGAGCGCGAGCTGCGACTACAGTAGGGAAGCGAGATACTTCAGCAAACGACGCCAGCGGAAAGCAGTCACGACAGCCTTCCGTTCACGCCGCTCGAAGTAGCCGACGCCGCCATAAGGCCCGTAGGCCAAACCGAGTTCGGTTGTTCGATACATAAGATCACCTCCATTCCGGCTTTAACTAAAGCGAGGCCGGCGCGGGAAGCCAGTTACGTTTGCGTAACCAGTGAAGCCGAGAGCGAAGTGTCACAAAGGGTCTAAAATAGCCACATCTGAGATCGCGTTACAGGGTTGACTTTGTTCCCCCAGTGTTCCCCCTGGTTTTCCCCCAGACCTTTAGTGTCTGAAAATCAACGAGTTAAGTCCTGTCTGGGGGAAAGGGGAACACCCTTACCCTTTTTCTCTTTCAAAAATATATTATATAAGGGGGTGTCGCCAGCACCCCGTTTTCCCACGCGCCTCCCCCAAACCAACCCCCCTTTTCCCCCAGATGGGCTTAAACCACTCGACGACAACGACTTAACATGGGGGAACATGACTTTTTAGGCTGGGGGAACAGAAAGTCAACCCTGTAATAGATACCCGACTCTCGATAAAGGCGGGCGGATCACGCCTCATGCTTCACGCTTCAGAGCCCCGGCGCAGCCGTTTCACGGCAACAGCTTCGATCTGGGCGACTAGAAAACGCACAATAGTTCAAGCCACACTTCACCTACAGCGTAATTTCTACGCTATTTATGCGCTCAGAACGGATCTTGGTCTTCGTCCGGTGTCTCGACTGCCGGCGGTTCGATCCGCCACAAAGTCACCTTATCCTTGCCGTAGCGTTTGGAGACTACCGAGACGCCCGAGTCGGGAGTCGTGGCCAAGTCCCCAAGCCGCCTTCCTAGAATCCGCACCGGCCACTGGTTGGTCAGCGACGTGTTGTCGAAGATGGTGTGGAACGATTGATGCAGATCGACGGTCGTGCCTTCCCACGCCACCTTGCGTTCCTCGTCGGGCTTGCGCCGCCACCAAGCGTTCAGGGTGTCGCGCAGCTCGGCTTTGGCGCCAGAGGCTTCGATCTTGGCGCGGATCTCCGTGGCGATGATGCTGCGGATGCCGTAGCGGCTAGTCGGGTCGGTGAGGCGGGAGGGGATCGTCCAAGCCTTGAGCCAAGCCAGAAGGTGCGGCAGCTCGTCTTTTTCCACGTTGGCGAAATACTCGGGGCCGGGCTGGTCTTCCCAAGACTGCATGGCCAAGACGATGAGCTTGTCCTCGTTGGATACGTCCAGGGTGGGGACGGCTTTGATCGAGACCACGTCGTCGTTGGCGGCGATGACCACACGGCCTTTCCATTCCACGAGGATCGGCGTGACGAACTTCTCGTGGTATTTGTGGCGTCCGTGGGCGGCGAGCTTCTTGACCGCGCTGGCGTAGCGGTTGAGTTGGGCTTCGCTCTCGGCGGCTTTGGAGTCGTCGATCACGGCGAGGGGAGAGTGGAACAGCTCCGAGTTGAACCCGTTGCCCTCGCCCGAGACGATCGAAGAGAGGTCGGCGTAGCCGCCCATCGCCGGAGCGAGGAGCTTCTCGATCAGGAAGGTTTTGAAGCAATGCACGGGGCCGCACATGATGAGAGCTTGGCCGAGCTTGAGATCACCGGCCTCGGCCGACTCGTAGAATCGTTTGGCCCACGCAAGGAAGGTGTCCTTGTAGTCCGGCAGGGTGAAGACGTTGTCGAGGACGCTGGCGTAGCGCGGGAAGTGTTCGCCCCAGGCTCCGGCCTCCGGCGCGGCCGGTGTCACCTTCACTGTGGCGGTGTTGAGGTATTTCTTGCCGCCCTCAAACCAGACCTCGCTCTGGCTGTAGAGCCTCGGTCCGGCGCCGTGAACCCTTCGCTTGCGGCGCAGTTCCTCTTTGGCGGTGTCGAGCTGTGAGCAGGTTCCGCCTTTCGGGACGCGATCCGAACATCCGCGGGTCTTCAGCGTGCTGGTCAGCACGGAGGTCATTTCGTAGCACCAGATTCCCTCGGCCGAGCGCATGAAGAACGCCTTACCGTCGTAGTAAATGTCTTCAAAGCGTCCGCCTTTATTCGCATTGGTGGGCGGTTTGGACATCTCTGGTGAGGCGCTATCCCCGTTTCCGGCGGCTAAAGCATCGTTTGTGCTGTCCTCGGCAAGGGGGGTGGCAATTTGACCCCCTCCTTCCGATTCCGTGGATTTCGACGGGGTTGGGCTATTAACGGCCAATTTTTCGGCATTCGGATTGAAGTAGATCAGCGATTGGCTTTTTCCGTTGTCTTTTCGCGTCACCCCTGGAAGGCGCGTGAGCCGGACGGCAGTGATGGCGTTCGGATCGGCTCCGAGCGGAACGACCACGTCGGCAATTTGTTTGGCCGCGGCGAGCCATTCGTCACGATCGGCTGCGTCCACCCTGACAATGGCATGGGCCGAGGCATTTCCAGACAGGGTTACAGACACGATCGGTAATGTTACTCCACGCAAGATAGTAAGCCACTCTTCCAGTGGCATGTTGTCGGCTTCGATCAGGACGTGTCGGTAAGCGGTGAGGCTCGACTCCGAGCGGCGGGTCGGTTTGGCCTCGTCGCGGGGAGTCCAGTCGCCGGTCACCGGGTTGAGGAGAAACCATGCGCCCTCGGTATTCGTGCGGCCTAGGCGCACCACATCCTCGTCGTCCGTCTTGGGCGACCAGACGAGCTGCCCTTGGGAGAGCATGTCGGTGAAGAGGATGGTCTTTGCTTGGTTGCTGCTGTCGGGGCATCCGAATAGTGCGCGCAGGACTGTGCTGGCGCCCACTTCACTCACATCAACCGGACTGGTTGCCATGAACTCCTCGACCGAGGTCGGACCGGCCTCGAGCAGCTTGGCTATCGCGGCTTCGTCCTTCGGGCGTTTGGCTCCGACTGTCTTGCGCGGCGGGATCTTGCCTTCGACTTCGGCGCGGACCTTGGAAAGGGTGTTGGCGATCTCGCGGGGTTGGGCGGGTCGGCCGAGCCAAGCGTCGATCCATTCCTCGATCTCGTTGTCGTCAAATCCGGCGGCGACAAGCCGGTGGGCGGCTTTATACATCCAGCCGTGGCATCCTTCTCCGGCGGTTGGACAGCGGTCCAAGCCGAAGTCTTCGGGGGCATGGTCAAGATTCATGGGGTTGTTAGGTTATGATGTTCGTAGAAAGCGATGCGTTGGCCGATCCATTCCATACAGTTCACGGCCATCGAGTTACCGAGGGCTTTGTAGCGTGGCCCGTCAGGGCATTGGTCGGCGGGTTTACCCTTCCAAGGGATGAGGGTGTGTCCGTCATTAAAGCCTTGAAGCCTTTCACACTCCGTGGGGGTGAGGCGGCGGACGGCGTGCGGCACGATCACCCCGCCGGTGTGGTTGATGTCGCTCGCCGCCGATGAAATGGCTTGCGAGGTATCGCTGACTGTCTGGTTGTAGGTGTCGACGGCAATCGGCGTCCCGCGTCCTGTGCCGTCTTCGCTTGCGTCGAACCCTTCGCCTCTCAGCGAGTGGGCAACCAAGTCCGTCGCGTCGCGGAAGTCACGGGCCTTCATGGTCGATGCGGTCTCGTCTTCCACGTATTCGCCGAACGCCGCCATGCGGGCCGGAACGAGGACGCCTTCGCGGGACTCGTGGTCGCCGTAGGGATTGCGGGTGAGGGGAGGCGCGATGGTTGCAACTCCCTGAGTCGCGGCGGCGTCCAGCGTGTAGCTTGAGCCATCGTCGCTCCAGCCCTTGCCGTTCTGGCCTTTCTCCCGCGTCGTGGTGTCTTGTAGCGCCACGCAATTCCGCAGCCGGAACGTGGAGCCTTCGTGCGTGTAAGTATTGGCTTCGTGCGCCGTGAGCGGATCGGCAGTCTGCCCGTCGCCCGTGGCGATCAGCATCCCCGACTTGGCTGCTTGGACTGTGGTGAGCCCCTGCTCGCCGTCTTCCGCCGAGAGAGCGCCGACGACGTGGCCGTTGGCCAGAGATTGGTGGGTCAGCTTGCCGCCACCGCATTGGGTGTCGAGGGCTCCGGCGACTTGGATCCCGCTTCCAGAGCGCGGCGAAGATGCTCCGGCAGGACTTTGTTTCTTTTTGCCGCCCGCCTTATAATCCCGGCACACGCTTTCGGACTCAAATAGAACCTTGGCGGCACGGATCGGGTCTCCAAGACATCCGACAACGAACACACGTCGCCTGCGTTGCGCGACGGCACGGGGATGCCGTTGTGTTCTGACCCACTGAGCATCGAGCACGCGATAAGCCCACCCATACCCCAAGTCGCCCAACGCCCCGAGGAAGGAACCAAAGTCCCGTCCTCCGTTTGAACTGAGGACGCCGGGGACGTTTTCCCAGACAATCCATCGAGGCCGAAAATGTTGAGCGATTTCCAGATAGGTAAGCATGAGTCCTCCCCGCGAGTCTTTGAGACCTTTGCGGAGGCCGGCGACGGAGAAGGACTGGCATGGCGTTCCGCCGACCAGAATTCCGATTGGATCAAGTTTCCATTCTTCATATTTAGTCATGTCGCCCATGTTGGGAACCGACGGCCAGTGGTGGGCGAGCACCGCCGAAGGAAAGGGTTCGATTTCGGAGAACGCGGCTGGTTGCCAGCCGAGCGGCTCCCACGCGACCGAGGCCGCTTCGATGCCGGAACAGACGGAAAGGTATTTCATCGAGGTGGTGAGGTTATGCTTTACGGACAAACCAATGTCCGCCCATCCACATCGTAAGGAGGTGTTCGTGGGTCATGTCCGCCTTCCAGCAGAACGCCTCGTGTTTGCGGTGGAGCGGGTCGCGCTCGATGGTGACGTAGCCGTCGTTCTCTTCCTGATAGCGGTCGGGTGTGCGCCAATCGCTGATACGCTCAAAGTTACGGATAAGGTTGTGGGGCAGCATGGGTTATTACTTCAGATATATTTTTGAGGTCACGACTTCCGCACCGAGGGGCAGCGCCGGACACCATTCCGGCGGCGTGACCATGATACGTTCGACCTCGGTCTTGGCGGTTTCGCTCAATCTTTCTTCGACGAGTATGACAACTTCGTCGTGGACGCGCATCAGCACTTGGAAGCGAGCGGCTTCCAGCGCGAGGTAGCGATCCATGAAAACATCCCTCGCCAACGCCTGGGTGATATTTTCTGCCAGCAGACCGCCATACAGCTTGGTCGTGGCCATGATTCCGTTGCGCGGGATTTTGCACTGGTAGTCACCACGGCCTTCGCCCGAGCAGGTCACGTTGCGGTAGACCAACTCGCGGCCCGAGGGGAGGGTGACTGTGAAATTCTGCTCCTTACTGTCGATGGAGTTCCGCATCGTCCGGTCAAGAGTCCGCCACAGGCGGGTGACGGCGACGTTTGACTGGCGGTAGGACTGCACGATTTCTTGCGCTTCCTGCGAAGATATGTCGAGTCCGGCCATGATCTTGGCCACGTAGCGGAACTTCTCCGCCCCGCAGCCGTAGCCCAAGCCCAAGACGCGGGCCTTGGCGAGCTGGCGCATTTTCTTGTCCACGTCCTTGAGTGGACGCGGGTCGGTGTAGCCCATCGTTGCTCGGGCGTGCGCTTCGTAAACGTCGGAGCCTTTCATCAGCTCAAGGCTTTTCCAATCACGGGCCAGATAGCAGATGCACCGCGCTTCGATCTGGGAGAGGTCGCAGATCAGGAGCGTGTAGCCTTCGGGGGCTTTGATCAGGTTGCGGATGTCCACACCGGCCACTTGGCCTTTGGGGAGATTCTGCGCGTTCCATCCGCCCGAGCCGCTGTCGCGTCCGGTCACGGCCCCGAAGTATTTCATGTCGTATGGCATCCAGACCGAGGCGGGCTTTTTCCTCGCGAGCATGGCGCGGACTGTCTTGAGGTGCTTATTGCTTTTGCGGTAGTCCCGCACGGCACGAACCCACGGATACTGGTCGGCAAATTCCGCTTCCCACTCGGCTCCTTCGGTCGTTTTCTCGGCGAAGGTGGAGGGCGCACGAATGCCTTCCTTGGTGCATTGATCCCTGATCGCTTGGAGCGAGAGGAGCGCGATGTCCGAGTCTCCCGCCCAGGGGATGAGCTTGGCAGCGCGTTCCGCTTCTTCTTCGAGGATTACCGTCGCCCTTTTGGTCGCTTCCACATCTAAAGGGACACCGCGCATGGTCATCTCGCGGGTTTTCTTGGAGATCAGGCGTTCATGTTCCGGCCACTTGTGTCCGTGGATCTTCCAGATTTGCAGCGTGGCTTTGGCATCCAGAAGCGCGTAACGGGCGATCTCCATCTTGAAATCGTTGTCCATCCGCTTGCGTTTGGGTAGCGCGAGAAAGTCCGTTCCAGGAGGCACGGTGTAATGCCGGCCTTTCATGTTGTCGCGGGTGGACTTCTTCAGCTCGAGGTGGGCCAGATAGAAAGCGGCTTCCTTGAGCGAGCGCGGGTATCCGAGGTAGGCCGCCATGTCCGCAGTGTCGTAGACCGCCTTCGGCTCGACTCGTTTGACTTTCCCCTCCTCGACCAACGCTTGGTAAAGCGTCAGGTCGAACGCAGCGTTGTGCATGAGCCATTCTTGACCGGCGCAAGCATCCCACGGCGCACCGGCCGGTGGCCCGACATACTGCCAACCGGCGTCCGAATACATAGCGACCATGTAGATGTCCGTGGCGCGGGCGTAGTTGTAAGCCCCGAGCGTGGTCACGCTCGTTTCGTTGTCGTAGTAGGATTCAAAGTCGATCGCGACAGCCATGATCAGAGTTCGTGAAGTTGTTCTGGAAGGTGCGACCGCAGCCACGCGTTTTCGGTCTTCAGATCGCTGACGAGAAGAAGCAGGCCGTCGATCAATTCCTCTTGGGCTGCAAGTTTCTCGACCACCTGCCCGAGCGTCGTGAATGAATCACGCGGCCCGAAGTTGATGCGACCTATGGTAACGTCAGGGTTCATACTGCTTGAAGAACTCTTTGCGCTTTAGCGCCTTCGCCTTGCGGTATTGCTTGTCGCGTTTTTTCCTCGCGATGAGTTTTTGTTTGAGGTGCGGCTTGGACGACCGATGCCACTTGTTGCAAAAAGGACAGAGATAGACGCGGAAGTCCTCTGGATTCAACGACTCGGCTGCTTCCTTTGACTCGAACGGACGCTTCCGCATACACCCCTTGAGTAAAGCGAGATTGTCCAGAACGTGTGGCATAACTCATCCCTCGCGTTCTCCGTTGCGGACCGCCCACGCGAAGATGGCTCCGTAGGTTGCGAGTCCGCCGAGCACAATGCCGACGGCGAGACCGATGAGAAACCAACCGGCGCTCATGCTGTCCTCCAGAAACGAAGGCGATCGACGCCTTCTCCGTCAGTGACGAGTCGGGTCGCAAACTTCTTACCGCCGCGACGGCCGGTGCTTGATGCAATGGATCGCAGCCCATTGAACCCTTCACAGGTCGAGGCCGGATAGATGAACGAGTCGCCGACGTTCAGATTACCCAGTAGGTAGGACAGCGGATGTTGATACCGCGACTGTTCGCCTGGTTTCTTGTCTGCTAGAGGAACGTCTTCGTCGATGACGACAGTGTAAGTTCTCATTTAGCATCTCCTCCTTTGGCGGCGAGCCATGCTCCGAATCCGAATAGACCGACCCAAGAAACGAACAGTCCGACGATCGGGATCATTTGCTCCCTCCGATAAGTTCGCGTTGGCGCTCGGTGAGCAGGTTTTCTTTCCACTCTTCGAGTTGCCATTGCGCGAGTTCTTCCGACATCTGGTGGCGCTTATGAACCTCCAGATAGGCGGAGCCAAACCCGACAACCACGGCGGTGGTGACAGCCATCGCCATGACGGAACAGAATCGACGTGCGGTCATTTCCACTCCTTCCGGTGGCAGAGGAGGCCGATGATCCCGTAATTCGCGATATCCAACCAAGTGTCGGAAACCTTCTCGTGCTCTGGCGACTTGTCCTTCCAGACGAGCGTCTTGAGGCGCTCGACCTTATCATTCATCCGGACGATGATTCCCTTCTCGCCGAAGGCGGAGATGTTCGCGCTGCCGTAGTCGCGCTGTTTGGAGTCGAGGAGAACAGCAGATTCGCAAAAGGCACGGAACGCTTTACGTCCCATGTCGGTTTTGATGCCGAGAGCTTCGGCGGTTTTGTCCATCAATCCTTCGGCATCGAGTTCGAAGGCTTTCGGGTCGTAGGTAATAGTTTCAGTAGTCATAAAAATTATTTTGAAGAAGTCCCCGGAGAGGGAGAACACAGGGACGCCAACCAAAGCGCCCCAACAAGACCCTCTCCGGGGAAATTCATTTAGCGTTTGCTTCGTTGCCAGACTTCGACGGAGTAGCAATCTCCGCTGAAGGCCACGTCTTTGTTGTTACGCCTCGCGTCAGACACGACACGCAACAGCCAATCCTCTTGCTTGGGTGAGTAGTGACCCGCCAAGCTGACATACCCGTCGTCTTTCAACTGCTTCGGGGTATGGAAGCGGAGATTCTGGTAGCCCATTAGATGAGGCTTTTGATTTCCGCCTGAACTGCCTCCGGCACTTCGCCGGCCGTCTTGAGGGACGGCACCCACCAGGAGCCCTTGTCTCCGGTCTTGGTCTTCGCCCCGAGCAGATAGAACCCGCCCATGAGGCCGGTCTTGTTCAAATGCCCGACGCGGTAATCCGAGTAGAGGATCTGAGCCGTCTCCGCGTAAGCGGTGGAGGACGCCGTGTAGAGGACGCGAGCGTATTCCTTGTCTCCGAGCAAGTAGAAGAACTCGGAGGACGCTTCCTCACTGAGCTTCTCGGGTTTCTCGATCAGGAACTCGATGTGCCCGACTTTGGCAAAGATGCCTTCACCGCGGCCGTAGGCGACACGACCGCCATTCATACGAACTTGCTCGGCCGTCGCGAAGACGCGAGGACGGACGTTCGGGTCGTAGGGGAGGGACTCTTGGTATTCCACCTTAAGTCGGACCGCGATGACCTTGAGCGAGCCAGCTTCACCTTTCACGACATCGGTAAGCTGGTGCTCTTTCTTGAGAACCCACGCTCCGGGCGTGAAGAGGTTGGAGAGATCGCCAACTTTGTTGACGAGATTCAGGCGCGGCAACTTGATGTCGTCACTGCCGAACTCGCCAAAGATTCCTTTTTCCGGCGCTTCGCCGATGATGGCGACCTGTGTTTCGGGACGAACCGCGATGGCGCTGCTCTCCTCGATGACTGTAGCCTCAACGGCCTCTTCGAATGATACTTTTCCCATATATAGTGATGGAGTTATTATTTCTGTTTCTTGAGGTAGTGATACGCTCCCTCTGAGCGGGCCGCATCGGCGTCAACCAATGCGTCACGAAGGTTGTCTTTGGCCCGTTTCATCTCACCGCGGGGTGCGGTGCGGGC
>Ga0207937_1000775_pt1 | contig 10844 bp, 4 predicted proteins | sample LakMenEpi04Sep11_FD_150668 | JGI IMG/M metagenome (GOLD analysis project Ga0207937, IMG submission 150668) | Freshwater microbial communities from Lake Mendota, WI - 04SEP2011 deep hole epilimnion (SPAdes) | ecosystem: Environmental > Aquatic > Freshwater > Lentic | place: Lake Mendota, Madison...
GTTATTTCTTCTTCGTAAGTGACTCTCTCCTGCTCTCTAGCCTCAAATTGTTCGTTGTGTCTCTCTTTGTCTGCCTCACTCTCTGACTCTTTGTTGCGCTGTCTTTTTCCATAATTATTGTGACTCCAGTATTGCAATTCTCCGCCTATTTTCAGAAATTCCGCGGTTTCTTTGGCAATGTTTTCAGGAATCTTGCAGACTACAACTTCAGTGGAGCAGCAGAAAAGATTCTCCTTATTTGTTATTTTTAGGTGGTTAACCAGGATGGGGAACAGTTCTTCGTACTTAACCACGTTTGATGGCGCGTTTAGATGCTTGGCTAGTTGACAGGGCAGCACTCTGAAGTGGGAGCTGTCTATAAACTCACAAACGTCCCAAATTCTTTGCAGGATTTCACTCACCGGTTGCGGGCTACCATCTTCGTCAGTTGCATCCGCTGCTGTGAGCTTGAGAGCTCCACATGCTTCGGCCTTGTCCATGTCCGCGGCCAGTCCGTTGTGGAGGTGTGGCTCTCGTGTCTCCATCTCGTGATCTAGACAGAGAAAAATAAATTTTATTAATTTTATTAATTCTTGCTTTTTCTTATGTTTAGAAGTGAAGCTTCCAATCGTCATGGAGGAGGAGGATGAGCAGACCATCGCTCCCTCCTAGTGTCTGCCTCTCCGTTGCATGCTGCGGCGCGCTTCTTCCATCTGCGCGCGCAGGGCTAAATTTTTCGGACCTTCTTTCAAAATTTTTGAATCTTTAGATCAGTTGTTTGGCCGCCCTTCAAAATTTTTGAAATTTAACAGCTTTGGTTGTAACTTTTAAAATTTAACCTTGTTTTCGTTGTGATCTCTATGTCCTTAAAAGACGTTTTTGTCTATATATAGGACTCACCTACTGCCTCATTTGCAGTGACCTATTCTAGTCAGCTTGATGTGACCTTTGGAACTTGTTTTCGCATAATGTACATAATTCCAAAATTTTCTTACCGTAACTTATTGTCAGAGAAAACTTTTCTAAATTCCAAATTCAGCTGTGATAGCTATACCTCTTATCATCACATTTTTGCACACGTGCTTTGCAGATTTTTGTGCCTAAATTTTGCTCAAACTGAGCTCTGCTAAATGATATGTACCTGATAATTTATTTTCATTGAGCCTGGCTTTCCTAGCCACTAGATCATAACGGTGTTATGTAACTTTGTAGGACACGACCAGTGTCCCCTTTTTCCTGAATGCTTCTCAGTCATGGCTCTGAATGCCTCATTAAGCCTGGGCTTCTCTAGGAATTTGAAAATTAGAAACTCCGCTAGTGCTCATGGACATTGTGAGCCAATAGCCGGAGATTCCTGAGGTGGGTATGGTCGGAGACCTCTTTTGTAACCTCTCACTGTTGCGAACCCGCTACTAATCTATATGGGATTCCTATTATCTGGCGCGGGCCAGTGTTTTTGGCACGCTTTTGCCTAGTGTGAGGGAATTTTCCCTTACTGGAGCGAACCCGCTACTAATCCTCATGGGATTATTCTGAGCCGGTGAGGTGAAGAACCTTGTCACTGTCTAGGTGAGATCTGACAAGATTGGCACCAGGTGGCCCATTGAGTCATAGACCTGGAGGTCCTGAGGGGGGTTTTGTTACTTCCTTTTGGACTCACTTTCATCTTAAATTCTCAAATTCATGCTTAAAGTTATCCGTTTCATAATAAAGTTTCATTTTTCATCTTAAAAATTCCATAATAAATTTCCGCTCTTCATAGTAAAGTTATTTTCATCTTCACAGTAAAGTTTCGCTTCATATTAAAGTTCTTGAGCTTTACCTATTTATGGTAATCAGGGATGATTTACGGGGAGCAATTGCAAGCTCCTATTTCTAACGCAAAACGTTCCTTAACTTGGGGAATTATAGCGCTTTATCTGTAGTTTTTCTAGACTATGATGTTATGATGTAACTTTCTGTTTCTTGTAACTTGTTCTGTGATAATGACCAAGATCTCATGCAACTCTCAGAGTTCTAACTAAATTTGCAATTTGTCAGTACTTTGTTACTTATAAAATACATGCCACTAAGTCTATGACGAGTTTCATTATTTCGCCTAGTTCCTTTGTTATTCTAATCGTCGGAGAATTCCAGCACTTGTAAAACATGTATTCCTGAATGTATGCAAATTTTCGTTTTTGCATGTTTTTATGAAGGAAATGTCGGCGTCATTTGACGTGTCTCTGCGGGTTTTATGGACGGTAAATTTATCTTATAAAATCTTTTGCTATCTGATAAATTTCTTCAAGCGTGAGTGAAGGATAGTCTAATCGTAAACGTCTGGTCCAGGCTAACCATTTTCTTCGATGGTGTTTGTTGGTGAACCATATATCTCTATTATCCCAAATTAATAACCTGGGTGCTAATAGTATCGGGTACTTGATATGTGGTATAGACATTTTTTAGCAGAGTGATATGAAGAGTTTTTATAAACTACCTTTAGTTTGGCTGTCTGGAGTTGTTGGCTTCTCCATGATGGAACTGTTCACTTCAGCAAGAATGGTGAACTACTGACTATCCCCTGTTTCTGTGGTGGGGAAGTTGACTCTCCCTTCTGGAGTGTCCTTGTCTGATAAATAATGATCTTTTGTATCCCCTTCTGTTCTTTTTGGTCGAGGGTTATTAATGATTTCATTTGATTGATGTATTCCCCTTGAGGGATTTTTCAGACAGATAACTATTATTTTTGACAGTTTGGACAGGTCTTGTCTGATAGCGTGTGACATTTTGACGTTTTTGTGTCACTTAGATCATTACGTTGATATTGTCCTTGCTTGTCACCTCTTTTGTGACAGGTGTTTGTTATTGAATTAATGATCCTGGGCCCCTCTGACAGTTGAAGGCAACTGCATCTATTTATTTCAACCCCTACATTTTTGGTCAGGACAGCAGGGGAGAGGGTGTAACGCTCTAATAAGAATGCTAAGGAGCAAAAATTGGGGGTGGAATAAAAATAGCTGGATATGGGACATATACACCCACCCTTTGCTCCACAAGAGGGCAATGACTTTTAACCCTTAAAGGTTATGTCAGTGCGTTATTTAATTCCACGTCTTTGCGGGAATGTAGATGGATCAAATTTAACTGTTTTCTTACGTTTTGTACGTAATTGACGACCTTGCAATTCTTCAGGCGGATCGTCCTCATCTGAATCTTGTTCAGTATTGATTTCATTTTGTTTAAGATCATCTTCTTGATCTTGATCTGTGTTATTTTGGAGATCTAACAGATCTTTTTCTATTAATGAACGCGCCGGTAAATCAATTTTTGTTGGTACTATCTGCGTAGTATCATTATCAAATGGTTCTTCTGGTGAGAACTCATCTTGTAGTGGCTCGATTCTATTTATTTTGTTGATGATTTCATCTTGGCCGGTTTCGCGTATTTCTTCGTTTTCATATGTAACCGTTTCATCAGAGGGATCATAAAGTTGAATTCCGTTTGGTATTTCCATTGTATCAAATTTTGTAATTGTTGAGAAATCTTCCGCCAGAAAGTTTTGGAAGTCGTTCAGCAGTATTTTATTAATTTCTGCCGGTAATGTAGCAAAAATTGGATCGGCGCCGCTATACTTTTTTAGGTGGTCATTGCTGTAAAGAGCTAGAAAACCATCGCTAATTCGTCTTAGAAGACTGGTACTATATAAGCATCTCACCACTAGATATGGTGATGGGTTAAAGCGTAATTTTAGCGGGCGTGGATTGCCTGGAATCTGCAGGCGATCCAAGACAAATACAATATCGTTTTCTTTCCATTTCTTAACGATACGGTTTTTGTTTAATCTTTCATTCGTTTCCATTTTTAGCTGTGTCCACTTTTCTGTGGCAAATTCTACCATGTCTTTTAATTCTGCATTGAGTTTTTCCATTTTGATTTTATTGTTTTGAACCGAGTAGTGAGGTGGAGCCATGGCTTCGCTTCTCAGAAAGCCTGGTCCAGTACTTTCACTACCAAAAACCATTTCTGCTGGTTTTAATCCGGATACCGGATCTGTTGTGTAATTCATCACTTTGTTCACAGCGTATGTAATCATGTCCCAGTATAGGGTACCTGAACTTGCTGTGGCCAAATATTTTTTCATCATGAGTTTAACTAGACCAACGGTTCTTTCGACAAATCCTCTGGCTTCAGGATTGATGGCTGATGTGTTGATGATTTTAACATCAAATAATGACATTAATTCCAGCCAGTCATGCGCTCGGAAGCACCGGCCGTTATCTTGGTGCACTCTTTTGATATCAAAAGGTACCAGTACAGCATTCATAAAAAGTCTTGATACTTCTCGGGCTGATTTTGATTCAAGAGGATGTATTAAGGTGAAATTTGTCAGGGCACATCTTGTTATCATGAGATGTGAGAAACCGTTGACTTTGTTGAGATTTTCTACTAAATCTACTGCCACTTCTTCCATGGCTTTGGTCGGAACTGGATAGACTCCAAGTTTGGAGCGCCTGCTTGATTTATGGCTTAAGAAACAGGCATAGCAACACTTAATGAAGCGTTTTGTTATGCTATATTTCGTTTCGAAATAGTATGATTCCATATCTGCCATCATTCTTGCTAAACCCTTATGACCTAGCAGGTGCGTGAAGCTAAGCAGTAAACCAGTCATGGACGGTGGAAGGAGTATTTTGTAGAATTTGTCGTATATTAACAACAGATCGGATACTAATTTGTACTTGTGTTTTTGATCACTGTGTTCATCAATAAATTCAAAATTTTCCCCAGCTAGACATGCTGTGTAGATATTTTCAAATTCTTTCTTTTGATTTCTTATAATTTCTGCTCGTGAGAGTCTCTCTTTAAGAATTTCCAGTGGAGTGACAATGTCCTTTATATTGTCAATTCCTTGTCTAATTGACATGACAAGTTTCTTCACAAACTTTGCTTCTTTTTTATCTTTGTCAACCTTAGATTTTTTATCTTCTTTCCTGTTGATGGTGAGGAATTCTGGGTGATCATGACAGTACTGTGCCCATTCGGACAGTGTAAATTCATCCTTTGGAAGTTTGTCAAAGAAATCGATTATCTCCACTGTTTTGAGATCAAATTTTTCAAGATCTCCACGTGGTAGTCCTTCGCGTGTCAAAAAGTCAGCGAGATTTTCGCTAGTTTTAACGAATTTTACTTTGACATTGTTATGATCAGTATAGAGTTTAACACACCATCGTTTTGTTTTCGCACATGTATTCATCACTTTTCCATTGAATAGGTAGTATAAGCATTTTGAATCAGTGAGTAGTGTCACTGGTGTTGAGGAGATAAATCTGTTGAAAGATTTTAATGCTTCTAGAATGGCTACCAGTTCTTGAGTTAAGATGCCAGAATGTATCATATTTTCTGGTATTGTTTTCGAACTGTACGCAATGATTTCCATTTTCTGATATAAATCTGATAGGGTAAAGTTTATATTTTTGTTGAGAAAGAAAGGTACAAAGTAGATGATATTATCCTTTTTATGAACGGCCATTATAAGTGGCGGTTTTGTGGATTCTGGATTAAATTTCAGAATGGGATTACTCCTGTGTTTTGCTAGAGTGGAGATTAGTATGATTGGGCGATATAGAGCCAATGCTAAAGCTTCAATCAAAAAGAAATTTTCATCCACATTGTGTTGTCCTTTCTTGAACTCCTCCAAATAATCACGATATTGAGTGTAATTATTATTGAATGTGAAATCTCGTAGCTTCAATGCAAGGACTCCTTTTCTTAGTTCCTTCACAGCCAATTCTCGTAGATCTGTCGTCTTCTGTATGGGTTTACAGTTGTAGACGGCTAAAATGGCTGCTACACTGAGAAAGAATGAGTCATGCAAATTATTTTCACTAAATTCATGGAATTTTCCTTTTGGTTTTATATCAGGTGGAATTGTTTTGATTACCGATGGTTTCGGTAATTCTATTGGTAGACTCTCATAAACTTGCACTGGTTCATATGGCAATGCCTTGTCATATATGATTCTGTGTGCTGGGTCATCCAAATCTAGGCACGTGGGTACTATCTTTTGATCTGGTACACCTCGCTTTGTTTGGGCCAACACTGCTCCAATGACTCCTGAACCTGTGGATGCATCCACCCATAGATATTTGGGTGCTGCCTCGTCTACCAAGTTGTTGAACAGTGGTTGAGACACTAGAGCTTCTTTAACTTTGACAAAGATGTCTCTGTGTTCTTGCGTAGGTTTGTAAGGTTTGGTACTGCTTGTTAGTGGGGTGAGGGCGTGGGCATCTTCTAGGATTTTTAAATGGATTACCCTCCTAAGGGAGTTTATTAATCCTAAAAAGCTTCTCATTGCTTTCTTAGTTTCTGGAAAGGTAAAGTTTCGAACTTTGTCTATGCGGCGTGGGTCCGCTATGACAAAGTTGTTACTTACATACCATCCTAAGAAACATATTTTTGATTTTGCAAAGTCACTTTTATTCATTGATATCTTGCTTCCATGGAATGCCAATCTCTTGACTAACTGTTCCAATATTTGGAAATGCAATGTGATGGTCTCATGGAAGGTTTTGCACAATGGTGATGTAGTGAGTATGTCATCAAAATAGTGTTTCACATAGGGTAATGGATCTTTCTTCATTTTGACCACGTTCTTGCATTCATAAATTGGTTTGCCATTTTTGTCCAGGACAGGTTCATAGTGAATCATTCTTTCACTAGCATCTGCCCAATAGGCAGGTGAATTTGCCATCCCTGTCGGAACTGAAGTCCAACGATAGCTTCCTGTTGGGGTTAAAAATGTTGACAATACCCTGCTTTCTTCATCAGTTTTGAGACTTAGGTAGGCTTGCTTGAGATCCAGACTTGTATATAGAGCTTTACCTGACAAGAATTGTAACGTATTATTGATGTCAGGAATGATATTCGCTGGTGATTGGATTAAACTGTTGATTGGTGAATAATCAACTACCAATCGTCCTAAAGTTCCAGGTTTAGCTCTAGTTACCAGGTATGAGGCCATGCCATACAGATGTGTTCCATCCGCTTCCATGGGTGTTTTAATGAGATATCCGAACTTAATTAATAGCTCGCATATGTCATTAAGATGCCTAGTGTCATTTGGCGACATATGAAAAATGCGCTTGCACTTTGGCAATACTTCCCCTGGCCTGAGTCTAATTTGGGTTAAACCTAAGGTCAAGCTCAGGTCTCCTGCGTCTATGGCATGCAAGGCTACTACTTGTGGGTATTTGTCAATAAATATTTCTTTTATGAATGGTCTCACTTCTTCATTATAGCTGTCCAAATCTATAGCGTCCGCTGCGCTCTCGAATACTTGTGTGGGTAATTCGATTCCCTTTGGATCGATTAAATCAGAATTAATTTCCACTTCTCCAGAGTATGTTGGTTCTCCTTTCATTATGGTATTCTTAGGATCAAAGTCGATTATTTTCTCATCTTCTGTTTCATTCACTCGATTTTGATTGAAACTTACTTTGTTGATAGTTAAGACGGGTAGATTAATGTCGTCTTTTAATGTTGAACAGAGGATTTCTCTCCCAAAAGGATGTTTCTTCAACATCTGCTTAAGATGATATGTATCATCTTCTTTAATGGGCACGTTCAACTTATTGGTTACTATTTCAAAGTGACCCCATACATGACCTTTTAAGACTTCAGATGTCAGGTTTGATACTAACGCCGTGGCAATATAGCAATCCTTTTGTTTATCAAATTCCAATTCCGTCCTGGTAGGTAAAATGTTTATCTTTTTCAGAATCGGACTGGTGATTAAAATGATATCAGTTCGGACCACTGGTGCCGCTTGATTAAGCTCAAATTGAACCGGCTTAGTTTCATATGGTTTCAATGTATAGAAACCTAGACATGTGGTCTGTTCAGCTGGTGAATTATGGTATACCGTATGCTCAGTGTATATTGGTTTTTCAAATATGAGCTCTGGCTTTCCATCTTTTCCTGATGTCTTGATAATCGCTTTGGCTGTTGCTAAAGAATTCATACCCAAAATAAAATCTGGGGTATTTGGAATACTGGGTATGATACATATAGTGGTTCTGATTGGTTTGGAATACGGTGACAAATATATGTCAATATCTAAGTTTCCTAGCGATTTCATTGTATCGCCTGAAGCACTAATAAGCTCTTGTGGCTTGTCAAATTTCCACTTGCTTTTTGGAAGGATTTTCTGCAACAATGTGTCATGCATACATGACATGTCTGCGCCTGAATCAACAAGGCCGACTACTCTATACTTGTTTATATAGAATGGAGCATATTGCTTTCTGTCGCTTATTAAAGCTGCATATATGCTATTTGGTGGGAATTCTCCCTGTAATTGTAGCTGACTGTTAAATATGGTTATCATATAAGCGGTGGCAGATATTTTTCCCATTCCTGCCATCTCCATAAGCTTCGCATTTATATCCGAATATGACTTTTCTGGAGATATTACCTTTTTCACTTCCTCCGCCGGTTTAGGCATATTTAAATCCGACATGTCAGCTTCGTCCCTTCATCTTCCATGTAGGAAGCCATTGACCTTGAAAGGACATAGAGTAGGAGGGTGATGTAAGGTATCTTTACGACTACCTGGACAGAGCCCACAGGTACCTTGTACGGGATGTACTCGTATAACTTTCCCGGCAGCGTTTCGCATATTTTGACAATCTGTTGTCTGGTGGTTTTTATAACCACACAGCGAACACCCTGTGATTTTCATTTGTCGTCTAGGACCTCCTCTTGAGGTTCCTCTTCTAGGTCCTCCTCTGGAAGACGTAGGTGTAGAAGATGGGAGCTTTCTTCTAAGTCCAGATGTAGATCGTTGTCTTCCCCTTGCGGATAGTGCATTTGTCCGCATCGGCGTAGTGGGGGAAGGTGCCGGCGTAGGTGCCGTATTTATTCCATAGCTAGAATATGAATTAACTTTACCCCTATTGTGACTTTTGATAGGGTATTTGTTTTTATTTCTAGACTCTCCGCTGACTCCGTGTAATTTGATGTCTGCGTCAATTGAGTGACGTAAGTTGTGAAGTGCTCTAGATAAATCTGTAGCTGAGCACGGTCTTCCCAATTCCGTACATAATTCTCCGTGTACTTTCCTGACCATATCTGATGAATTAGGTGGGAGACATCTAATAAGTGTATCACAACTTTCCAGGTCTCGCGCTTGCTTTCTTGCGTCTCCTGGCTGATATATTGTGCTGGCCCTATGTGCTAATGACATAATGTGACTTTCCACTTGGGCCAGAGTCTTATCTTTGGGAGCTTTGTAGTTGAATAATTGTTTCTTTGCTTCTTCAGCTGTCATTCTATTGTCAAACCTCAGGGCGAGTTGATGGTATGTACTTGCCATATCTTCATCATTTTCTTCCATCCAGTCAATTAAAAATTGATGGGCTGGACCTGTAGTACATGCCAAAAGCATTTGTCTGAATTCTTTTTCCGTTAGATGTGCTTGCTCTTGCGCAGCATTTAGGGAGGTTATAAATTCAAGCAGGCTTAAGTTGTCTTTAGGATGCCCTGAAAATTTATTATTTCTGTGAGGGAATAATTTCAATATGTCTGACGTTCTTCCAATAGATGTTAAAGCTGGGGTTTTTGCAAAAGCTGGAGGTCTGAACGCTTGGTTGATTAAATGGCTACTTAATTTCTTACGAATTAATCTTTGTTCCATTTCATCTTGCGTTTGTTCACTGTGTTTTTGTCTTTGTTTTTCGCCGATGTCCATGAATTTTTCAAAATTTTCACATATTTCATGGATGTTGACACTCATATTTTCGAGTTTACATTTTTTCGCTAGCATGGTTTGGTCGTGGGCAATATCTAAAAGTATCTTCCCAATGGGATCATTCTTGGTTTGCTCATAATTTTCTGGGAGAATCGAGTCTTCTGAGCCGAGGACTGAATAATTGTCGTCACAATCATTGTTACCTTCGTTTTGATAAATAGGATCCTGTGAGTGATGACCATGGCGGGCAGTGGTACCTTCTTCAGATTTTCTTGATCTGGCTGAATCCCTGCTATGGCTGCGGCGCATTGCCGATTGAATCAACTCCATTTTGTTTAAAGACGACCTTTATGAATGATTCCCAGATAACTTTTAGTTGGTATTGAGTAAGTCTTTTCCAATTATGACTTCTTGTACAGTGTTTACCAGTACTTTCAGTAGTACGTTCCTGTGAAACGGAACCTAGATGTACAACAATTCTTCGCAGAAGAGTTGGAGTAACACCCTTCCGTCAGCACACGGGGATGATGATAAGGATATCGTTAGTCCGCTTGTGGACAAATATTGAAATTTTTGTTCTGAACGGAACTATGCACCAGTGTAAAGGGTGACCTGTCTTTGGAGACAATCAGCTCTTTTTAATAGGCCTGAATCTCATACGAAAAGCAGACAGAATATATTGGTGACAATTCTCTATTACAGAATTCTCGATCTTCTCTATTTTCTATTTCCTGAAATACCTGAATAATCCTGAAACGGGGGAGATCTTCCTGTGATCTATTATATAAGTGATCAGCTTATGAATATGATCAATATAGTCAAATATCTCTTAAATGTAAGAAGGATGTGGTATTTCCCACTGAAAAATAACAGAGAAGAAGAATTATTTACAACGCCAGTTCAGTGTATTTAGAATGTTAATGCTGCCACGCGGGTCTTGTGCGGCGTTGGATCTCAATATTAGTCTTGAAGGAAAGGAATAAAGAAGAATTGACCCAGGATAGTAGGAACGGATAATATCGGACTAAAGAGTTTTTATTCAAAATAAGGGATGGAAACGTTAACGTTGAAATTGGAGTTTTCTGTGTAGACTGATCAATAAATGGAAGAAATAACGAGTATATGTAATTTATTT
>Ga0207937_1000778_pt1 | contig 10821 bp, 12 predicted proteins | sample LakMenEpi04Sep11_FD_150668 | JGI IMG/M metagenome (GOLD analysis project Ga0207937, IMG submission 150668) | Freshwater microbial communities from Lake Mendota, WI - 04SEP2011 deep hole epilimnion (SPAdes) | ecosystem: Environmental > Aquatic > Freshwater > Lentic | place: Lake Mendota, Madison...
CCGGAGAGGGTTGTGACCGACTGATTCCAATCAAGATCAGAAACTAGACCCGCTAAAACATCTCGCACCTTTGGGTCGGAAGCCCACTCGTAATCCGGCCTATCCCCCACCACCGCAGTTGCAACGCTTAGGCGAGGATCAAAATTGTCTTGCTGCTTTAGAAATCCAACCCGCAGGCCGCCTCGCCAGGTAACGCGGCCAGAATCGAGGGTCAGCTGTTTGGTGAGTATTTTCAGAAGCGTTGATTTTCCATCACCATTTCGACCCACCACTCCAATGCGATCACCCTCGCCAATGCCAACCGTGACGTTTTCAAAAACGGTTTTGGTTGGGAAGGAGTGCGAAATTGACTCCGCGCCTAGCAGGTGAGCCATTACCCGAGCAAAGCTCCGGTTGGTGATGTGGTGGTCATTATCGTAAAGTGACCAAGACTAGAAAGCTTTTGATTCCAGGCAGTTGCCTGATCTTTATCCTCGGTTATGAAGTAGATAGTCGGACCCGAGCCAGACAGATATCCCGTAGTGCCCTCAATCAGGTGCTGATACTCCTTGAGCTCTTCCCTGAGGGATAGTGCAGGTTGCAGAAGAGAGTTTTTTCCAACGCGCTGCATTGCGCCAATACCTGCGACAACCATCTCTGCCGACTGATTGATATCGCCCGCTGGAAACATTTGATCAAAGGCTAGAAAAACTTCCCTGGTGCTTAGGCCAATCGGACTAACCAGAAGAACAACATGTTGCAAAGGCAGGTCCTCTAGCTTTTGAAGTTGAATACCGGTGTCAAGTCCCAGTGCAGTGCCTCCGAGCAATGAAAACGGCACATCGGAACCTACCTTGCTAGCTACTTCAGTCAGCTGTTGAAAATCTAAACCTAAGTTCCAGGCTTGATTTAGTGCCAATAAGGATGCGGCGGCATCAGCGCTACCTCCAGCCAGACCAGCGGCTACTGGCACTTCTTTGTGGGTTAAGAACTTCATCGGTTGCACACTTTGCATTCCAACGTATTTCGCCAACTCTTTGGCGGCAATCACGCACAAATTGCTCTCATCAGTTGGAACTCGATCAAGCTGCTGCTTGGGAAGATTTCCAGTCGTGCTAACTTCCCAGCGGTCACTGGCCTGAACACCGACTCGTTGTCGAATAGCGAGCGACTGGTAGATGCTGATCACAGGATGGTAGCCGTCGGCGCGCAGTGCGCCAACTTCAAAAAACAGGTTTAGCTTCCCCGGTGCCGATGCGTAAATCACTGGCTAGAGGCTACCCTGACAAAGTCCTCAATGCCCAGCTGCTCGCCTCTGGAGCTGGGATCTATGCCAGCTGCTCGAAGAATTTCCTCGGCTCTGGCCGGACTTCCAGCCCAGCCCGCTAGAGCCTGTCTCAGAGTTTTTCTTCTCATTGAGAAGGCGGCATCGATGACCTTGAATACTTCCTTATTTGGCTCTTGCCTATTGCGCTCAAAGTAAACAAGCGCCGAGTCAACCTGTGGCGCTGGCCAAAAGACATTTCTTCCGATGTTGCCGGCTAGTTTTGCGCTTCCAAACCAAGCAAGCTTCGCAGATGGTGAGCCATAGTCTTTGCTGCCTGGATCCGCGGCTAGGCGATGCGCGACCTCAGATTGAACCATCACAAGCATCTTCTTTATTGAGGGAAAAGTTTCGAGGAAGTGAATCAAAACCGGGACCGAGATGTTGTAGGGAAGATTCGCCACTAAAGCAGTGGGAATGAGTGGAAGTACAGAGACTGTCATCGCGTCTTCCTGAACAATCTTCACCTTTTTGCCAGGCGCATGCTTTTCAATAGTGGTTGGCAAAAGACTTGCAAGACGCTGATCAATCTCAACCACTACTACTTGGTCCACCACTTCCAAAATGCCAAGGGTCAAAGAACCAAGCCCCGGACCAATCTCGACCACGACATCATCCGATTTGAGATTGGCTGCCGAAACTATCTTCCTGATTGTGTTGGGATCAATAACAAAGTTTTGACCAAGCTTCTTGGTTGGCCGAAGCTGGATGCTCTCGGCCAGCTGTCTTATCTCAGCAGCTCCCAGCACCTAGATGCCTTCCGACCAACTGCCGTAGGCGTTTTCAGTGTTTCGGTTTATCTGCTCAGCCAAGCGATTCACATCAACCTGCAGTAGCTCAGCCATGTAGCGCAGAGTGTGCGGCACAAGGTAAGGAGCGTTTGGTCTTCCTCGCAACGGCTCTGGCGTTAAGAATGGTGCATCTGTCTCGATGAGTACCTGTCTTATGTCTGCTGCCAGCAGCGCATCGCGCAAATACTGGTTTTTCTTGAAAGTGATGTTTCCCGCAAAAGAGATAAACCAGCCGTTGTTCTTGGCGATTTCAACAAGTGTCACATCTCCAGAGAAGCAGTGAAGAATAACCTTCTCGGGTGATCCGACACGCTTGAGGGTTGCAACCACCTCGTCGTGTGCCTCGCGGTCGTGTATTTGCAGAGCAATGTCATTTTCTTTTGCAATCTCGATGTGAGATTCAAATGAATGCATTTGCAAAGCCAGAGCCTTTTCGCCCTCAGTTCTAAAAAAATCAAGTCCTGTTTCGCCCACTGCCCGCACGCGTGGTTGCCTAGCCAGTTCAGCAATTTGGGAAATCGCATCATCCAGGGCGGCTCTACTCTCATAAAGCGGAGCTTCGTTCGGGTGCAAGGCAACCGCTGCCAGGAGCATTGGATTTTCACTCGCCACCTGAGCAGACCAGATGGAGCTCTCCAAAGTCACACCAACTTGAACAGCACCGAGCATGTTTACCTGTCGCATCAGTGAAAGGTGTTCTTCGACACTTAGAGGAGTTTCTCCGTCTGCTATCTCCAGATGGGTGTGGTTGTCATAGGTTCCAACCTCAAGTGGCTCAGGCAGATCAGGATAGTTTTGCGGGCGAGTTTCATTGCCGTCGTAGCTAACCCGAGTGCGAATGAATTCGCTCATTTAGCTTCGTCCAGGCGAGGAAACAGTGCCTCTAGTTCTTTGACCTGGCTTCCAGAAACCAATTGACCCCAGTCGCCAGCCTTTCCAATCCGCTGATCCGCAAGACTTCCGAGCGATGCGCCAAGAGCATTCCAGAGCTTGCCCGTGGCCTTGGGCATGATTGGTGCCAGCAGGACGGTGAGTACTCTAAGTCCTTCGGCTGCTGTATAGAGAACTGTTCCCAATCGCTCGCGATTGGCATCATCTTTTGCCAAGACCCACGGCTCTTGCACGGTGATGTAGTTGTTCAGTTCGTCAACCAGTGTCCAGGTCTTTTGAATTGCTTCGTGAATCATGACCCTATCCATCGCCCGATCGGCTGAGCGGGCCGCTTCTATGGCAACCTTCTGAACAACTAAATCTGCTTCAAGGTAGGCACCTGGTTTTGGAAGAGCTCCTGAGAAGTAGCGATGAATCATGGCGATGGTTCGAGAAGCTAAATTTCCAAAACCATTAGCAAGCTCTGCCTGATACCTTGCCGAAAGATCTTCCCAAGAAAACGATCCGTCGGAGCCAAATCCAATCGCCTTCAAAAAGTAATAGCGGAAAGCATCTGACCCAAAGGCGTCGGTAATTTCACTCGGAGCAATTCCCGTCAACTTGGACTTTGACATCTTCTCTCCGCCAACCAGCAGCCAGCCGTGACCAAATACCTGCTTTGGGGGCTCAAGGCCTCCAGCCATAAGCATCGCAGGCCATATCACGGCGTGGAAGCGAAGAATGTCTTTGCCAACGACCTGGACATCTGCTGGCCAAAGCGAATTGAGCTTCTTTTCATCAGTGCCATAACCGATGGCAGTGATGTAATTCAGAAGGGCATCAAACCAAACGTAGGTGACGTGAGAAGAGTCCCAGGGAATATCGATTCCCCAGTCAAATCTTTCTTTCGATCTTGAAATTGAAAGATCGCTTAGACCTGACCTGACAAAAGAAACTACTTCATTTCTGGCCGACTCTGGCTGGATAAATGTTGGGTGGTCTTCATAGTGCTTTAGAAGCTGAGCCTGGAAATCAGAAAGCTTAAAGAAGTAGTTGGTCTCGTTCAGCTGCTCTACGGGCTTGGAGTGGATTGCACACACCTGCTGATTGGCAAAGTCTCCGGTGCCGGCAACCAGATCCGAGTCATTTTTATACTCTTCGCAGCCTACGCAGTAGTTTCCCTTGAAGGACCCCTGATAGATAAAGCCTTTGTCATAAAGGGCCTGCAAGAACTTCTGGACAGCGCTTTTGTGTCTTGGCTCTGTCGTTCTGATGAAGTCCTGATTGTCAATGTCAATCGTTTCAAGCAGAGGAAGCCAGGCAGATTCGACCAGCTTGTCAGTCCAGGACTTTGGATCTGAGTTGTTTCCCAGTGCGGTTCTTAGAACCTTTTCTCCGTGCTCGTCGGTTCCAGTTAGCAGGAAAGAAGATTCTCCCCGTTGACGATGCCACCTCGTGATTACATCGGCCGCGACCTCGGTGTAGGCGTGACCAATGTGAGGCGCATCATTCACATAGAAGATGGGGGTAGTCACGTAGAAAGACTTGGTCACTTCGATATCCTAGGGTTTTAGCTTCAGAGCGTGCTCATAAATTACGCTCTTCGACGCACCCGACTCTTTAGCTACCTCACCCACAGCTTGCTTCAAACCAATGCCCGTTTGTGCAAGTGCCAGCGCTCTTTGGGCAAGGACTTCGTAATTAGCCTCGCCCCTGCTGGCTCCAGCAAGGAGCAGAACCATTTCACCTTTCGGCTCGGATTGAGCCCAGTCGATTAGCTCTGAGAGCTTTCCCCGCACAACCTCTTCAAACTTCTTGGTCAGCTCTCTAACAACAACTGCTTGGTGTTCTGGACCGAAAACTTCGGCCGCATCAGTTAGGGCATCGAGGATGCGATGGGGTGCTTCAAAAAAGATCATTGTTCGAGTTTCATTTTCTAGGCTTCGAAATACAGAGCTTCGCTCGCCTTTCTTGCGGGGCAAGAATCCCTCAAATACAAATCGATCTGTGGGTAGACCTGATATCGCAAGTGCTCCGAGGACACTGGAAGCTCCGGGTATGACGCTGACCTCAATCAGCTCATCAATGCAGCTCCTTACTAAGTTGAAGCCAGGATCTGAGATGGTCGGCATACCTGCATCGCTAACAACCAGGAGGTCATGCGCTCTGGCAATTTCAACCAGCTCATCGAGTCGAGATTTTTCATTGTGATCGTGCAGGCTGTAGAGCCTGGCGTGAAACCTTAGTCCCAGCGCTGAAGCTAGCTGCTTGAAGCTCCTGGTGTCCTCGCAGGCAATGTGTTCACTTTTCTCAATCGCCTGCTTTAGGCGATCTGAAGCATCGGCCAGATTGCCGATTGGGGTGGCGGCCAAAATCAACACAGCAAGCAAACTAGCATCTAAGCGTGGTTTCGAAGCTAACTAAGTTGCTAGGGCGGCTATCACTGAGCCGGCACTTTACTTGGGCTTCAACGCTTGCAATCACGGCGCTAGCTGCTCTGCTGCGATTTTTGAATCTGGCAAACCCACCGGAACTTGTCTTTGATGAGACCTATTACGTCAAGGACGCTTACACCTTGGGTCTTTATGGTTCGGAGCGCGTCTGGCCAGAAAATGCGAACCCTGACTTTGAAGCAGGGAACCTTGAGGTCTATACGACTGACCCCTCCTATGTCGTTCACCCACCACTTGGAAAGTGGATTATTTGGCTCGGGTTAAATCTTTTTGGAGCTGATAGCAGCTTTAGTTGGAGATTTTCCACGGCGCTACTTGGCACTTTGGCGATCCCGCTCATAATCCTGATTGCTCGTCAGCTCACCAAATCACCTTTATTCTCGGCAATTGCAGGTCTTCTGCTGGCGATAGAGGGTCAGTCAATTGTTCTTGCGCGCACTGCCATTCTTGACGGAATTCTCACCTTCTTTGTTTTGCTATCGCTCTTTTTCTTGATCAAAGCCATTGAGTTTCAGCGCAAACGGATTCTCTCCGGATTTCTCGGCATAACCATTTCTCCATGGCTGATTGCTATGGGGATTGCCTTGGGTATGGCAGGTGGGGTGAAATGGTCAGCTGCCTACTTCCTGGCGACCTACGGTCTACTTACCTTCATATTCGATTGGCAAGTAAGAGCACGATCTGGTCATCCAAGATCGGGAGCGCTTTGGCAAGGATTTGTAAATGCCTTTGTTCTTATTCTTAGCGCGCTAGCAACTTATCTATCTAGCTGGTCCGGTTGGATTCTGAATCAAGACTCCTGGGGTAGGCGTCCTGGAGAGAATTGGCTGGTCTCGCTCGTTAGCTACCACCGACAGATTCTCGACTTTCACACAGGTCTTTCGAAAGATCACCCTTATCAGGCTTCAGCGCTTGAGTGGCTTCTAAACCTTCGACCCACCGCCTTTTATTTTCAGGAGGTGGGGGAATGCTTTGGAAGTGAGGAATGTGTTGTGGCAATCACCGCCATGCCAAACCTGGTGGTTTGGTTTGGAGGACTGCTTGCAATGATTTGGCTGATTCGAAACCGCCTTCGCAGCATTCAAGCTCAGATAGTTGTCGCCTCGTTTTTAGCGGCATGGCTCCCCTGGCTTCTGATTCCAGAAAGAACAACGTTTCAGTTTTACGCGGTAGTTATCTCGCCACTTTTTGTCTTGGCACTGACCTTGGCCCTGCAGCATTACCTAAGGCGAAGTCATCTTCTAGGAAATCGTGAATTTCGGGAGAAGAGAATCACGGGTTTGATTGTGCTAGCGACAGCTGTTGCGATCTTTTACCTGCCACTTTGGACCGGGTTAGCAGTTCCCTATCCGCTCTGGCGAATGCAGCTATTTCTGCCGTTCTGGATCTAGCTTTTTCTTCTCGCCTGCTGTTGCGGCCAGCGACCAGATGGTGGTGACGAGAAGCGTTATCAAAATCACGAACAGCGAAAGTTCGGTTGGGATTTCGGGTATAAACGTGACCTTCTCCCCACCGTTGATGAAGGGAAGCTCGTTTTTGTGCAGTGCATGAATCACTAGCTTGAACCCAATCCAGGCGAGGATTAGCGACAGTCCGATGCCTAAGTACTTCAACCTCTCCATCAGGCCGCCGAGCAAGAAGTACAGCTGACGAAGACCTAGCAGCGCAAATACGTTAGCCACGAACACGATGTAGGGCTCTCGCGTCAGTCCATAGATTGCCGGGATGCTGTCCAGGGCAAAAAGCAGGTCGGTAAAACCAATAGCAATCATCACAAGCAGAAGCGGTGTTGCGAAGCGCTTGCCTTCTTTGAAGATAAACAGCTTGGTGCCGTGGTAGTCCTTGGTGGTCCTTAGGTGCTTTTGAAGGAACTTGATCACTCCGCCTCCGGCGTAATCCTCTTCTTCAGGTCGTTTGAGACTGTCGTAAGTGTCCTTCATAATCTTCAGGGCTGTGAATAGCAAGAAAGCCCCGAAAACATAGAATGCCCAGCTGAAGTTCTCAATGAAGGCGGCTCCCAAAATAATGAAGAGGAACCTCAGGAAAAGCGCAATGGCGATACCAATAAGAAGAGCCTGGCTGCGAAGCTCCCTGGGCACCACGAATTGAGTAAATATCACCAAGAAGACAAATATGTTGTCGACCGAGAGAGAGTACTCGGTAATGAATCCCGCGAAATACTCCTGAGCGTATTGCGCTCCCCAAACGCCACCGATGACGAAGCTGAAAAGCATTGCCAGCGTTACATAGATCGAAACCTGAATCGCTGACTCTCGGAAAGTTGGCTCGTGAGGATTACGAGCCTGGACAATGAAGTCGACGAGAAGGACCAGAGTTAGTGCACCAATTGTGAGTCCCCAGACCCATAGTTCTACGTTCAAAGCTTCCTAATGGTTGGAATAAACAAGTAGCCTCAATTGTAGAAGGTTGAGAAGGATGAGGAGTCAAGTATGAGAGTCCTGATTTCAGGGGCTACTGGCCTCATCGCAACCGAACTGGCTAAACAGCTAAAAGCCCAGGGTCACACACCGGTCTGCCTGGTTCGCAGACAGCCAGTTGGCCCAGACGAGGTCTTCATCGATGCCGAAAAGGGACAGTTTGATCAGAGCGTGATGAACAGCATCGATGCGGTGGTAAACCTTGCGGGAGCAACCACAGGAAAGATTCCGTGGACCAAGAAATACATGCAGGAGATTGTTGACTCTCGAATTAAGACAACCCGGCTTCTAGTGCAGGCAATTAATCAAGCAAGCAATCCCCCAAAGGTCCTGGTCTCCGGATCTGCTTCTGGCATTTACGGCGACCGAGGCGATGACTGGCTAGATGAGGATTCAGGCAAGGGAACCGGTTTTCTTTCAGATCTGGCTTTTCAGTGGGAGCAGGAAGCACTCAAAGCAAATACCAGGGTTGTGCTGATTCGAACCACCATGGTGATGAGCAAGAAGCTTGGCGCACTTGGCAAGCTACTCCCGCTAATCAAACTCGGCGTTGGTGGAGCACTTGGCAGCGGTAAGCAGTGGTGGGCGTGGATCTCGCTGGAAGATCAAGCCAGGGCCATCATTCACCTAATTGAAAATGAAGCTACCCAGGGTGCCTACAACATTACGGCTCCAGAGCCTGCCACCTGCGAGCAAATTATTCACGCACTTGGCAAGGCCCTTCACCGGCCAACATTTTTTAGGGTTCCTAGTTGGCTAATGAAGTTAGTTATTGGTGTTGCAGCGGAAGAACTCTTACTCTGCTCACAAAAGATGAGTGCTGAGAAATTAATAAAGTCCGGATATAAATTCAACCACCCCACATTACGTGAGGTGGTTGAATACGTAGTTAGCTAAGAACTACTTAGCTGCAGCCTTCTTCGCCTTACGACGACGAGCTGGCTTCTTAGCAGCGGTCTTCTTAGCAGCTGGCTTCTTAGCAGCAACCTTCTTCGCAGCAGTCTTACGCTTTGCTGGCTTCTTGGCGGCTGTCTTCTTAGCAGCTGGCTTCTTTGCAGCAGTCTTCTTAGCAGCTGGCTTGCGCTTCGCTGCCTTCTTTGCGGCAGGCTTCTTAGCCGTGGTTGGCTTCTTAGCAGCTGCTGCGGTTTCCGAAATTACGGTGTCCATATGTTTGTCTCCATTCACCCAGACGAATAAAAGCATAGAACAATGTCAACTAAATTGCTCTACGTCGAGCAAGAATTTCATCAATCTCTTTGCTCGTCATCATTCGTCTAGGCTTCGATATATCGATTACGTCGGCAACCTCCGGAGCTGAGTCAGACTGACTCTTTCTCAACGGATCAGGCAGTTGATTAGGCGTCCATTCCTTGTTATTTCGGGCCTTAGCGACTGCTTTTGTGGCCGAGGAACGCACATTCTGACGTGCCGTATAGATGTTGTGGGCGATATTTGATGCCTCTTTGGCAGCTAATCGACTGACGATTAGTGAGAGCAAAGAGAGCGTGCCCAGGGTAATCGACAAAATCCACGCGCCGAGGTTGACTCCGGCGAGTAGGCCGTTTGTCACGGCTGTAATTAATAGGAGTACAAACAAAATCGAAAAAACTCGCTGGGTCATAACCAGGCGATCAAGTCTTGACTGCGGGGTTCTGATCTCAGCTTCCCGCTCTTTTTTTACCTGCTCCTTGATGTTCTTTGCGGTTGCGATTAATTCGCCACGCTTGGCATAGCCGGGAACGAACACCATCAGCCAGACGATGGCGGCTACAACTAGTAGCACCCCGCCTAGGCCCACAGGATTATTCATGCCTACAAAGTTATTGGGATTTATAGCCAATTTCCGCTATTTGAGTTGCGTGTTTGCTAGGCGATTTAGCATCGTGTCGGAACGTTCTTCACGGGTAATTGCGAAGACAAAATGATCTCTCCACGCTCCATCGATATGAATAAATCTCTCCTTCAAACCCTCTTTCCGAAGTTGAAGCTTCTCAACCACTCGAAGGCTGGCAGCATTTTCAGGTCTGATGTCTATCTCCACGCGGTGAAGTCCGAGAGAGTCAAAAAGGTGGTCAATGGCCAGCGCAACCGCGTAAGTAGTGATGTTTCGGCCCGCATATGCCTTGGCAATCCAGTAGCCGATGGTGGCGGAGGAGACCGATCCGTGCAGGATGTTGGCAACGTTTAGTTGTCCAACTATCTGACCTTCGTACTCGATCACGAATGCCAATCCGCTCTGCTGACGCTGGTGATAAAGAAGGTTTGAAACCATCGATCTGGCATTAACCGGATATCTAATTCCGGGGGTGGTGGCCTCCCAGGGAGAAAGCCATGGCCGATCAGCTTCAAGTAGTAGCTGAAGCTTTCGGGCGTCCCTTCGAGCCAAAGGACGCAGCGATACTTTGCTAAATCTCAGCGCACTGAATGCCTGCACGCTGGCAAGATTACGCTATGGCAATTGAGAAGGAAATCCTTAGGGAACAACTGCTCGCAAAAAGACCGCACTCATCCGAGGGTCTTACTCAGCAGCTTCTTGCACTGATTCAAAAACACAATCCCTCCACCCTCGCCACCTACAGCCCCCTGCCAAAAGAGCCCGATGTGAGTGAGTTCAATCGCCTGATTGCCAACAGTCTCAATCTAGTTTTTCCAAAAGTCACTGGAGAAGATCTGGTCTTTGCGGCAGGCGAACTTGCGCCAGGAAAGTTTTCAATTAAGGAGCCGACTGGTTTGGCCCAGGAGAAGATTGACCTGATGCTGGTCCCTGCATTAGCCGTCGACCAAAACGGAAATCGACTGGGCAAGGGGAAGGGCTACTACGACCGCTACCTTCACAGCCGACACTTCCCCCGCTTTGCGGTCGTTTTCGATGAAGAGGTATTGGATCAAATTCCAGCGCAGCTGCATGATCAGCGCATGAGTGGATTTGTCACTCCCACCAGGGTCGTTACTTTCTAATTAGAATC
>Ga0207937_1000780_pt1 | contig 10815 bp, 1 predicted proteins | sample LakMenEpi04Sep11_FD_150668 | JGI IMG/M metagenome (GOLD analysis project Ga0207937, IMG submission 150668) | Freshwater microbial communities from Lake Mendota, WI - 04SEP2011 deep hole epilimnion (SPAdes) | ecosystem: Environmental > Aquatic > Freshwater > Lentic | place: Lake Mendota, Madison...
CTCGGACGGTCTCGACTTTTTTGTGGACGCTAACAACAACCGATCCTTCGACGCATTCGAAACACGAGGGGCCATAGAACAATTGAATAGCATCTCCGTCAACAGTCCGGACGCTTTGGGAACGCTTTTGTGGCAGGGTGATTTCTCTAGTGCACCCTTTGCTTCGCTTCAATCTGTCGACATTCAGTCCATCGACAGTGTCGAAATGAATGCCAATTTCAATACCCTTGGAAATGTATCCATCAATGTTTCGCACAATGTCGTTTTGAGTTCAGATGCAAATATCGGAGGAAGCTTCTTTGTTCAGGTTGGCCCGACTGGAATTATCTCCGACACAACCGGGATGTCAGTGACTGTATTTGGAGATGCTACGTTCGTCAGCCAGACAGACATAACGCTTGCTGATAGCATTTCGGATAGCTGGATTATCGCTGGGCACACCCAGCTTCAGACTTCTGCTAGCATTGGCATTGGAGGTCTAGGTGCTTTTGATATCAATGAGCTGTCGGTCCAAGCAAACGATGCAACGATCGTGGATGCAAATGCGATAGTGCTTCGTGAAGTCTCGATTTTTGGTGACTTTGACTTGATGGCGAACGCTAGCGTTTCGGATCTGGCAGTGTCCACGATTCAAATTGATGGTAGCCTCTCGATCCGCGGAGGAACAGTAACGCTCGCGGATGATGCGGGCAGCCTTCTGTTGGTTGTTGGGGATGGTGAGTTCTTTGCAACGCGTGGTGATGTGACGGTCGCCGATGCTGGAACGGTGACACTGGGTTCGTTATCGGCATCTGGGGCGAACATTACGGTGTTCGAAGACGACGCGATGCAGATTCAATCGATCGCAGCAACAGGCAACGTACAGCTCAACAGTATGGCAGCGATATCGGATTCTGCTAACGCAAGCGTTACAGTCCGAGGCAGCTTCATCGTTACGGGAACATCGGTCACGTTGGCCGAAAATGAAACAGACGTCCTGCGTGCCTTTGAAGACACTCAATTCATTGCCACCGCGGGCGATGTGAGCCTGGGAGCCGCAGGTGATGTAAGACTTGGACGTTTCGCAGCAAACGGTGTCAACGTCACGTTGCAGGAAGACGATGGCACAAACCTCCGGTCGATAAATGCATCTGGCAATCTAGATATCACGAGTGTTTGGACCGTTAGCGATAAACCCGGCACTGCGGTCCGCGTGGGAGGCAATGCGACCATCAGCGGAGAGTCTATTGCTTTTGCAGATAACGCAGGTGAAGTTCTCGTCATCGCGGGTCTCGCCACCTTTACTGCAACTGCGGGCGATGTAAACCTAGGACCAGCGGGTGATGTGAGGCTTGGTGTTTTTGCGGCGTCGGCAGCGAATATTTTTCTTCATGAAGACGATTCTAGCGAGCTTGGTACTATTGAAGCGATGGGGACGCTCGAAACAACGAGTGCCATGGATATAGGCACAACAACCGATGCCCGCATCGAAGCGCTTCGGTGGGACGCGTATGCCAACGGTTCTATCCGCCTCGCTGATAGCTTCGCCACTTCGATTACGATTGAGAATGAGGCATTCATGAGAGCGGCCGGGAATGTCCTGATCGAGCAACCGGGTGTAGTGCGATTTGGCTCGATAGGTTTCTCGGCTGAAGACGTGTTTTTATCGGAAGACAGCCCGACACATCTGGATGGCAGCCTGACGCGCTCGCTTGTCGTCGAGTCGGTTCAACGGATTACCCAATCTGGTTTGGATACGGGAAGCGGAGTTCGTGATCTTCATGTAGCTGGCGATGCTCGTTTTGATTTGTCATCCGATTCAGGCGAAGTTTATTTGCTGAGACAATCGACATCCCCACCCACCTTGCTTGCGGACGGCCGACTAAGCCAAAATCGAATCGATGGTATCGTTTCCGTTTCGGGAATCCTCGGAAACTTGGAACTACGCAATGTGTCACCAACAGCTACCGTCGGTGCTCTCGTTGGCACATTCGACAACTTTCGAATCTGGCATCCCAATTCCAATGTCATTTTGCAGGGAGACATCCGCGTGAATGGAGACACGGATGTAATCGCCGGGATGGAGAGTAGTGATACGAGCTTGGGATTGAGAAATCCAATCGACCTAGTTTCCTCACCTGATGCTAGTGTGCAAGATCGAGGTACTTTGTTTGTCCAAGGGGACGCAAGGTTCACGGCGGCAGGAGACATTCGCTTAAGCGATGCCGGGAACGAGTCGATTCGAGTTGAAGGTGTCACTTCTTTGGTTTCTTTCAACGCTGGACAGCTCGTGTTCGGAACCGAGGGCGCAGCACAGTCCGCCGGATTAGCTGCCTATTCCGTGGATGCTGATGGCAACCGAGGTGATTTGAATGCGTCATTGGATGCATCGACGGTTTGGGGGGCCCCGCAAGTTGCTTTTCCCGACGGGCGCTTTTTGCCAAGCCTCTTGGAGAATCTAACGTTGCGGGTCAACGGAAATCTCGACGATTCCTTCCAAGCGATGATTCAACTGACAGGCGATCTCAATGTTTCGGCCACTGGTTCGATAAACTGGGGCGATCAGTTTTCAAATACAATCCAAGTTGGCGGGGATAGCCTCATCCGAAGCATCGGTGGCAATGTTGTTCTCGGGAGCGAGGGAGTTGTTTCGACGGAAAATATTCGCATCGAGGCAGTGGGTGGCACTATTCTTGTGGGTGGTGCCGGATGGACGAGGCTTGGAGTCGTCGAGTTGTTTGCGAACTCTATTGCTCTGAGCGAGGACGAGTCGTTGGTCGTTCGCACGGCAATCGCAAATGACCGCCTTGAGCTCTCGAGTCGGCAAGAGATTATCAATTTGACGTCCTATGACGCGAGTAATCGAGAGGGAATATCTGCTAGCCACGGATTGTTTCAGTCTGGTAGCCATATTTTTCTTGGACAAGTATCGATTGGTGTATTGGAAGCCAGTGCTCATGCAAATGGCGTTCTACCAGACACAATCCTTTTTCAGCTGAATGAAGTTGCGGATAGGGTGGGGCAACGTTTCCTGGATGTGTTTGGTAGCAATCTTCCACCTGGAATTCAAACGATCAACGAGCTTATCAACGGAAATACGCTTTCAACGACCATCGACGAAGCTTCCTTTATTCAACAATTTGGACGCGAGTATGGAGTCTATTTGACAAATCTTCGTTCGTTGCAAATCAATGGGATTGCTACCGAAGGAGACGGAATCAGGGCCTATATCGAGACAATCAACGGTCAGAACCTTCAAGTGGCAGGAACCGTTTCTCTCACGTCAACGACCACGGATGTAGGTGGGATTGTATTGATAGCTGGTGGGAGTCTGGACATACTCGGAAGTGGAGAATTGCAGATTCAACAATCTTCGCGATCGATGGAAACGCAACGGGTTGTCAGAGACGAGCATTTTTCGATTCGAGCGTTTGATGGCGGAACTGGATTGCCCGGTTATCTTTCGACCCGCGACGTTCTCTACGCGTCCGATGCCCTAGCCGATGCTGGAACCCAAAACGTTTTGCAGCGCGTCGCAATCCAATATGGCAACCGAGGCGAAGCTGGTTTCGAGAATTGGATTCAGTATGCCGATGGTAGAATTCAGAACTTTGACGAGTCTGGTCAGTTGTTCGCATCTCAGATAGATTCGAATCCTCAGGTGGGGCGCATGGGGACGCTTCGTGCGTTTGACTCGACAACTTCGGACATCGCTGTCGTTCAACGAGCTACTCCCTACGAGGATTCGTTGCTGAATTCCTTTCAAACACTTCCAACGTTGGCTGTTTTCAGAAGAGACTTCACTTTTTTTCTTTTTGAGCAAGCTGGGAATCGCGACCTTGCTGCATCAACAGAACAATCTTTCGCATTCGATCCCGTCTTTGAAGTGTTCGCGCCTGGCAGAAAAGTTAGCTTTCCTCTTCCATCGGATATTGTTGTTGCCCGGCCCATACTGGTTCCTTCACAACCATGGATCCCAAACACGGAATCAGCAGTTTCGCTTGGGACCACGGAACTCCAATCCTCCCCTGTCAGTCAGGCCAAGTTTGAAATTGCGATCTACGAGATCGGATTCGATGACACAAATGCTGATGGGCAGCCAGATGACTCAGAATTACCGGATCGATATAGCATCGTTTTTCTAGAAAACGACGCGACTTCTGAGCAAGCGGATGGGCCGGAAACGGAAAAGAAAGATTCCATTCGACTAAAGAAAGTTGAAGGAAAGCATGGTGGTGTCATCGAAGAAACCCGGGACATGAAGGGAGTTGCAGCGGCAACGACGGAGCAACTAGACAATTGGGTGGATGAGTATCGAAAGGATCCTCTCCGTCGTTCAGGAGCGTATGCGATCATTTCCAAAGATAGTATCACCGGTGTTGAAGTACTTAAAGTATTTTCGATTCGAGATAGCGAATCAGATAAACAAAACGAGTCGGTTGATCAACAGACCGAGCATCCAAACGGGCCTCCGCAAGAATCCGAAATGGGCAATGCGTCGAACGCAGACACCGCTCCCTTACCGCCACCCGCTAAGCCTGCAGATCGCGAAGACTTCAGTTTTGTAACCCCAGTCGAAGCAGGAGACTCCATAGAAATGCTTGGTTGTAATGGAGTTTTCGCGGGAAGTAGCATTGCAATGGTTATCGCATCCCGAATCGGAACGACACAGTCTTCCAAACCTACTTTTCGACGTCGCGACCGCCGCAAGCGAAACGGAGATATGAGATGAGAATCTGCATTCAATGCAAACATCCCGTTGAAGACACTCGAGCGGTGTGCTGTTCGTCTTGCGGTAATGTCTTAGTAGAAAGGAATAGCGACCACGTTGGCGGAGCAGTGATCGGCGAGCTTCAAGACGCAAATGATATGAATCTTAATGCGACACTGGACGCTGGCGATCTGAAGAAGACGACTCTAGATAGAACCGACAATGATTCGAATTCGTTCGATCAATTGACAAATCAACGGAACGACTCGTCTCGATGGGAGTCGACGATCGATACAAAACCACCGATAGTTGCCATGGATCCCACCTCGACCATCCAGCTTGATTTCTCGGTGGATCAAAACAATCCATCTACATGGAATGCAAATCCTGCAGAAGAAGTCATAGGAGGAGAAACTCTAGCAGATTCTCCATCGTCGAAGGAAGACGCCAGTTCTTTTGGAACACTTGATGCTCCTCAAAAAGATCCGACCGGTACGGCCGATTTCTCCGTGGACGCCGTTGGAATTTCTCCAATGGCAACGATCCACATCAATCATGGACAAATCACAAAGAGATCAGAACCCTTCGGATCACCGAACACCATGAAGGGCGGACCGACGTTTCGTTCGGATCATGATTCGGAACTTTCGTCGTCGATCTGGTCAACCATCAGCCGTCGAAAATTGGGTACTGATAAAGAGGTCGCTGATGTATCGGCAGATTATAAGATCGTTCGCAAGCTTGGTGAAGGAGGGATGGGCGTCGTCTACGTAGCTCGTCAAAAGTCACTGGATCGTGAAGTTGCCGTTAAGGCCATCAAGTCAGGACAGGCGAACACAGAAGAAAGCAGAAAGAAGTTCTTTTATGAAGCGCAGATTACTGGCGAACTTGATCATCCGAACATTGTTCCAATTCACGAATTAGGCGCCAACGATGACGGTACTTTATTCTACTCGATGAAAATGGTGGATGGGTCGCCATGGGAAGACGCGATCAAGAACAAGTCGCGAGAAGCGAATCTTGAGATATTCATGAAGGTTTGTGACGCAATTGCATTCGCTCACTCCCACGATGTCATCCACCGAGATCTCAAGCCCGAAAACGTGATGCTGGGCACGTTCGGTGAAGTATTGGTGATGGACTGGGGTTTAGCAGTGGATCTCAAGACTAAGCCAAGTTTTGGGATGAGTGGAACTCCAGCATTCATGTCACCCGAGATGGCTAGCCACCAAGTTTCAAAAATTGGCAAGACAAGCGACATCTACATTCTAGGTGGAATCCTCTTTCAAATCCTTACTGGCCGCGCACCGCATACAGGCAAATCAGTCCGCGATTGCTTGGTCAATGCACAGCTAAACAGAATTGTTCCTACCGAGTTAGATGATCCTCTTCTCGACATCGCACGGGTAGCGTTGTCGACAGATCCGTCGGACCGCTACGATTCGGTTCAGGCGTTCCAAACGGCGATTCGAGAGCATTTGCAACACGCGGAAAGCATCTCTCTGAGTAAGCGTGCAAACGAAACGCTTGAACACGCTATTACAGAGCGAAACTACAAAGGCTTTTCTCGCGCCGTCTTCTCGATGCAAGAAGCTATCGATATGTGGCCAGCTAACGAAGCAGCGATAAAAGGCCTGTCGATCGCACAATTGGCTTACGGACAATGTGCCCTAGAGCAAGGCGACTACGACCTGTGCATTCAATGCCTCGAGTCCACAAATCCCGAGCATGCCGATCTCTTGATGTTGGCAAGAGAAAAGAAGCAAGTAGTCCTACAGCGTGAGTCGCGACTTCGTTGGATGCGCCGAACCCTCGCTTCGGTGATCACGATAGCTACGCTACTGTTGTCAGGCGCCACTTATTATGCAAATTACCAAGCGAGTGTTGCGCGGAAACAAGAGAAGATTGCTAAAGAAGCCGCTCAAGCGGAGAAAGCGGCCAAAGACAACGAGTCGATTGCAAAACTAGCCGCAATTGAAGATCGAAACAAAGCGATGGAAGCCGCCGAGCAAGAGCGGGTTGCAAAACAGAACGAGGCCAAGGCACGGGAACAAGCACAAGTGGATCGCGACGCTGCAATCGTCGCAAGGGAAACCGCAGAGGTTGCCAAGGAAAAAGAAGCAGCAGCCAGACAAGTCGCCGTTGCTGCTGAAAAACAAGCGACAGAAGCTCGAAATCAAGCGGTCGAGAACGCTCGCTATACGATGCTGGGGAACTATCAGTCGCTCCTCGGATTATCGATGTCACAGAATTTACAGTTCAACGTGCAACGCAGCAATCAACTCTTGAGAGACGTCGATCGAGTGGAAAAGGATTTAGCGGACTCCTTTGATCAGTTACCAAGAAACGAGGCCCCCATCGCTTTCCTGAAGAACTGGGCTTACCGTCGAATCGAATTACTGAACAACTCTGATATAGAGAAAGTTTCGCTATCCGCCAAGAGACCCGTCATCGATATCGCGAGAAACTCTCCCTATGCAGTTTTGTCTTCGGAAGAAGGCAGCGTGGAAATTGCGAAATGGAATAGCCAGAGCTGGATTCCCTGCAAGAAGATTTCAGTACCAGGTCCCGTCGTTGACGTCGCGATTTCCAACGACGGGCAGCAGGTTGCCATCGTGATCAAGGCCGAGACTCACCAACCTGGCCTATTTCATTGGAATACTAGTGAGCACGAACTAATTCCTTTCCAAAACGCTCCCAGTGTTGGGTTAGAAGTCGTTCGCTTTGTCGACGATGGACGTTCCATCATCGCTGGCATTAGCAGTGGCATCTGGAAATGGACTTCTCCCACGGCAATTCCAACGCGAATCGAAATACGAGGTCGCTTAAGCTCACTCGAGTGTTTTGATCGAGATCAATCAAAAGGAATTGGAGTTCTTTCCATTCCGAACGCAGATGTTTCATGCGTTCGTTTCGACTGGTTGTTGGGGACAGCCGCAATCATTCCATTACCGACAGAAATCATGAGTCAACTGAGTGCGGCGGGAATGTCTCAAGATGGACAAACGATCTATCTTGGAGCACAGGATGGAAGACTATGGCATGGAAGGTTTTCGGGCAGTGAACAATCGAATACTATGCAACGAGGTGTCGTAACGAAACTGCCGGTGAGTATGGTTTCTACGATCCAGGTAGACAATTTGAGCGAGGTATCACCCCGAAAGCATACAGCTGCCATTCATGGAATTCGAACCACTTCCGATAACCGAATTCTCACGTACGGTGACGAACCTGTAGCACATGTTTGGAAACATGAGAACAGGAATGCTATGCCACTCCACGAATGCTATCTCGCTGGCCTTCCGGAAAACGTTGCCTATTCACAATTCGCCGATCATGCGAAAAGCATTGTGGCATTGGATAGTCTTGGAGGTACGATGACTTGGTCGATAGATGACCAAATGAACCGGCAATCGAATACATCCATGAACTCTGTTGCTCCAGCAATACTGGTTTCCGAGAGTGACGGCGAACAACTTTGGATCGATGCAAAAGGTACCGTATTGACGGAATCCAAAGAATATGATTCGGATACATCGGTTACCGTTCGGCAATACTTCGGTCACTCGCCGGGTGCAGAAATTACGGACACCTGTATCGCTACCGCGAAGCCATGGATTGCTACTGTCGCGAGGGTTCGAGGTGCAGCGCTAGACTATCTCGCTAAAGATCGTGAACAAATCGAAGTCTGTGTCTGGAATGTAGCGGAAGGAAGACTCGTCCAAAGGCAGCATATCGAGTCCGATCGAATCGGTCGCGCTTCGTTTGTTGATGACGATCATTCCGTCCTAGTGACCGACGGCACCGCGATTCACTTTGTCGACATGGAGTCTTTGCCGAAACAGAGTGTTCGCGAAACAAAAGATCTCAAGTTTGGAGCCGCACTCGCAGTGACAAATCCGAACCGTCCAAGCCAAATCGCATTGATCGCGAAGTCGGGAGCAATTCGAATTCTCGACTTGAACCTTCCCGCCAGCTGGAATGACGAGGCTTATCGTTATCTTGATTTGGCGATTAACAATCGCAATGAACCGGTCCATGCGGTTTGGTCGCAGAATGGTGATCGACTCTACGTCCTGTTCGATCACGGCGGGCTCACCAGGTTGGAATGGACCGGGGACCGATTTACAAGCGTGCAATCTGCCGAGTCCGCCGACCTGAAGTGTCAGTCGCCTACCTTGCCCTGGAAATACGTGGATGCACTAGTATCGCAGTCGACCGAATCCGTGGATGCATTACGATTTTGTTTTCGTTCAGATGCGGCTGGGTTTGGTACCAAAGAGACTCTATGGAACTGGTCGATTCAGGAAACAAAACCTACTTCAGTCTCCGTTTTGCAGACCCCAGAAGAGAAGTTTTTGCAAACCAACGGAGAGTTGCTTGCCTGGACGCGTACCAATGGGTTACCGAATGCCGAGATTGCTGGCGTGAAACGATCAAGCGATCGAACCATAGCCATACTCAAAGATGGCAACCTCGCCATTTCCAGGAATGTGGGGGAAGCCACCAAACTCGTAGGGCGACAATCTTGCCTACGAGCGTCGATCAGCCAAGATCATCGGCGTCTTATTCTTTGCCAGTCGAACCAATCGATCATTATTGGGAAACGGTTTAGTTCCAAAGTATTCGATTGGAGCAATCTAGAGCACGACCTTGATCTCGTACAAGATTGCGAGATATCTCCAGACGGTAGTCGGTTTGTCATCCTGGGTACGCGCGCAGCTAAGAAAATAATGTTGGAATTCGAATTTCGCGCAGAGACGAGGGAATCAAGACGGCTTCATGCAATCGAGTCCGCCGAAAAGACAGTATGGCACCCAGAACGAAAGCAATTTTTGTTTTTGACAGACCACCAGAGTCTTGAATCTATCGGTCCAGACGACCTATGGAAGCTCGATTTGGCAAGTAACTGGGATCCAAAAACCGAGTCGATCAGCGACATTTGCTTGCTTCACGAACCGTGGAAAAGTGAACGCCCAGCAGGATGGCACTTAGTGTTGGTCATTCAGAACGGAAATGGCTCTAGGCTCGCATTTGTTCCGTTAGCCGTGCAAAACACTAAACTCGGTTTTGAGGATTTGCGTCTCACCAAGAAAATTACAACCGTCACCACGCACGGACACGACAGCCTTCTTTTTCTCGGTGATGAAGCAGGTGGTGTTTCCGTCTGGTTCGTAAGTCCGACTCTAGATCGTGCGCCGCGAGAACTCTTTACATTCCCCGGACATCGCGGCGCCGGTATTTTGGATATTCGTCTATCTGCGGACGGAAATACACTACTGACAAGCGATTCTCAAAGAAGATCGCTTCGATGGCCAAGCTCATTTCAAAAGACAAAAGATTAACTGCTGCGTAAGTCTCGAAACATTACTTCTGCATCGCCAAAACAGGCACATCCTCGCCTAGAGTCCACTCTTTGAAGTTGTCCGGGTTTCGGTGGACACGGCGATAAACCGTGTCCCGCTCCACTGGATCTCTTCCAGCTTCGACGATCAAGTTTCTGATTTGTTCCGTTGTCAACATCTCGGGCGTAGTTGCTCCCGCATCGTGGTATATCAACTCGTGCCGTACTGTACCATCAATATCATCAGCACCATAGGCGAGGGCGGTCTGTGCTGTACCTATCCCAAGCATAATCCAATAGGCCTTGATATGCGGAACGTTATCAAGCATCAGCCGAGAGATAGCCATTGTCCTCAGATCCATCAAAGCAGAAGGCTTTTTGAGATTGGATAGTTTGGTGTTATCTGGATGAAAAGCCAATGGAATAAACGTCTGGAATCCACCGGTTTTATCTTGTAAGTCACGCAGCTTGAGCAAATGATCAATTCGATGGTAAGGTTGCTCAACATGTCCATACAGCATGGTGCAGTTGGTCTTCAGGCCGATTTCGTGAGCCGCTTGATGAATCTCGATCCACTTGTGAGCATTCGCTTTGTGCTCGCACAATTGATCACGAACCTCGGGATGAAAAATCTCGGCTCCGCCGCCTGGCATACTTCCAAGTCCTGCTTCGCGAAGATCGGTCAGAATCTCTTTCGACGATTTCTTGGTCAAGAATTCGAACCAATTGATTTCTACTGCAGTCCAGCCTTTCAAGTGAATTTGAGGATACGCGTTATGGA
>Ga0207937_1000784_pt1 | contig 10786 bp, 9 predicted proteins | sample LakMenEpi04Sep11_FD_150668 | JGI IMG/M metagenome (GOLD analysis project Ga0207937, IMG submission 150668) | Freshwater microbial communities from Lake Mendota, WI - 04SEP2011 deep hole epilimnion (SPAdes) | ecosystem: Environmental > Aquatic > Freshwater > Lentic | place: Lake Mendota, Madison...
ACTGTACGGAGGTACACGGTTGTAGGCTCGTAACGGTCGTTCCCGTGCGAGGATCAAAGCTTGTCACAGGGCGATAGTAAGTAACAGGCGTTTGATTCCAAACGGTATCGTAAGATGCTGTGGGCAAGTATGCTGCCATGGTCTGAGGAACGCCGAGCGGGATCGCGCTCAATCCAGTAGCCGACGGTGGCTGCGAGGCATAGGAACCATAATTGGAGACAACGGAAGCGTAATTCTGCGTGACAGGAGTCGGTGCACCGATTGGATAGGCGGGTGGGCGACGCGAGTTCATCACGGAGTCCCACCATTGACCTGCACTGGCAGGTTGCGTGAAGGCACCCAACGTCAAGCAACTCGTCGCGATCCAACTTGCAATCCGCATCCGCATGGAAGTATCCTAGAAAAGTGAGTTAAACAGATTTTCCGAAACATCGCTTCGACAATCCGCTGTAATTGGATGCCACGCCGGCGGCCAGGGTCAACCAAAAGATTACAGCAAATCTTCTCTTCCGTTCTTTTTTCACGAGCCCAGTTGGGGTTGTGACGATTATAGAGTTTACACCACTGCAAGTATGGGCAAACTGAATTCAACAAAAGTCGCTATTCCGACGCAAAAACCAAATTGGGACAGTTGGTCGTACCGCATAGGTTGCCCTGTCTGGGGATGCAAAGAATGGGGCGGACTGGTCTATCCCGAACGGACTGCGAATGAGCACTATCTTTCTTGGTACAGTCATGCTTTTCCAACGGTCGAGGGGAACAGTACGTTTTACGGTGTTCCTGGAAAATCGACTTTTGAAAAGTGGAGCGAGCAAGCAGCCCCAGGCTTTCAGTTTTGTTTCAAGTTCCCAAGACGAATATCGCATGACTGCATGTTGACGCGATGTGATAGCGAAACCAAGGAATGGTTGAGTTGTTTAGAAATCCTGTACAAGGATGGAAAGCTCGGACCAACATTTCTTCAATTGGGCCCATCCTTCGGCTTCAATCGCTTCGGTGCATTAGAGTTGTTTTTAAGAGGACTGCCAAAAGACTGGCCTTGGGCTGTGGAGGTCCGCCACCAAGACTGGTTTGATGCTGCAGAAGGTGAAAATAGGCTAGATGGGTTATTGGGAGAGTTGGAGATAGATCGCGTTCTTTTCGATTCACGACCACTCAATTCACTCGAAGCCTCCGATGCTATCGAGGAGGCTTCCCAGAAAAGGAAGCCCAGGAGTCCGTTTCGAACCACAACGACAAGCAAGCGACCGATGTTACGATTGATCGGTCGCAACGATTGGCGTGAAGTTACCAAATACTGGATACAGTGGGCTGATCAAATCGCATGTTGGATCGACAGCGGGCTTCAACCGTGGGTGTTTACGCATGCACCAAACGATCAATACGCACCGGATCTCGTAAAGTTGATGCACCGGTTGGTTCGGGAAAAACGGGGTGATTTGCCAGATTTGCCAGAACTTTTCGAGAAACCCGAACCCGAATCGCCAGCATTGCGACAGCTCGATCTCTTCTGATTTGCCGAACGAACTCCTAGGAGGTTACAATGGCGTATCCCGGGCAGATCTAAATTAGCCGGGGTGCTTATCTCCTTTTCCTGCGATTGCTGAATGTCTTCCGAACTAACGCCAACCGACCAGCCCCTTCAAAACGTCGAGGTCTCGATGACCCCGCTCCAGCGTTTTGAGGAGTATCTTCAGAGTAAAGGGCTAAGAAACACGGATCAACGAAGGCAATTGCTAGAGCAGGTTTTCAATCGCCATGAGCACTTCGATGCAGATCAATTGATCGAACAGTTACCTGCCAAGGGGACGGTAAATTACGTCTCTCGACCGACGGTTTATCGAACGTTAAGGGAATTCGTCGACGCAGGATTGCTTCATCGATTTGAGTTGGACGGACGAAGTGTCTATGAACACGACTACGGCTATCCGCAGCACGACCACTTGTATTGCACCCATTGTCGCAAATTGATCGAATTTACTAGCGAAGAAACGATTAGGATTCGCGAAGACGTTGCCAAGCTGCACCGATTTCGAGCCAAAGAACATCGTTTCATTATTCACGGTATTTGCGACGAATGTGTCAAAAAGCGTTCACGCGATCGGCGCCAGGATCGCGTCTAGAAGTATTCGCTCGGGTGATACTCGCGAAAATTTGCTTGGAACGCCTTCGAACCCTTGGGGTCTGGAGACAATACGCGTAAACTGTTCGCCCCCGTCTGTTGTTCAGAGTGGTGATTTGTTTAGCAGTGTTTTTTTCCGACGGTGTTCTATTTGAAAGTGGATTGAGATGGCTGGTCGAAAGGGGAGCGAGTTTGCTGGAGTGGGTGTCGCTATCGTTACACCTTTTCGTGATAACAAACTAGATGTCGAAACGCTCAAAAAGCAGATCGAGTTTCAAATTGCGTCTGGAACGAATTTCCTAGTTCCTGTCGGAACCACAGGCGAATCCCCGACGTTGAGCCATGACGAACACGAGCGGGTGATCAGCGAAGTCATCCAATTGTCGGCAGGACGGTGTAAAGTGATGGCTGGAACCGGGAGTAACTGCACCGCAGAAGCCCTTCGCCTAACTCGTTGGGCAGCCAAAGAAGGAGCTGATGCATCCTTGCAAGTAGCTCCATACTACAACAAACCCACACAAAAAGGATTTTACGAGCACTTCAAAGCGATTGCTGAAGATGTCGGTATACCACATTGCGTCTACAACATCCCCGGCCGTTCCGCCAAAAACATCGAGCCAGAGACCATTGCGAAGCTTGCAGAGCTTACGAATATCACCATGGTAAAGGAGGCAACAGGCTCGCTGGATCAATGCTCTCAGATTTTGAATTCCACCAATCTAACGGTTCTAAGCGGTGACGATTCACTGACTCTTCCAATGATGAGCGTCGGAGGAGAAGGTGTTATCTCCGTGGCAGGCAATATCGTTCCCGGGGATGTTGTGCAAATGGTAAAGGCTGCTTTGGCAGGTGATTTTGTCACGGCCTCGAGATGGCACCATAAATTGTTTCCGCTATGCCGAGACATGCTTTCTTTGTCGACCAACCCAATTCCAGTGAAGGGTGCGATGAAGTTGCTAGGCCGGGACATGGGTGAATTGCGATTGCCCATGACGGCTTTGGAGCCAGACCAATTTGAGGTTTTGACCCGAACTCTTCGAACTTACGGGCTGTTATCGTAAGTTTTTAGGGTTGCAACAACTGTTCATTTATTCATTTACTAAACTAGCAACAGTGGTTCTAGCCTAACTGAGATACTAAACTGGTATCCGCGACCTTCGGGAGGTGCATTACAATTGTATCCGCCTATCCGAAGGTCATTATGTTAAGATCTGGGCCTTCCCAAACCGTTTTTTTTAGCCGCAGCCGCAATTATGGTCAACGAACGCCAAGCAGATTCGCTGGTAGACGAGACGTATGATCAAATGAAGCGTCTTGCTGCAAGCTATCTGCAACTTGAGTCTGCTACGGTAACGCTGTCTCCTACGGTTCTGGTTCATGAAGCGTATGTAAAGCTGACCAAGCAGGTTTCGAACCGTTATCAGAGTCGCGGCCACTTCTTAGCTATCGCTGCGACGATCATGCGACGAATCTTAGTGGATCATGCGCGTGCCAGAAAGCGAATCAAGCGTGGCGGTGATTTGGTTCGAGTCGTTTTCGACGATGATTTAAAGCTCACTACTTCCAAGGACGGCGACATTCTCGCGTTGGAGGAGTTCCTGCAAGAGCTGGGGCAGTTGGATGAACGTCAAGCCAAGATTGTGGAGATGCGATTTTTTGGTGGCATGACCGTTCCTGAAGTCGCCGAGGTGCTGGGGCTTTCGACTCGGACTATTGAGAATGAATGGCGCATGTGCAGGGCTTGGTTGCGAAAACGGATTGAGGAAAGCCAATAACGTGAATTCGGAGCAGTACGCCCAAGCGAAATCGCTCTTTTTCGATCTTGTGCATTTAACTGCCGATGAGCAGGTTCGCCGACTGGATGGAATCCAATCTCAAGATCCGATGATCGCGAAAGAAGTGCGATCTCTTTTGGCGAATCACTCGAGTCGTACCATCATTGGGCAGACGCAAAAAAGTGGCAGTACTTCCTCTGGCTCGCGAAGTGTCGTTACGGCCAGCTGGATGCGATGGAATCGAATGTTCTTCGGTGGCTTGACACCGCTCCTGGCTGTTATGAGCGCAGCGATCCTCATTTCTATAATTGGTTGGTACTTGAATGCAGAACTCTCGAAGCGTTCTCGTGAGGAGTATCGAGCGGTACTAACCACTTTGGCTAGACAAAAGGTCGAGCGAGTCTTGCAATGGTCAGAGAGTTATCAGTTGCGAGTTCAGGATTGGGGAGAAAACGAAGAGCTACAAAATGTCGTCTCAGAACTGAACGCCATCGCTTCTGCGAATTCAGACATTGGTGATCGACGCAAAATGCTGCAAGAAGCCGAAAAGCTACACCAAAGAGTTTCCTGCGTATTTGATGCGGTTGCCAACCGACCGTTGCGAATCGAAACCAGCGCAGGGGAGTCGTCAACTCTACGATCGCGTCAATCAAGTTTGAAGTTTGCGATATGGAATTCATCTTTTCAGCTAATTGCGGACTGGCAATACAAATCAGCGAAGGTCAATCTAGGGAGTCCCGCTACTTCCGACGGCAAGTTGTCGTTAAGCAAAGTGTTTGAAACAAGAACGACGCATGTCGTGCTTCCACAGGCGAGCGCCGAGACGTTTTCGGTGGATTATCCCATCGAAACAAATGAACAGTATGTCATGTACTTTGTACCCATTTTTGCGCCAACGACGAGGCAGGATCCCGAGGCTAACGTAGACGTTGCATCGGAGAAATCGAATCGCTCCAAAGAAGTTATTGGGGCCATGATGGTTCGGAGTGATGCATTTCTGCATGAACTCCAAGAGATACTTTCCGATAGAGTCCTGGAGGAAAGTAATTGCTATCTAGTCAATTCGGATGCGGCTATATCGACCATGGTGCTGGATTCGGCTGAACTTCTAGCAATTCCTCATTGGTCCAAACTGCGTGTAGTGCGAGGCAAGCCTGTCATGTATTGCCTGGACCCCGGTGTCGATGCGCTTCGCGGAAAAAAGCCGGCTTTGGATCACACGTCTTGGCCGAGAACTGTATCAGCACGTAGTGTTACGATGAAGGCTGACGGCCACAACCTAGATGGCTATCGCGATTATCGAGGTAAAGAGGTCGTAGGGGCCTGGCAATGGATTGAGGAACTTCGTTCTGGATTGATTCTAGAAGTACCAAAAGAAATCGCGTTTCGCAATCTTCATTTTGTCAGTAGGACTTTCCTCTTCATGTTGTCCATCCCGTTGCTCTGCGCTTTTTCGCTTGTAGGAGTATCCTTGGTTCGAAAGTTGCGGACGATCGAGCTAGTGAATCGAATCGTGGGTCCATATCGACTGAAAGAAAAGCTCGGAGAGGGTGGATTGGGCGTGGTGCACCGAGGAGAGCATCGCATGTTGGGGAGATCGGCCGCCGTGAAGCTCATCAAGCAGGGGACTGAAACCACAGGCTCGATACGAAGGTTCGAACGCGAGGTACGACTAGCAGCAGGTCTCAATCACCCAAACGCAGTTTGCATTTACGATTTTGGGATCTCGAAAGATGGAATGCTCTTCTGTGCGATGGAGCTCGTCGACGGGCTTACGCTGGCGCAATTGACTTCGTTTGCCCCCAATCTACCTTTGTGGCGATTGCTGAGCATTCTTTGCCAAACAAGTAGTGCGTTGGCAGAGGCACACAATCTGGGACTTGTTCATCGCGATATCAAGCCACAAAACATCATGCTGTGTCGACGTTATCCCGCAACGGATGCGGTCAAGGTATTGGACTTTGGACTCGCGAAGAACATTAGCGATACCATCAACAGCACATCGTCTGCAACTCGAGTCGTCATGGGAACTCCTGGCTTTATCGCCCCTGAAAGATTAGAAAGTCCATGGATTGCCGATCCCCAAATTGATACCTTTGCGTTCGGCGTTCTCGGCTTGTTTTTGCTTTCGGGAAAAGTGCCCATTATAGGCACTCCAAAAGACGATTTCCTTGCTTTGATCCAAAACCCAGCACTCTTGGATGTGATGGACAAATCTGAGTTTCAGGAATTGGTAACGCTGCTAGTCGATTGCGCGGCCCCGTCCCCTTCTGCGCGTCCCAGCAGCATGAACGAAGTGAATCAAGTTCTCGAGCGACTCTCAGACTCCTACCCATTTAGCCGCTCGGAAGCAGAGAATTGGTGGAGCCAAAACAGTGAATCCTTGGAACGATTCAAGCCAATGCCTGACTGAATCGCATGGGAAGGTCTGATCGGTTTTACTTTTTCTTTTTGGAACCGCACGCGCCCGTGATGGAGCAAACGGCGCAACCACTAGAAGTTCCACATCCCGATTTTTCGGGCGTACCGCAGCCCGGTCCGCAACCGTGTTCAAGCAATTCGGCGAACTTCGATGATGCGACATTTTTCTGATAGACCGTCGCAAGTTCTTCAACGTAGGCTTCCGTCATCTCGCCAGGCTCTCCTAGGAAATGAAAGAATAAAGTCTTCCCATCGAACAATGGTTCCACCTCGATCAATACATCGTCGAGACCGTTTGATTGCAAAAAAGACTGGCAAGCAAGACTCGCGTCTTCGCTGAGCTGTCGAAGTTGCGTCCACAACAATTGATCTTCGGGGCGCGAGAGACGAACGAGCGTCGCTTGGGCCAAATCGCTCGACACCTCCGAGGTGTAGTGACATTCGGCGAGCACTTCGCCAATTTCCAGCCCCCTCGAGGTTCTGCAAAGAACGGTGATCCCTCGACCTAAATTGTTAGCTCCTGGACGCACACGAAAGAGTTGCGACGAAGTTCCACACCGGACAACCCACTCCGACGAGCCCCTCGAATCCAATGCATGTTCGTTCGTAGTTGTTGTTGTTTGCATCGCCGTAGTTTACCGCAATGGATCCGGACAATCTACTGATAGGCAAACAGCCAACCGGCCTTCAGAGTAAAATTGACAGATCAATAGAAATCGGATGTCGGAGCCTAGGATGGAGATCGCACATGGACTTTGTTGGCTTAGATGTTTGGGAATCGCACAGAAGAGAAGCCGATTTTGAGCTAAAGTTATTGGCCAACGAGCGCGCCGTTTGCATATTCCCATGCCATATAGAGCATCGCGATGTCAAACTCGCGGGGTTAAGTTATGAAGATAATTATCAAGGCAATGCGATCGCCGCCATGGTTCGGCCTGGAAGGATTGAATTTCGGTACCACAACCAGTTCTCCGACGCCCGTGTCGTCGCTATCGCAGAACGATTCTACAATGCAGTCCGAGAAACGTTCGACGGAAATCTGAGCATCTCCTATCACGGTCGAACCGTGAAGGAATTTGTCAAATCGTGAAGGATTTTGCGGGGTATGAATCTGTCGAACATCCTGGAACTCGCTCCTACTAATGGTCCTCATTCTCAACTATAATCCTGGGCCGATTAGGTCGAGAAACGGCCTCTCCTTTCCTCCAACCCTTGATTGTGAGATCCCATGAAATACGGAATGAATTTGCTCCTTTGGTCTGGCGAGCTCAACGATGGAATGTTGCCTATCCTAGAAAAGCTGAAGGTGATGGGATTTGACGGGGTAGAAATTCCGATCTTCAATCTCGACCTTGACTATGCATCCTGGGGAAAGAGACTGGACGATCTTGGGTTGAGGCGTACCGCAGTGACGGTCCGAACGAACGACGACAATCCGATTAGTCCGGATGCAGCCGTTCGTCAAAAAGGTGTTGAGCTGAATAAGAAAACACTAGATTGTTGCGCGGCAGCGGGAGCAGAGACCATTGTCGGACCGTTCCATTCCGCTCTTGGCCATTTCACCGGAGCCGGCCGCACCGAAAACGAATGGAACTGGGGCCTCGATAGCATGCGAGCAACCGCAGAGTATGCCGGCCAAGTCGGAGTGATGCTAGGAGTCGAGCCGCTGAATCGATTCGAAGTCTATTTCTTGAACTCCCAAGCGGACGCGGCGGAATTCTGCAGACAAGTCAATCATCCTCATTGCCGGATGATGTACGACACGTTCCACAGCAATATTGAAGAGAAAAACATCGCTAAGGCATTTGACGCGATCAAAGATATGGTCTGTCATATCCACATCAGTGAGAACGACCGAAGCACCCCAGGTGCAGGCAATATCCGCTGGGACGAAAACTTTGACGCGATCAAGTCGATTGGTTACGACGGCTGGCTCGTGATCGAAGCGTTCGGATTAGCGCTGCCTGAACTCGCTGCTGCGACTCGTATTTGGCGACGCATGTTCGATAGCGAACTACAGCTCGCCGAAGAAGGCTTGAAGTTCATGAAGTCGCACGTTGCCAAGCGTCAGTAGATCGAAAGAGCGACTGCTCTCTTTTCACCATTAAACTGAAGATTTGACCACTAGACTAAAGCCTCACATGCGATACGACAGCCACGTCGACCAACCGGATGTTATTTTGATCGGAAGCGGGATTATGGCTTCCAACTTAGGTGCTATGCTCAAAAAGCTGGAACCGGACTTAAAGATCCAATTGTACGAAGTCACTGAGGAGCTTGCGCAAGAAAGCTCGAACGCATGGAACAACGCAGGTACCGGGCACGCTGGTATATGTGAACTGAGCTACACTCCGTTCCAGAAAGCTGATGGTACGGTCGATGTCTCCAATGCGATTAAGATCTTTGAGCAGTTCGAGCAGTCGAAACTCTTCTGGGGGTATGCTGTTCGGACAGGGATGGTGGATAAACCTCGCGAGTTTATCAACACGGTCCCTCATTTGAGCTTCGTCCATGGCGAGAAGCAAGTGAACTATTTGAAGGCAAGGTTTGATGGGCTGGCTGCCCATCATTTCTTCAAGCCGATGGAGTTTACCTGTGACCCACGGCGTGTAAGAGAATGGGCACCTCTCTTGATGGATGGTCGCAATGCTACACCTGTGGCTGCAACCAAGATGGATAGCGGAACCGATGTAAACTTTGGCGCAATTTCACGCAAATTGATCCATTGGTTGTCGCAGCAGCCGAATTGCGGAGTTGCAACCGGACATCGTGTTGTCGGGCTGAAGAGAGTCAATGGCCGTTGGAATGTCGACGTTCGCTCGAACAAAGGGAACCGAATCGCCAGCAGTGCAAAGTTTGTGTTCATTGGAGCAGGAGGTGGCAGCCTGCAGTTGCTGCAGATGTCTGGCATCCAGGAGAGCAAGGGGTTCGGTGGATTTCCGATCGGTGGTCAATGGCTTGTTTGTGATAAGCCTGACATTGTTGCGAAGCATCAAGCCAAGGTTTACGGCCAAGCGCTCGGTGCAGCCCCCACGATGGCCGTGCCACACCTGGATACGCGAGTGATCGACGGAAAGAAATCGCTTCTCTTCGGTCCCTATGCGGCCTGGACCACCAAGTTTTTGCATCGCCACGGCAGTTTCTTCGATTTGCCTGGTTCGATCAAGTTCGACAACATCGGTTCGCTCGTCAAAGTGGGGCTCTATAATTTGCCTTTGGTTCGATATCTAATCCAGCAAGGAACGCAAAGCATGAACAAGCGGATGGAAGTCCTTCGCGACTTCTATCCAGAAGCACGCAATGAAGATTGGCGTCTCATCGATGCTGGTATTCGCGTGCAAGCGATCAAAAAAGAGGATGGTCAGGCAGGCATCGTTCACTATGGGACGGAAGTGGTCACCGATGCCGAACGAAGCATTTCCGCTCTTTTGGGAGCGTCCCCGGGAGCATCCGTTTCCGTTCATGTCATGCTAGAGGTGATTCGTAAGTGCTTCAGCAGTTTGTTGGAATCCGATTCAGGCCGTGGTCGCATGAAGGAAATGATCCCTAGTTTTGATGAAGATCTGAAAATTGCTCAATCAGCTGACCGCTTTGCACAATTAGACGAGCAAGCCGAAAAAGATCTATTTGGCTAATCGAAAGTTGAGGATCGCTCCGTCGATCCGATAGAACTTAGACAGTTCTACTTCTACTTCGCCTACATCCGCGCCTTATGCTCTGCGGCTATTTTCCGTCGGCAAGAAATTGGACAATCGGCTGTGTCGAAATAGACACAGCCGACAAAAGTGCGTTCATTGCAAGCATTTTCGATTGCCGTTTTGTAGAAGCGATGAGTTTTTGAGCTACCTAATAACGGTACCAGGCACTTGCAAATGGGGGCGGAGCTGGTAGAATCTGGGAAAAGGAGAATTTGTTATGCCTAGACCACTACGTTCGGAGGTTTTTCGACCTCAGGAAGTTGCAATTCTTCACTGTACCCAAAGATGCGTACGGCGTGCTTATCTCAGTGGCGTGGATTCCGTCACTGGAACCGACTATTCCTACAGAAAGGAATGGATTCGACAACGGATTGAAAAACTAGCGTCGGTTTTTGGGATCGATGTCCTAACCTATGCGATTCTATCCAATCACCTGCACGTTGTGTTGAGAAGTAGGCCCGATGTTGTTGCCACTTGGTCGGATCGACAAGTTGCTCTCCGGTGGTTGCAGGTTTTCCCGGGAAAACGAATCGAGGAACAGCTGGGAGATCCTACCACGACTGATGTGGAATCGCTAGCGAATAATCCGGAGCGGATGGCGGTCATTCGGCTTCGGTTGTCCGATGTTTCTTGGTTTATGAAGGCTCTTTCAGAACCCATCGCTCGTTTTGCGAATAAGCAAGAGAAATGCACAGGCTGCTTTTGGGAGGGGCGGTTCAAAGCGCAGCGGCTTCTGGATGAGGCGGCGTTGTTGGCTTGTTGCATGTATG
>Ga0207937_1000786_pt1 | contig 10757 bp, 10 predicted proteins | sample LakMenEpi04Sep11_FD_150668 | JGI IMG/M metagenome (GOLD analysis project Ga0207937, IMG submission 150668) | Freshwater microbial communities from Lake Mendota, WI - 04SEP2011 deep hole epilimnion (SPAdes) | ecosystem: Environmental > Aquatic > Freshwater > Lentic | place: Lake Mendota, Madison...
AGCGACATCGCCACGCTCGTGCAGGCCGACCTTAAAGCAGTGGGTATCGAGGTGAAGGTCGAGATGTACGAGTGGGCGGTGTTTTTGAAAAACTTCGTCAACAAGGGCGAGTTCGATGCGGTGGTGCTGGGCTGGGCGCTTGGGCAGGGCTTCGACCAATTCCAGATCTGGCATTCCTCGCAGGCTGAGCCGGATCGGCTGAACATGGTCGGCTACAAAAGCGCGGCGGCCGACCGGTTGCTCGAGTCGGTGCGCGAGGAGTTCGACCGCGATAAAATCATCGCGATGTGCGGCGAGTTGCAGCAGTTGATTTACGACGACCAGCCGTATTTGTTTTTGTTCGTGCCCGAAGGAACCTCCGTCATGTGGAAAGATGCTTACCGCGTGCGCCGGCCCGGTCCGGACGGCACGTGGATCGATGAACCGGTGACGATGACCAAGGCCGGCTGGAGCCATTATCTCGAGTGGTTCTACCGTCCCGAATACGCGCAGGAGGCGCGGGATTGACCCATGGCCGCTTTTCTCATCCGCCGCCTGCTGATCTCGGTCCTGCTGCTGTTTTTCATCAGCCTGATTTCCTTTTTTATCATCACGCTCACGCCGGGTAGTCCGTATCCGTGGGGCGAGCTGAACCCGAAAGTGTCCGAGGAAGTGAAACGGGTCTTTCGCGCGAAGTTCCATCTCGACCGTCCGCTGCACGAGCAATACGGGCTCATCATGCGCGACCTTTTCACCGGGCGCCTGCGCAGTATCAAAGACGAGCGTCCCGTGCTGGAAAAAATCGGAGAACGTTTGCCGGCCACCCTGGTGCTTAATCTCGGCGCCTTGGCGCTGTCGCTGAGTTTCGGATTGATGCTCGGCATTTTCGGCGCGCGCCACGCGGGGCGACCGCCCGACATGGTGACAAGCGTGTTGGCGTTCACCTTCATTGCACTCCCGGGATTCTGGGTCTCGTATTTGCTGGCCATCGCGCTGGTCAATTACGCCGCGGTGCCGATCCTCGGCACGCACACGATCGGCGTCGCCTTTGCCAACGGGCTGGAGGTTTTTCTCGACCGCTGGTGGCACGTCATGCTGCCCGCGTCGATCTTGGCCATCGGCGGCATCGCGGTGCAGTCGCGTTTCATCCGCGCGAGCATGGTCGAGACATTGCGCGAAGATTACATCCGCACCGCGCGGGCCAAGGGATTGGACGAGAATGCGGTGTTTTACCGTCACGCGTTGCGCAACTCGATCCGTCCGCTCATCACCGGCATCGGGTTGCTGCTGCCGGCGTTGATCGGCGGTGCGGTCATCATCGAAAACATTTTCGCTTACCCTGGGATGGGGCGTCTTGGTTACGAGGCTGTGCTCGAGCGCGATTACCCGACTTTGGTGGCTTTGAACTTTGTCACGGCCGCTCTTGTCCTGCTGGGCAACCTGCTGGCCGACGTGCTCTACGCGGTGGTCGATCCGAGGGTGAGACTCGAATGATCACGACGACTCCAACTCCCGTGGAAGCGGTGCCGGCCAGTCCGGCCGGGCGCATGTGGCGGCGTTTCCGTCGCGACAAAATCGGCATGGCGGCGCTCTCCATGGTGGGCCTGCTCGGCGTGGTCGCGTTGGTATTTTTCATCCTCGATCGTCTCGGGATTCCGTTCCCGATGGATCCGGATGCGACGAATTTGGAGCGCAAGCTGTTGCCGCCGAATGCGGTCAATTGGCTCGGCACCGACAACCTCGGCCGCGACGTGCTGAGCCGCCTGCTCAACGGTGCCTACATTTCGCTCACGGTCGGATTTGTGGCGGTTTTCGTTTCGCTCTCGATCGGGGTGACGGTTGGGGCTGTGGCGGGCTACTTTGGCAAGTGGGTGGACAATCTCATCATGCGCGTGGTGGATGCGATCATGTGCTTCCCCACATTTTTCCTCATCCTCACGGCGGTTGCGTTGCTCGGCCCGAGCATTTTCAACATCATCGTTGTCATAGGTCTCGTGAGCTGGACCGGCACGGCGCGCCTCGTGCGCGCGGAGTTTTTGACCCTTCGCGAGTCGGCCTACGTGCAAGCGGCGCGGGCCTTGGGTCAGCGCGGACCGCGGATTATTTTCCGTCATATCCTGCCCAATGCGGCGGCGCCGATTTTGGTCACGGCCGTGCTGGGCGTGCCCGAGGCCATTCTGGCCGAGGCGGGGCTGAGTTTTCTCGGTTTCGGCGTGCAACCGCCGCAGGCCACGTGGGGCAACATCATCGCCGACGGCAAGACGTATATTCTCGATGCGTGGTGGCTGATTTTGTTTCCCGGGCTTGCCATTCTTGTTGCCGCGCTGTCGTTTTACCTGACCGGCGAGTCGCTGCGGCAAGCCGTCGAAACCCGCTCCGAACGCTCATGAACAAACCCATCCTCCAAGTCCGCGACCTGTGCATCGATTTCGTGCTGGAAGACCGCACGATCGAAGCGGTCCAAGGTGCAACGTTCGACCTCGCCGCAGGCGAGACGCTGGCCATCGTGGGCGAAAGCGGCAGCGGCAAAAGCGTGACTGCGCTCGCGCTCACGCGGCTGCTGCCCATTCCGCCGGCCGTGATCAAACGCGGTGAGATTTTGTTCGACGGGCAAAGTGTGCTGACGATGAATGCGCCGGATCTGCGCAGGCTGCGCGGCGGAAAGATCGCCTATATTTTCCAAGAGCCGAGCACGTCGTTGAATCCCGTCTTCACCGTGCGCAGCCAGATCGCCGAGGCGATACGTTTGCACCGCCCGGACGTGACCGACGTGGATGCGGAAGTCGTGCGCTGGCTCGATGCGGTGGGGATTGTCGATGCGGCGAAACGGATGAACGACTACCCGCACCAATTGAGCGGCGGCATGCAGCAGCGCGTGATGATCGCCATGGCGCTGGCCTGCCAGCCCGACGTGCTCGTGGCCGATGAACCGACGACGGCGCTCGATGTGACGATCCAGGCGCAGATCATGGAATTGCTCGCGTCGTTGAAAGAACGCTTCGGCATGGCGGTGATCCTCATCACGCACAACTTCGGCATTGTCTCCGGTTTCGCTTCGCGTGTGCTCGTCATGTATCGCGGCAAAATCGTCGAGCAGGGCCCGACCGAGGACGTGCTGCGCCATCCGCAACACCCCTACACGCGCGCATTGATCGACTGCATCCCGCGCCTCGGCGCGAATGAAAAACGCCTCAAGACGATCGACCACGCGGCGATCAACGCGGCGGGTTGAGCCTTGCCATCGAGGGGCGCGCCATTTTGGATGCGCGGATGGAACGTTCTTATGGTCGGGGTGTGGACGGGTTGCGTCCGGTGACTTTCGAAAAAGGGATTGCGCCGCATGCGGCGGGGTCGGTGTTGGTTTCCTTCGGCAACACGAAGGTCGTGTGCGCAGCGACGATCGACGAGGCGGTGCCGCGCTGGATGCAGATCCAGAAAGTGAGCGGCGGTTGGCTCACAGCGGAGTATTCGATGTTGCCCTACGCGACGCTCGACCGGAAAGCGCGCGACATTTCCCGCGGCAAGCTCGATGGACGCACGACGGAGATCCAGCGGTTGATCGGCCGTGCGTTGCGAGCGGTGGTGGATTTGGAAAAATTGGGTCCGCGGACGCTGTGGATCGATTGCGATGTGTTGCAGGCCGATGGCGGGACGCGGACGGCGGCGATTACGGGCGCGTGTGTCGCGGTCGAGTTGGCCTGCCAGAAGTTGATCGCAGAGAAGAAAATCAAAGAGTCCGCCCTCAAGGAGCGCGTGGCGGCGGTGAGCGTCGGGGTGGTGGAGGGCGAGGTGCTGCTGGACCTGGACTACGTGGAGGACAAAGAGGCGTCGGTCGATATGAATCTGGTGATGACGCAAAGCGGGGAGTTTGTGGAAGTGCAGGGGTCGGGCGAGGAGGCGACGTTCGGCGAGGAGGCCCTGTTTGAGATGCTGCGGCACGGGCGAGCCGGAATTGAAAGTTTGCTTGCGCTTCAAGAGCAGGCTCTTACTCTCTCCGCCTCTCAATCCGCATGAAAAAAGCCCTCATCACAGGCATTACCGGCCAAGACGGCTCGTATCTGGCCGATTTGCTGGTGGCCAAGGGCTATGAGGTTCACGGGATCATCCGTCGGGCGAGCACCTTCAATACCGCGCGCATCGACCATCTTTACCAAGACCCGCACGTCAACGGAGTGCGGCTGTTCCTTCACTACGGCGACCTTGCGGATGCGGTAAATCTGACCAAGCTGCTCTATGAGCTGCAGCCAGACGAAGTTTATAATCTCGGCGCCCAGAGCCATGTGAGGGTCAGTTTCGATATCCCGGAATACACCGCCGATGTGACTGGGGTGGGCACGATCCGCATTCTGGAAGCCATCCGCGAATCGGGGGTGAAACCGCGTTTTTACCAGGCCTCGAGCAGTGAGATGTATGGCAAGGTGCAGGAAGTGCCGCAGACGGAGACGACGCCGTTCTGGCCGCGCAGTCCGTATGGGTGCGCCAAGGTGTTCGGTTACTGGGCGACGGTGAATTACCGCGAGAGCTACGGGCTCTTTGCCAGCAACGGCATCCTTTTCAACCACGAAAGCCCGCGTCGCGGCGAGACGTTCGTGACGCGCAAGATTTCCCGCGCGGTCGCCGCGATCAAACTCGGCCTGCAGAACGATCTTTATCTCGGTAATCTCGACGCCAAACGCGACTGGGGTTACGCCCCCGAATACGTCGAGGGCATGTGGCGCATGTTGCAGGCCGACGAGCCGGACGACTTCATCTTGGCCACCAACGAGACGCATACGGTGAAAGAATTTGTGCAAGTCGCCTTCGATCACGTGGGCTTGGATTGGGAAAAACACGTCAAATATGACGCCCGCTACGAGCGCCCGGCCGAGGTCGATTTGCTCATCGGAGATCCGGCCAAAGCCAAGAAGAAGCTTGGCTGGGAGCCGAAAGTCCGCTTCAAGGAGCTGGTCCACATCATGGTGGACGCGGATGTGGAAATGCTTGAAGGCAAGCAACGCCTCCACCAACATCAGGCCTAATTTTTCAAAGGAGAACCAAAAGATATGTCCAGAGTTTGCAGTATTACCGGAGCCAAGCCCAAGCGGGGATCGACCATTCATCGCCGCGGTATGGCCAAGAAGAAGGGTGGCGTCGGCCGTCACGTCACCGCCAACACACCCCGCTACTTTACCCCGAATCTTCAGGAAAAGCGCATCTGGGTCCCCGAACTCAAAAAGTTCGTCAAGGTGAAGCTCACTGCCCGTGCCTTGAAGACCATCAATAAAAACGGAGCTTACGCCACTCTCAAGAAGGCCGGCCTCATCTGACCGGCTCTCTTTAGATCCCACCCAACACCAAGAAAGGAAAAACACACCATGGCATTCAGCACAGTCAGCAAAAAAAGCGGCAAAACTTACTACCTCCATGCGCGTCTCCAGAAGCTGCGCGGCGGACAAGAGGTCACCCTCTACTACTTCGCCGGTGAGGCAAAAGAAGGCGCCATCGACGCCCTTCCGGCCGGTTACGAAGTCTCGGAAAACGAGCGCACCGGTCTGCCGCTGCTCAAGAAGAAGAAATAAGGCGCAAGGTATTTCGCTTTCTCAAAGGCGGTCCGGCAGTCAAATGCAGGACCGCCTTTTTTTGCATCGTGAGCACATCCAATCCACTCGTGATCGGCGGCGGTTTGGTCGGGATGGCCACCGCGCTCCGGCTGCTTTGGTCCGGCCGGGTGCGGAGACTGACGCTTTTGGAGAAAGAATCGCGCGTCGGTGCGCACCAGAGCACGCACAACAGCGGCGTCCTGCACGCCGGACTTTACTACCGGCCCGGCTCGCTCAAAGCGCACATGGCCGTCGAAGGCATCCGGGCCATGACCTCTTACTGCCGCGAGAAAAACATCCCGCACGAAATTTGCGGCAAAGTCGTCGTCGCGGCGGACGAGTCCGAAGTGCCGCGCTTGCGGGATCTGGAAGCGCGAGGCCGGGCCAACGGTCTGCAAGGCTTGCGCTGGCTCGACCGTGACGGCCTTCGCGCGATTGAACCGCACGCTGCGGGCGTCGCCGCCCTGCATGTGCCCGAGGAGGGCATCGTCGATTACGCGATGGTCTGCGAGGCCTTGCGCGCGGACATTGAATCGGCAGGCGGCCGCATCGTGACCGGGGCCGAGGTGCGGCAACTGCGCGAGACGGCGGATGGATGGATCGCCTGCACAGCCGCTGGAGAATTCGCCGGCGATTACCTCGTCAACTGCGCCGGCCTGCAAAGCGACCGGGTCAGCCGCATGGCGGGCGAGTCACCCGGCGACCGCATCGTTCCGTTCCGCGGGGAATACTACAAGCTGCGCCCCGAAGCCGCGCACCTCGTGCGCAATCTCATTTATCCCGTGCCCGATCCGAAGTTTCCCTTCCTCGGCGTGCATTTCACACGGCTCATCGGCGGAGGTGTCGAGGCCGGGCCAAACGCCGTGCTCGCCTTCGCGCGAGAAGCCTACCGCAAGACGCAGTTCGATCTGCGCGACATGGCGGACACGCTCGGGTTTCCCGGACTGTGGAAATTCCTCGCCCGTCATCCTCGGATGGTCTGGGACGAAGGCTGGCGCTCGATGAGCCGCGGACTTTTCTGCCGTTCACTCCAGCGGCTTGTGCCGGAGTTGTGCGCGGACGATCTCGAGCCCAGCGGGGCCGGCGTGCGGGCGCAGGCCATTTCGCCGCAGGGCGAGCTGGTGCAGGACTTTCGTCTGGTGCCGGGAAGCAGGTCTCTTCATGTGCTGAATGCCCCCAGCCCCGCTGCCACGGCGTCCATCGCCATCGGGCAATACATCGTCGATCAGATGAACACGCCTTGAGCCGCGCCGATCTTGTCCACACCGAGACCCTCGGGTAAGGTGTGAACCTTATGAGCAGTGCGGACAAATTCAAAATTGCGGTTTTGGCCGGTGACGGCATCGGGCCGGAGGTGATGGCCGAGGCTTTGCGGGTCCTTGAGGCGGCCGCGGCAAAATTTTCCATTCCTTACGAAATCAAGGAAGAGTTGGTGGGCGGCGCGGCCATCGATGCCGACGGCGTGGCCTTGCCCGACAAAACTCTGCAGACCTGCAAAGAGTCGGATGCGATTCTTTTCGGCTCCGTGGGCGGTCCCAAATGGGAGTCCTTGCCGCCGAATCAGCAACCCGAGCGCGCCGCGTTGCTCGCCCTGCGCAAGACCTTCGCCCTCTACGCCAACCTGCGTCCGGCCATTTGTCTGCCCGAGCTGACGCATGCTTCCCCGGTGCGCGAGTCGATCGTGGCCGGGGGGTTCGATGTGCTTTTTGTCCGCGAACTGACGGGCGGGCTGTATTTCGGCGAGCCGAAATACATGAAGCACGAGAGCGGCGAGTGGTTTGCCGTGGACACGATGATTTATTGGGAGAGCGAGATCGAGCGCATCGCGCATGTGGCCTTCCAGACCGCGCAGCGCCGTCGCCAGCATGTCACTTCGATCGACAAGGCCAACGTCTTGCAGAACGGCATCCTCTGGCGCCAGACGGTCGATCGCGTCTCGCACGAGTATCCCGATGTGAAGCTGCGCCATCTTTACGTGGACAACGCTGCTATGCAGTTGATCCGCAATCCCAAGGGTTTCGATGTCATTCTGGCGGAAAATCTTTTCGGCGACATTCTCAGCGACGAGTTGGCCATGATCGCCGGGTCGCTCGGCATGTTGCCCAGCGCCAGCCTTGGCATTTCCAAAGGCAACGGCCGCTACTTCGGCATGTACGAACCGAGCGGCGGCACCGCGCCCGACATCGCCGGCATGGGAATCGCCAACCCGATCGCGCAAATTTTGTCCGCAGCCATGATGCTGCGTTACTCGGCCAGCCGTGAAGATGCCGCCTCCGCCATCGAAGCCGCCGTGCAGAAAGTCATCCGCGCCGGCCTGCGCACCAAGGACATCCACACCGAGGGCACCCGACTCGTGAGCACCTCCGAGATGGGGCGTGCCATCGTCGAGGCGCTCTGACCCGATGGGCGCCGCCGGACTCCGACCGTGAACTTCCGCAAGCAAAGCGTGCCCGAGCCGGGGGGATTCCAGATTGCCCCGATGGTGGACATTGTTTTCTTGCTGCTCATTTTCTTCCTCGTGACGTGGAATTTCGCCCGCTACGAGACCGAGTTGGACGTGAAAGTGCCCACGGCCAAGGAGGGCAAAGAATCCCGCCGCGCCGTCGGCGAAGTCATCATCAACGTAAAATCCGACGGTTCGATCGTGATGAATCGCCGCACGATGTCGGCCGAGGAATTGACGGCCACGCTCAAAAAAATCTCGCAGCTCTATCCCGACCAGGCCGTCGTGCTGCGCGGCGACCAATCCACCGATTACCGCCACATCGTCGCCGTCCTCGATATCTGCCGCACGGCCAATATCTGGAATGTCGCCTTCGCCACTGGGCGTCCCGAGTCATGAGGCGTTCGCTGGTGTTTTTGCTGGCGGGAGCGCTCGGTCTTCATGCGCAGGAGCCGGAAGTGCGCCGCGCGTTGCCGGCAAGTCCCGCGGCGCCTGCGCCCACCGAGATCCGCCGTGCCGAACCGGCCGCTACCCCCAATCCCAATGCACTTCCGGCAGTCGATGCCACCGACGGAACGGAAGAAATCCGTGCGGCGCCCTCGAACATTGACGGCGACCCGACGTTGCAAGCGTTCGAGCAGGCCAACGGGTTCTACGCGCGCAAGATGTATGATCTCGCGGCGCCGAAGTATCAGGAATTTTTGTCCGCGGGTCGTCTCGGTCCGGATCGCCAAGCCGCGCTCTTCCGCTGGGGCGAGTGTTTGCGTTCGCTCAACCGCCCGAGCGAGGCCGCGGGCCTTTACCGTCAGATTTTGTCGGAATTCAACAGCGGCGACTTCATTGGTCCGGCGGCTTACCGTCTGGGCGAGATGCAATACGCGGCGCGGGACTTCAACGGGGCGGCCTCGTCCTTCCGCATCGCTTCGCTGCACGTGCGAGATGCGAAGCTGCGGCTGGCCTCGAAATTTTTCGAAGGACGCGCGCTCGACGGGGCCGGGCGCAAAAGCGAGGCCATCACGGCTTACCGAGAAGTCGCCGCACAGAAAGAGGACAATCCGTATCGCGAGCGGGCGATCTTCGATCTGGCCGAGGCTGATGCCAAGGTGGGGCTGACCGATAGCGCCTACCGTCAGTTCCGCAGTTTGGCGGAGACATCGCAGAACCCCGTCGTGCGCACGAGCGCGGCGGTCAAAGCGGGTCTGCTGGCCATCGATCACCGGGAGTTCGAGCAGGCGCGCCCGCTGCTCGATACCGCGGCGAAAAACACGGAGCTGCCCGTGTGGAGCAGCGCGGCCCAGGCGGGTCTGGCGCGGCTCGAATACGAAGCGGAGAACTACGAGGCGGCCGCCCGGCAGGCCTCGGAGATACTCCCGCAGTTGCCGCCCGCCGCGCGACCCGACGTTCTGCTCATTGCCGCCAATGCCCGCCGCCAACTCGGCGAACAGTCCGAAGCCCTCGCGCTCTATGACAAGCTGGCCGCCGAATATCCGGATTCCCAAGCGGCCAAAGATGCCGGCTTCCACCGCTTGGTCAGCCTCGTGGCCCAGAAAGACGACCGCGCCCTCGGTCAGATCGATGTTTTTTTGATGTCCTCCGCCGATGAAAGCGAGCGGGCCAAGGCGACCTTGCTCAAGGCCGAGATGCTCTTCGGGCGCGACCGTTTCGAGGAGGCGGCGGAACTTTACGACAAAGCGGCGACTTCTTCCGGCGCCGAAAAATACCGGGCCGACGCGCTCTACAAACTCGCCTGGTGCCGCATGCAGCAGAAGAAATACGACGAGGCGATCAACGTGCTCACACGTTATCTCATGCAGTATCCGCGCCACCAGCAGGTGGCGTCAGCTTATGCGCAGCGCGCCATGGCGCAGATGCAGACCGGCGACAACGTGGCCGCTTTGGCTGATTTCGAAAACATCATCGACCGTCATCAGGGCGCGAAAGAGCGTGAGGAGGCCATGCTCCAGCGGGCGCTGCTTCTGGGCAACTTGCAGAAGCCGGCCGAGATGTCCGCCGCTTTCGAGCGCCTGCTCGCCGAGTATCCCGAGACAAAGTCCGCCGCCCTTGCCCATTACTGGATCGGCTACATCGCGACCGAGGGAAAGAAATACCGCGAGTCCATCGAACCGCTGGAAAAAGCCCGCCAACTCGACAAGGAGAAATACGGCGAGCGCGCCACGCTGCGCCTGCTGCTGAGTTATTACTACCTGCAGGATCGCGCCGCGGCCGCCCGCGAGGCGCAAGCGCTCGGACCCGACAAAGCCCCGGCCGAAGTGCGGGGGTGGATCGGAAACTCCGCGCTGGAGGCGGGTGATTATGCCACCGCGGTGGCATTCCTCGCCCCGCTGGCCGCGGCCAAGGATGCGCCGGAGGATTTGCAGATGTCCCTGGCCCGTGCGCAGATGGGGGCCGGCGATGGCAAGGGAGCCAGCGCCACACTGGAAAAACTTTTGCCGCGTCTGCATGAGCCGAAAGCCAAGGCGCGTGCGCACTTGCTAATGGCCGAAGCGCTCATTGAGGCCAAGCAGGGCGATAAAGCGAAGTCGCAAGCCGAGGAAGCGCTGCGTTTGCAGCCGGAAGGACGCCTCAACGCGGAGGCCCGCATGGTCAACGGCCGCGCTTTGCTCGCGCAGGACCGTTACGATGACGCCGCGCGCGCGTTCATGGCTGTCGCGCTGCTCTACGACGAGAAAGATCTCTCCCCCGCGGCCCTTGTGCTGGCGGAGGAGGCCTACCGGCGGGCCAGCAACAATATTGAC
>Ga0207937_1000789_pt1 | contig 10727 bp, 10 predicted proteins | sample LakMenEpi04Sep11_FD_150668 | JGI IMG/M metagenome (GOLD analysis project Ga0207937, IMG submission 150668) | Freshwater microbial communities from Lake Mendota, WI - 04SEP2011 deep hole epilimnion (SPAdes) | ecosystem: Environmental > Aquatic > Freshwater > Lentic | place: Lake Mendota, Madison...
ATTGACTCGTTCATTGTCCAGAAGGGCTTTGTGATCGACATCAAAGTCGTATCCGAATAGGGACAGCATAAAGCCGCCTTGCCCCTGAAAGGAGCCGTGGCATGCGCGGCCATTGCATCCGAGCCGGCCCAATAGCGGGGAGATATGTTTTTGGAAGTCTGGAACTTCTTCGGTCGAGACTATGCCATCCGGAGTGGGCTTAAATCGCTCGCTCAACGATGGCATCGTTGTGGAATTGGTCTCCGCAAAAATGTTTGCAGGGCTGCAAGCAATTGCCAATACAACTAAATAGCTGAAGAATACTCGTGCCATGAAGTTAGGTCCGTTGCGATGGGTCGAATAGTTCATTTGTCGTTCCTTTTGCTTTTCGGTTTCTTGGCGTCAACCTTCTTGATTAACGCGGACAATTGCTGGTCCAAACGATCCGATTCATTGCTTTGTAGGCGTTCTAAAGATTCTTGGATTTGCTTTTCTCGCGTCTTCAAATTGTCTTGCTCGATGCGAAGTCGTTTCACTTGATTCTCATGTCGCTTTTTGACAAGCTCGCGCAAGGCCTTTTCATCAAGCGTTTGTTCTTTAGCAACTGCACGCGCCATCATCATGTCGATCTTCGATTGAAGCTTCCAACCCGCAAGATCGACCTCGTAAAGGGGTTTGTCTCGGGATTGAAGCTGTTCTAGCCGTTTGCGAGTCTTGGTAATTTCGTTGATGGCCGTTTCGTATTCCTTTGGCTTCATCGCTTTGAGAACTTGAAGCAAACTCGCCAGTGCAGGATCATGCGCCTCGACAAACTTGACAGCTAGCGATTCTCTTTCCTCCAGCGTGGGAGCGGAGTCAGACGACTCTTTCGATTGGGCCGCGATAGCTTTGCCATTTGGCGAAGAAGTTTTCCTTGCGTCATCCGCTATCGAGGTGAAAGATGTCGTGCAGCACAGCAAGAACGCAATTGCGCATTTGGAACAACGATCGAATCCAGATGGCATTTTCACTGGACCGTCTCCGTGTTTACTGAGTCACTTACAATGGCTGCTAAAAGAATCCAGTCAGGTAGATCGTTGTCGAGACCTTTGGGCTCCAAACCGAGCAAACTGTCGTCCAATTCGGATTGGCTCGAAAGGGAAGTCTCATTCTTTAGATCGGAGCTTTGCTGTTCGGTCTTTGTCGACTGAAGATCGGTCCACGCTGCGGCAACTTCGGACATCGGTTCCGCCGAACCATCTTTCGATGCGTAATCGAGATTTAGCAGGAACAAACTGACCACAGCGGAAATGGTTGCCAACGCCATCCATGCAGGATCGAGGGAGAATTTCGGCATCGCGACCGAAGTAGCTGGCTTAGCCAAAGTCGGCTTCGTTAACGACTGGCATTCAACATTGACCTCATTTTGGTTCTTGATAGCAAAGACCAACGAAACTGCATGCGAAACGGCTTCTGCTAGCAGTGGATCGTCGACCATCCGAGTTTCAAAAGCGTCGCAGTCGATTGCGGGGTCTCGCAATACATAAAGCATCGCTTCAAGATCGCGTTGGTCGGAGACATTATTCGGGATGGGTAGGTTCATGTTTGTTTATCCACTGGCGTTTCTTAATCTCTGCAGAGCCAATCGCATTCGAGACAATGCGGTTCCGAGCGGGATCTGCAACTCTTCCGCGATTTGACCAAAGGTCTTGTCTTCCACGATCCTCATGTTGACGACGATTTTTTGTTCTGGAGGCAGGCTGGCAATTCTCGCTTGGAGCTCCTGCAACTCTTCGGAACTACTCAATCGTGCTAAAGGACTCATCTCGTAACGCGACCCCGACTCGCGAACCGCTTCGATCGCCTTCGATTGATGACGGTTCTCTGCCGACTTGATTCGCAAAGCTTCTCGATGCACGGTCGTGAACATCCAAGCTTTTCGGGCGTTCGGCTCGACATCTCCGCCGAAGCGAGAGAGCGAGATGAATGCAATTTGAACCGCGTCGGCAGCCAACGACCAATCTCGAAGGATTGCCCAAGCGTATCGCTCTAGCAAAACCCTCCAATCTCGATGGCAATCTGCCACGATGTTAGGGTCCAGCGGTCGTTCTGGCGTCATTGCCAAACTCCCTGCTCCGTCCGATTTTTAGGCAAGAATCTCAAAATACCTTGTAATCGATAAGAGGTCGGCTGGTCTTTACGGAGCATAAGAGGAGAGTTCTCAACGGTTTATTCAATCTGCCCGTAAAAAAAGAGAAAAATTTCAATATCCCAGCATTCTACGCAACTTTTCTATCATCGTGACGCTATGACATTGGCAATGTTGCCACGTTTGCAATATGGACCGTTCACCCTTTGATGGAACTTTCTCCGCCTTTCTCGGGAAGCTTTCCTATGATTCATCCCACCTCTACCATTTGTTCCACTTCGAGCATACTTGGTGCGACTGGCAAGCTGGAAATCCAATCTTGGACGTCAAGTGGCGCTGCAAAATGCGTGGTTGGCATCGTACATGGGCTCGGCGAACATTGCGGGCGATACCAACCAGTTGCCGAACGGTTGGTCCTCCATGGATGCCATGTGGTTGGTTATGATCAACGGGGGCATGGAAAGACTGGCGGATCGTTACCAACGTTCGAAAGCCTGCTCGACGATCTAGCGTGTTTTGCTGCGAGGCTGAAGGAACTGCATGATGTAGTGTTCTTGTACGGCCAAAGTCTTGGCGGCGGATTGGTGATCCATTTCGCTTTGCGGAATCCAACTACTCGGAATCCAATCAAACTGCGTGGTGTGATCGCATCCAGTCCATTGCTTCGGCCAACCATCGCACCGCCCGCTTGGAAGTTACTTGTTGCAAGAACATTTGGCAAGCTTTGGCCGTCGATCACGCTCGGATCGGGTATTGATCCAAAATCGCTAACCCATGTCGCTGCTGAGATCGAAAAGTATCGAAACGACTCTCTGGTGCATCATCGTGTTTCAGCCGCGCTTGGAATCACGATGCTGGATGCGGGGGAGTGGGCGATACAACATGCGGCGAGTCTTTCGATACCGATGCTTCTGATGCACGGCAGTGCGGATCAAGTTACCTCATCGGAGTGCAGCAGAGAATTTGCGAAAGACGCCGGTCAGATCTGCCATTTTCGACTTTGGGATCGAATGTACCACGAGTTGCATTTTGAGACCGAACGCGAAGCCGTTTTGTCCTATGTTGAAAATTGGATCAGCAGCCAATGTGCGCTGGCCCAAGCTTCCGAAAGAGTATAACAAGCGCCCAGACTACTTCGGCTTTGTCGGCTGTGTCATAGCTTGCTGCACGACGTCTATTCCGACCCAATCAGCCCAAAGGGACTGAAGCCACTTTGTTTTGGGAGCGTTGGGGGCCGCTCCGAGTGGCAAATTATCTAGTTGCGTTGCGTTCCAAATGCAACCTGTCGTGCCCAGAAGGAGTACTTCGGATGCTTCGAAAATATCTTCTTTCTTGAACTCGGCAGAGTCAACTTTCACGCCATTTTCCCGCAAAAGCCGACATGCACGTTGCAGCGTTGTACCGTGGATTGCATTGCGAGTCGAGGGCGTAAGCCATTCTCCCTGCTTGGTGACAAGCACAATATTTGCGACGGAGGTGTCTGCGATGGTTCCATCCGTCGTTTCCAATATCGCCAGTCCTTCAGGTGAATTCGATTGCACAGATCGGTCGGCGAGCCAGTAATGAAGTCTGCTTCGATGCTTAAAGTTGGTCGGCATGACCTCCGAGTTGGGGACTTTTATTTCCGAGGAATAGAGAAATGTTCCGTTGGTATACCAACCCTTGAGTTTCTGAAACGGGATCGGTGCCAAATGAGCAATCGACTGCCATCCACCCTCTTCGGTGGAGGAATACACAATGACAACGGAAACGTCCCCATGCGATCGGATGAGATTGTTATTTTCTTGGACGATCGCCGACACCATTGTTTGAAAAGAGTTGGCGACATCATCGGACGGCAAGGAGAATATCTTCGCGCCTAGTAGCAATCGTTGCGTATTGATCTCTAGATCAACAACTCTCGCCCCAAACGTACGGATCCGCTCAACGAGGATGGCACCGTTTGCTGGACCTGGATCATACACATTCCACCCCAGTTGCTCGACGTCGCATGCGACTGGGGACTTCAATGTATTATTTATCCGAAAAGCAACACTACCTACAAGATAAGTTGTTGTAGGAAGTTTCATTCTGATCTTGGTTCCAAAGAAGATGGTCAATCATGACTCGGAAGTAGGGACACTCGCCGAAGTAGCTTTTTTCGCTATGGGTCGTTCCAATGACACCTCCACAATTGTATTGTTTCACTTTGATTTGACCAGCCAACGGCGACGTGACTCGGGGGTCGCCGATCCCCTCAAAACCGACAAGTCCGCCCGCGATCGGTCGAGTGGGACGGTCAATAAACCTGTAGCGCCTTAACACTGGGTCCCGCGAGTTATACATGTTGACAAAGTCATTGATATTGGAAGTGGCTTTACCATACCGACCATTGGGCAGTAGCCAGTTCTTATCCACTGCAGGAGCGATCAATCCTAAATGATAAGGAACCCTTTGAACCTGGTTTGTTTCGGAAGGGGTGGATCCGAACCGCAATCCAGGAATGTAGCCTCCAGCATCTAAGTGGAGGGCTGCCGTTGCGCACCGTGCACCGAAGGAGAATCCTAGTAAACTGACGCGAGACTGCGATCTAAGCTCGCGAAGGATCCAGGCAAGATAGAGAGATTGGTCTTCTGCGCTCTCATCGTTTTCGTAGATGTCACGAAGCGGTTTTCGCTCACGTTGGCTTGGCCATGAAAACAGAATCAATCGATAATCTTCGGTTGCTTGTCTCTTGAGATAGGAATCGAGGATCCGAACGCGTTCTAGCGTGTTACAACGTTCCATGAAGTTGCCATGGACATAAATGATCGTGGGTTTATCCTCGTAGATTAACGCAGTCCTCAAATCTGAGCTTTGCCAACGCGTGGTATCCCAACGATGGACGTCAAGCGGTGGATTTCTTTCGTCAATTGAACAAAACTGTTCTGGGAGATGCCGCGTCGATAACTCGAATATCTCAGAGTTGACTGAAGAGATAGCTTGACAAGCTGGAGAAGGGAACTCAGCATTATCCAAATCAGGTGGGGATGAAATTGCCGTTGGTGCAATCTCCAGAGTAATCAGTGAATTACCTGTCCCGTTCTCTAGTTTTGGCTCTTCGGTGAAACCAGCATAACCGCCAAGAGTCAGGATGGATGAACTGAAAATGCTTGAGCAGGCGAGGGCCATAGCACGCAGCAGGAGCACTCGAAGGGAGATCGAAGTGAAGAAACTCATCGCAATAGTCACCAATCGAAGCGAGCGGATAGACTGGCTATCCTATTAAAGTTAAAAGCCAACGTGCAGTGTTGTTGGCAAACTGTACCACTCGTTTCGATAACAGAGCGTTAGGAATTCTGTAATAAATAGGGAAAATTTAAGGACTAGATTTGCCTATCCCTAACGGCGACGTAGAGTTGTTCGCTTTTTCGTGCACCAAATGGTCACAAATCTTCAAGAGGGTAAAGGGAATGAAAAAATTCACATTATTAAACGCTGCATTCTTGTTGGCGTTCTCAGGATGCACATGTTGCCAAGGTGGGCGACCAAACATATTTACAAGACTACATGACCGCATTCACGGCATGGCGAATCAAGGGGAACCGTGCGATGCAGGCTGTGCGCCAAGCATGCCGCCAGCGGAGTACGCTCCCAACGCTGAATGCTCGACTTGTGGAAACAATGTTTCCGCTCCATACGGATCATACGATGGACAGATCATCAACGAAGGTATGGTTATCGGTTCGAGCGCTCCTACAACCTTTGCTACACCATCTGCAGGCGAAGCGATCCGCCCACAACCGAATCGCTAGTCGTTGGTGCCTGTCGATAGTTCTGTGAAAAGAGTAAACTAATGACTGTCGCCGAGTGTTTTGCGGCAGTAAATCGGTTTCCTTCAGGACGGCACCAGCGGTGCTTTCACGGATAACGCATGGCTAGCGTAGCGAACGTAGACTTCAAGGTAGCTCTTCAGAAGTTCGGATTGTCGGACTTCCGAAAGGGACAGCGCGAAGTGATCGACCATCTAATGGCCGGCAATGACTGCTTGTGCGTCATGCCGACCGGAGGTGGAAAAAGTCTATGCTACCAACTCCCGAGTGCTCTTCGAAGCGGACTGACCATTGTCGTGTCACCGCTGATTGCATTGATGAAGGATCAAGTAGATACGTTGATCAAGAAAGGGATTTCCGCGACCCTCATCAATAGTTCCCTTAGTCAATCGGAGCAAAACTATCGTCTTGAGAGAGTCGCTGGTGGACACTATTCCCTCGTGTATGTTGCGCCGGAAAGGTTGCGCAACCCGACATTTTTAGAAGCCATCCGGACGACGCCTGTTCAATTGTTAGCCATCGATGAGGCACACTGCATCAGCGAGTGGGGGCACGATTTCCGGCCAGATTATCAACGCGTCGGACGCTTTCGCGAGGCGCTCGGTGGCGTACAGACAATCGCTTTAACCGCGACCGCTACGCCAAAGGTCCGGCAAGATATCGTCGATTCGCTCAAACTAAAAGTCGCCAAGCACTTTATCACCGGCTTTGCACGCGACAATCTTTTCTTTGGCGTCGTGCAGTCGCATAGCGATCGAGAAAAAGATAAAAAGCTTTTAGAATTTCTCGAACGCAGACCCGGTGGCGGAATCATCTATGCTGCCACACGCAAACGTTGCGAAGCTCTGGTCGAGATGATTTCCAAAGAATTGCAGATCAGCGTCGGCGCTTATCACGCGGGGTTGATGCCAGATCAACGCAAATTGATCCAAGACCAATTCATGCGGGGCGAACTGGATACAATCGTTGCAACCAATGCATTCGGGATGGGGATCGATAAACGGGATCTTCGATTCGTTGTGCATTACAACATGCCTGGCACTTTGGAGGCCTATTACCAAGAGGCGGGCCGCGCGGGACGTGATGGATTGGCGTCGCAATGCGTGTTGCTCTTCAGCGCTCAAGATCGATACATTCAAGAGTTCTTTATCGAGAATGCGAACCCATCCAAAGAAATACTAGAATCGGTTTATGATTTTCTCCATAATCGTACAGAAGACCCGATCGAATTAACCGCGGAAGAAATCAAGGAGCAGAGCAATACACCAGCAACCGCCGAAGCAGTGAACTCCGCGTTGCAGATTTTGGGGCGGACAGACGTGCTCGAACGTTTGGAAGTGGCCGGCGGCCTTGCGATGGTTCGTATCGATAGCAAACTTCCAACGTTACTCGATCTTCTTCCCAAGGAAGCGACCGTCAAACGCGCCGTCTTGCGGACCGTGGAGAAGGCGATCGGGGATCGAAGAGAAGAAGCGGTGTACGTGAATCCACGTTGGTTAATGCAGCAGTTGCAAATGGAAAGGGATGCGGTATCAAGGCATTTGCGAGAGCTTTGCAGTTTGCCGGGATTTGAATACGTTCCCCCCTTTCGTGGACGAGCGATCCATTTTCGAAAAAGAGATGTTCCTTTCTCTGAGCTTAAGATCGATCACGATCATCTGGCCGCGAGAAAGAAAGCGGACTATGAAAAGCTCGATCAGATGGTTGCTTTTGCGAATAGCAGGGCATGTCGTCAGAAAGCGATCTTGCAATACTTTGGTGATAACTCCGCAGCGAACTGCAACATCTGCGATCGCTGCCAAGGAAAAGCAGGCTGGCCAACGATTCCGGAAGAGAAGCGATTGGAAATCGAAGAGCGAAAGAAGCACGAAGCGGCTCTCCTCATGGCAACAGAGCCCGTGAAGCTGGAATCGGCAAAATCGAAAAGTGCCGCAACTATAACCGAGAGTCACGTTGCCATTGCGACTCCCACGAAAGAGGAGAAAGCAAAATCAAAGAGTGCATCACCCAGTAAAGCGGTTGCCCTGAGTGCCGCATCTCCGGTAGAGCAAGAGCAAGCGAGAGCTGGCATCCAACGGACCCTAGGGGCTATCGAGCGAACGCATGGCTATTTGAGTAAAACGATTTTATCCCAGTTCTTTTCAGGACAAGAGAATCGAGCTATCCAGGGATTGCGATTGCAGCGACTTCCGGAGTTTGCATTGTTACAACACTGGAAGAAATCCCATGTTTCTTCCTTCCTGGATCTGCTGCTAGATAAATCGTTGTTGATTCTTACAGAATTGCGAGTTGGAAAAGTCACCGTATCCGTCGGACCATTCGGGCTAGATTGCATGCACGGGATTGCAACGATTCCAGAAGAGATTGTCGGGCAGTACTGCAACAACGAACGCCAATCCGCTTCTGAGAAACAACCAGCTCCACCTCGGAAAGCGAATGGAGAAAGTAGCTCTTCAGAGACGCCTGCCGAGCGAAAAGTAGAACGGGTGGAGCCGACGATTCCTGTCGTTTTCGAATCAACCGAAATCGAACCGAAAAAGAATCGAGAGCCGCTCCCCAAGGTAGCCTCGAAGCCGCCTGAAGTTGAGTCGGAAACACAAAAGCCGGGGGATGAAATTCGAAACGCTGAAGTCTTACCAACAATCGAGGTCGGAGATGCCAATCGGCAACGCGATCCGATGTCAGCAACTCCCCACGATTGGCTTTGGACGTTACGATTGGCGCAGCACGGCTATCGATTGGGTGAAATTGCATTGATCCGAGGCAAGCAACCGGACCAAGTGCTTTCGGATTTATGCAGAGCCTTGGAGGAAAAAGAATCGGTACCGATCGAGCAATTGTTCGATCGGCGAACGCAAATCGCTATCAAGGACTTTCGAAGTAGCGGTTCCAGTAACGAAGAACCGCCGATGATATTCATGTCGTTTCCCATGCTATGGGATTTTGTAAAACGTTGGGCTAGCCAACCCAAAGCTTGAGCTGAAATGGGTGGTCTTCTATTTCGCCGCCTTCAGTCCAGATACGATAGCCGTGAGCCGCTCCAGTTCTTTTCCATTTTCAGGAAGCGGCTTATCGTGAAACGCTGGAAGAAGTGTTTCCCAGACAACGTTAAGCTCGGCCTGCATGTTAGAAGTCTTCGCGGTGATGGCAATCACGGCATCCTGATCGGGCAATACGATACAGAATTGGCCATCTTTGCCATCACCACGGTAGGCACCGTGTCGACATCGCCAAAACTGAAATCCATACCCTTGATCCCAATCTCGTTCGGGATCACTACCGTTTGAAACTTGTTTCGCTGTCGCTTGGTCGACCCATTTCTCGGGAACGATTTGTATATTTTTCCACTTCCCCTTTTGCAAATAAAGCTGTCCAAACTTGGCGATATCTTCTGTGCAGAGGTAAAGACCATACCCGCCTAAACTGTAACCATCAGGGCTCTTATCCCAAGTGGGTTTGTCAATTCCCAGTGGATCGAACAATCGTGTCTGAAGATAATCAACTACTGTCTGACCGGTGACTTGCTGAACGATGGCTGACTGCATGAAGGTAGCTGGCGTGTTGTATTTGAAGTGAGTGCCTGGCTTGTGCGGAACCGGATGAGCTAGAAAGGCCGAGACCCAATCGGTCTTGTCTTTGAGAAGAACTTCGTCTTGATGTCCCGTCGACATGGTCAACAAATCGCGGATTCGCATCGCTTTGAGATTGTCCGAAGGCTTCTCAGGCAATTTCGCATCGAAGTACTTTATGACTCTATCATCAATGCTTAACTTTCCCTCGTCTGCTGTTAACCCGATAGCCGTCGAAGTAAAGCTCTTGCTAAGAGACCACAGAACGTGCGGCTTTGTTGCCGATTCCGGACTCCACCAAGCTTCTGCGACGACGTGCCCATGACGCAGCAACATAAAGCTATGCATCGATTCAATCTTGCTGTTTGCCGTCTCGATAAAATTACAAATGGCAGATGAGGACACCCCTTGCGATTCGGGGGTGCTTCGAGGAAGCGGATCCTTAGAGAACGCAAGGGGAACTCCGAAAAGCCAACCAATAAACGCAATCCGAAAAGTTTTCACAGGGGTCATGCTGTAGATCATGGAAGAGGAGGGAAGGATGGAACCCGATCGATTCCACAACGAATAAACGCTAGTTGTGATTGTATCAATATCTGCTTGTCTTCGCGGACAGCCTTGTCGCGAGAATCAGATAGTGCCAATGGTGGAGCAGTTCCCAGTTCTTCCATTTTACCTCAATCGCAATGACATCTTGAACTAAACTTTGACTTGGACAACTCTAGGAAGGTATACTCGAACAAACGCTTTGCAGTTTGCTCGCTAACTCGAAATTCCGATCCGCAAAGGGCTGTTGACGCTGACACTGTAGTCTTGTCGCGAAAAGGAGGCGATTCATTCGGCAAGTTTTCGAGGTCGTAAGCAATGTTCCCCATCATGATTAACGCGAATAGCTGGTTCTTTTACGCCGTGCTCTCGGCCGTCTTCGCGGCGCTGACAGCAATCTTTGCGAAAGTCGGCATTCGGGGCGTTGATTCCGACCTTGCAACGCTCGTTCGGACTGTGATCATCGTTTTCGTACTGACCGCGTTCGTTTGGCTTACCAGCAAATGGAGCAATCCATTCGCACTCTCGTCTCGAACTTGGCTCTTCCTCACTCTGTCAGGGCTGGCTACCGGTGCCTCTTGGGTTTGTTACTTTCGCGCTCTGCAAATCGGAGACGCGTCCAGGGTTGCGCCGGTGGACAAGTTCAGTCTCGTTCTGGTCGCCGTGTTTGCCTTTGTTTTCTTGGGCGAGCGGCCCTCCTGGCGAGAATGGCTC